>Ga0187892_10000543_pt1 | contig 98159 bp, 67 predicted proteins | sample MA1701073metaG_FD_139345 | JGI IMG/M metagenome (GOLD analysis project Ga0187892, IMG submission 139345) | Bio-ooze microbial communities from a basaltic lava cave in the Kipuka Kanohina Cave System on the Island of Hawaii, USA - MA170107-3 metaG ... | reverse complement strand
GATTTCGTTCGGCGCAAGCAGAAGAGCTTAAATGGGAAAGTGTTTATGGCTAAGCGAATAGGACAGATTAAAGATCACAACTCGAGATTCGACAGGCGAAATCCGCAATTCGAAATCCGAAATTCTTAAGAAATCGGATTTCGTTCGGCGCAAGCAGAACAGCTTCAATGGGAAAGTGCTTATGGCTAAGCGAACAGGACAGATTAAAGATCACAACTCGAGATTCGACAGGCGAAATCCGCAATTCGAAATCCGAAATTCTTAAAATGGACACATTAACCAAAGACCTTCTATATGCCCTGAGAAGTCTGGTGAGGCAGCCCAGCTTCACGGCTGTGGCAGTGCTCTCGATTGCTCTCGGCATCGGCGTCAACGTCACTATCTTCAGCTTCATTAACGCAGCACTACTTCGACCACTTCCTTTTGCTGAGCCCGACCGGCTCGTGCGTGTCTGGGACGGCAACTCGGTTTCCTATCCTGACTACACTGCCTATCGTGATGACACCAGCGTGTTCTCGGGCCTGGCGGCTTATGCGCAGCGCCCGATGACCCTGGTAGTAAATGGCCAATCGGAGCGGATCTACGGCGAGTTTGTAAGCGGCAATTACTTTGACGTCCTAAAAGTTAACCCGACGCTCGGGCGTACTTTCCTTCCGGAAGAAGATCGGGCCGTTGGAACAAATCCGGTGGTAGTGATCAGCAATCCGCTGTGGCGCCAACGCTTCAATTCTGACGCGAGCATCGTTGGTAAGAGCGTAATTCTCAACCAGCAACCCTTCACCGTTGTCGGGGTAATGCCCGAAAAGTTTGTCGGCGCTACTATCACCACTCCGCCGGATCTTTGGGTTCCGATGATGATGGAACCAGCCGCCAATCCCGGTTCGCGCTCCCTCACTTCACCTGATGAGGGTTGGTTGATGACTCTGGGACGTTTGAAACCCGATGCCAATTCTGAGGCAGCACACGCTGAGGTCAAGACGATTGCCGCCCGACTTCACCAGGAGCGGCGTGGGCGTAACTCCGGACCGGAGGAACCCGGGGGCCGCGCGGTGGCAGTAGTCGAAGCGCGTGGCTTGATGGTTCCTCCACAAGGACGCCTGCCGACGCTCATAATTGTCATGACCCTGATGACGGTTGTCAGTCTGGTGCTGTTGGTCGCGTGCGCGAATGTCGCCAACATGCTGATGGCCCGGGCGGTAAGCCGTCGCAAAGAGATCGCTGTACGACTGGCACTCGGCGCGGGACGCTGGCGCGTCACTCGTCAGATGTTGACGGAGAGTCTGCTGCTCTCAGTTATCGGTGGGACCGCGGGTTTAGTGCTCGCTTTGTGGGGTACCGATCTGTTGGTGGCGCTGCTGCCTCAGTCGTTGTTAGGAAATTCGCTTGTGCCGAACATGACTCCGGATTTCCGGGTCTTTGGCTACACCCTGCTGGTTTCACTCGCAACAGGCGTCATCTTCGGACTACTTCCTGCACTGCAAAGTTCAAAGCCGGATGTCCTGGCAGCCTTAAAAGACGAAAAGATACGGGTAGGGGGTCTTGGCCGCCGGTTAGCGCTCCGCAATCTTCTGGTAGTCGGGCAAGTCGCCGTGTCCATGTTCCTCCTGGTGACCGCCGGTCTATTCATCAGGAACCTGCGCAACACTCAACATCCAGATCCGGGCTTTGCCCTTGATGACGGCGTGATGACCTCATTCGACCTGGGTCTTGCCGGTTACAACAATACACGCGGTAAATTATTTCAAGATCAGTTGCTCGAGCGGCTACGTGCCTCGACCGAGGTGCGCTCAGCTTCGTTTGCCGAGTCCGTTCCACTTGGCAGCGGCCGCAGCATTTCACCGCTTTACATCGAAGGCGAAGCAACCCACACCGACCAGCTCGATGAAAATTCGCTGCTGCAGCACACCATAGTTGGCAATGACTACTTCAAGACCATGGGCATTCCCCTCATGCGTGGGCGTGACTTTAGCCCCGCCGATACAGAGTCGAGTCCCGCTGTAGTCATCGTCAACGAAACACTGGCGCGACGACTCGCTCCCGACGGCAACGCAGTGGGCAAACGCCTGCGGATGGATTCCCAGGGCGACTATCTCCAAGTCGTGGGTGTCGCACGTGATATCAAGTACAACGAACTCGCAGAGGCGCCTTTGTTCTTCGGCTATAGACCACTCAGCCAGAGATATCAATCCGCTTTGACCTTGCACGTGCGGACTGTGGGAGATCCAGCAGCAGTAATCAGCCAGGTGCGCTCAGAAGTTAAGGCACTCGATCCTGACCTTCCGCTGACAAACCTCAAGACTATGCAGGAACACATGCGTTTGCTCCTGGCGCCGGCAAAGCTATTGGCATCGTTGTCGAGCGGCTTGGGGATCCTGACGTTGTTGCTGGCCGCGATCGGCTTGTATGGAGTGATGGCGTATTTGGTCGGCAGCCGCACGCGTGAGATTGGAATTCGCATGGCCCTGGGTGCGCAAACCGGCGATGTCCGCAAGTTGATTATTTCGCAGGGCATGCGACTGGCGCTGGCGGGCATTGCGCTTGGTCTAATTGCAGCACTCGCACTTACGAGGGTGTTGGTCAGCTTGCTCTACGGCGTCAGCGCGACTGATCCCCTGACGTTTATGGGTGTGACTGCGTTATTGGTCGTGGTCGCTTTACTTGCTTGTTATGTGCCGGCGCGACGGGCGACGAAGGTGGATCCGCTCGTAGCGCTGAGATACGAGTAGGAGAATTTCGAATTTCGAATTTCGAATTTCGTTCGGCGCAAGCAGAACAGCTTCAATGGGAAAGTGCTTATGGCTACGCGAACAGGACAGATTCAAGATCACAACTCGAGATTCGACAGGCGAAATCCGCAATTCGAAATTCGAAATTCGAAATTCTCAATTTAGATCGGCGAGGACGAACCGACATGCTGAAAGATATTCGCTACGCAATTAGAGGACTTCTTAGGCGACCGCTTTTTACGGTGATTGCATTGATCACTCTGGCACTTGGCATCGGCGCCAACACTGCCATTTTCAGTTTGGTCAATACCGTGTTACTGCGACCTTTGCCGGTTCCGAAGCCTGAACAAATTGTATCGGTTTCACTAAGAGGAAAAAGCGATCCGATTCTGGCGTTTTCTTACCCAAACTACAAAGACTTACGGGATCGCAATCAGGTGCTCTCCGGATTGCTGGCATATCGCTTTGTCCCGCTCGCCCTCAGCCGCGATGCCGGCAACGAGCGCATCTGGGGGTATGAGGTTTCGGGCAACTATTTCGACGTGCTGGGCGTCCAGGCCATCAAAGGCCGCACTTTTGCGCCCGAAGAGGACCAGACCCGACTGTCTCATCCAGTAGTGGTCCTTAGTTATCACTCATGGCAGCGTCGCTTCGCGGGTGACGCCGACATCGTTGGGAAGGAAGTCCGACTCAACAATCACGCGTTCCAAGTAATCGGTGTGGCCCCGGAGGGCTTCAAAGGAACCGAGCTGGTTTATACGCCCGAATTGTGGGTCCCAATTTCCATGAACGAATGGCTCGAACCAGGATCTCAATGGCTCGATAACCGTGAGACCTCGAACTTCTTCGCCATTGGTCGAATCAAAGACGGCATTTCAATCCCGCAGGCCGAAAGTTCGCTGAACAGCGTGGCTCAACAGCTTGCCCTGGAGTATCCCGACACCAACGAGGGGCAGACGGTAATTCTCACGCCGCCAGGTTTCATCATTCCTGATCTGCGTGGATCGGTAGTCAGCTTTAGCTGGATCTTGATGGCCGCGGTAGCTGTGGTTCTGCTCATTAGCTGTATCAATCTCGCTGGACTGTTGCTGGCCCGGGCCGCCGATCGTCGTAAAGAGATTGCCATTAGACTGGCAATGGGGGCGCCCCGCCGACGCCTGGTTCGGCAATTACTCACTGAAAATGTAGCCCTCTCTCTTATCGCCGGACTGATCGGGTTCTGGGTGGCAATTTGGATCGTCAATCTGCTACTGGCGCTTAAACCTCCAATTGATTTTCCTTTGACAATCGATTTGAGCATTGACTGGCGCGTGCTCGTGTTTGCTCTGACAACATCCCTGATCACCGGCGCAATCTTTGGTCTGGTGCCGGCTCTGCAATCCACAAAACCTGCTCTTACCTCCGCTCTCAAAGACACCACCGCTCAGGCCGGTCGCGGTCGGTCACCGTTGCGCAGCGCGTTAGTGGTAGCTCAGTTGGCTCTGTCTCTGGTGATTCTGATTGGCGCCGGATTGGTCACGCGTGCGTTACAGAAACTGCAGACGATGAATCCGGGGTTTGAGACACAGAATGGACTGACACTCGCTTTTGATCTTGGTTTGCAGGGCTATGACCGCGAGAAAGGACAGCAGTTTTACCGTCAGGTGGTGGAACGAGTCGAATCGTTACCCGGGGTAACTTCCGCGGCGGTTATCACCAGCGTGCCTCTGTCGCTTAATTACTCGAGCAGCAACATCTATGTTCAGGGGCAGCCAATTGAGCGTGGAACCAATTTGCCCACCGCGATGACCGGATCCACTGGGCCAAAGTACTTTCAAACCATGGGCACGGCAATTGTCGCTGGTCGCGAGTTTGCCGATCAGGACAAGCGAGATTCTGAACCAGTCGTGATCGTAAACGAGACTTTCGTACGCCGCCTCATTCCTGACACCAATTCGATAGGAGCCGTGGGACGACGCGTCAGCTTCGATGGCCCCAAAGGTCCGTTTGCCACCATCGTAGGCGTCGCCAGGGACGGCAAGTATTTCAATATCGCTGAAGAGCCAAGGTCGTTTATTTGGGCGCCCCTAGCGCAAAACTATTCGAGCAGCGGCAGCCTGGTAGTTCGTACCCACGGAAATCCGGAGGCGATCATTCCCGCCGCCCGCAACGCGATTCTCTCACTCGATCCAAGCCTCCCGCTCTTTGACGTCAAAACGCTAACTGAGCACATGCGCTTTGCGCTCTTTCCAGCACGAGTGGCGGCAATTGTGCTGGGCGCATTTGGTGTCATCGCGTTAATCCTGGCGGCAATCGGCGTTTATGGCGTGACGGCTTACTCCGTCTCCCAACGCACACGCGAAATCGGCATTCGCATGGCGCTCGGTGCACAGCTAAGCGACGTGTTGAAACTGGTCCTCAGCAACGGCGTCAAACTTACGTTGCTGGGAGTTGTCATTGGTTTGGGCGGCGCATTCCTGTTGACGCGCGTGCTTGAGAGTCTGCTGGCAGGAGTCAGCCCGACTGATCCCGTCACCTTCATCCTGGTAACCCTGACGTTAGCTGCGGTTGCCTTGATTTCGGCTTACGTGCCCGCTCGGCGGGCGTCGAAAGTCGATCCGTTGGTGGCGCTTCGTTACGAGTGAGGCGCTTTGAAATATGAGTGAGGAATTAGGACTTATAGGACCTATATGACCTATCGGACCTATTGATCTAGAGCGAAGAGGAACTTACCGAATGGAAACCTTAGTCAATGACATCCGCTTCGGAATCAGAAGCCTCCTCAAGCATCCCGGCTTAACAGCCATCGCCGTGATCACGCTCGCTCTGGGCATTGGCGCCAACACCGCAATGTTCACGGTTGTCAACGCGGTGCTGCTTCGGCCGCTTCCATATCAGCAACCAGAACGTCTGGTCACCATCTGGGAAGAAAGCCCCGAGCGTGACCTGTATGAAATGCCCGTATCTTTTGCCAACTTTCGCGACTGGGCAGATCAAACTCAAACTCTTCAGCAGATCTCCGCTTATACATTTACCAATTTGAACCTCACCGGTGCAGGTGAGCCAGCACGGCTCAGCACCGTCAGATGTTCCGCAAATCTCTTTTCGCTTATCGGCGCGGCGCCGGCTCAGGGACGAACATTCCTGGATGAAGAAGACAAGGACGGAGCGAATCGCGTCGTAATCCTGAGTCACGCCCTTTGGCAAAATCGTTTTGGCTCCGACCGCGAAATCGTCGGCCGCTCTCTCACGCTGAATAATCAAAGCCACACCGTCGTCGGCGTCATGCCCAGGAACTTTCAGTTCCCGGTTGGGTTCGGTTTTCTCGGAAAGGTCCTGAATGATCCGACCGAACTTTACGTTCCACTCGCTGCAACCAGTGACGAGGTGAGACGTGGGAACTACTCCTTCTTCGCCCTCGGCCGGCTCAAACCGGGAATAGCCATCGAACAGGCCCGGGCAGACATGACCGCCATAGAACGCCGGCTCGAGGAACAGTATCCCGGCAGCAACACCGGCATCGGAATCAATCTCGTCTCGACTCAGGAACAAACAGTCAAAGCTATTCGCCCCGCCCTGCTTGTACTGCTCGGCTCCGTGATGTTTCTCCTCCTAATTGCCTGCGCCAACATCGCAAGCCTTTTGCTCGCCCGCGGCGCCTCAAGACAAAAAGAGATGGCAATCCGAAGCGCCCTGGGCGCGAGCCGATTGCGCGTCCTGCGTCTCTTGCTGACCGAAAGCGTCATGCTGTCGCTCGTCGGAGGCTTGATCGGATGGTTGCTTGCTATCTGGGGTACCGCGGCGCTGATGGCTCTGGCGCCCGACAATATTCCGAGGCTTAACGAAATCGGAGTTGACGCTCGTGTGTTCGGCTTCACACTCGCGATCTCGCTGGTTACCGGAATCGTCTTCGGGTTAGTTCCTGCGATTCACGCAGCAAAACCTGACTTGAACGAAGCTTTAAAAGAAGGCTTGAAAGGCGCAACGGGAAGTTCCGCAGGCAAGCGCACGAGAAGCGTTCTGGTCGCAGTTGAAGTCGCGCTGTCGCTCGTGCTGCTGATTGGCGCCGGCCTGCTGATTAAGAGTTTTTTCCGCCTTCAGCAAATGAACCTCGGGTTCAATCCCGAAAACTTGCTGGCGGTGAACCTGTCGCTCTCGAGTTCTCGTTATCCTGAAGAACATCAGCAGACCGCTTTCTTCCAGGATGCGTTACAGCGACTTGGATCGCTGCCGGGCGTGCGCTCAGCTGCTGCCAGCACCGGGCTCCCACTAACTTTGGATATCTCCGGTTCTGACTTCCGGATTGAAGGTCATCCCGAGCCAAAAGCTGGCGAGGAGATGATCATCAACACGCGCAGCATCAGTCCGCGTTATTTCGAGACTCTGGGGGTTCCCTTAATCAAAGGACGCGACTTCTCTGATCGAGACAAAAGCGACTCGCCCGGTGCCGCAATCATTAACAATCAGCTGGCTCGCACTTACTTTGGCGCGGAAGACCCTATTGGCAAGCGAATCTCATTCGATGACAGACAGTCGTGGATGTCGATCGTCGGGGTAATTGGAGACGTGAAGCAAATGGGATTGGAGTCGAGCGCTAAGCCCGAAGTCTACTTCCCCTATCTTCAGGTGGCCGCACCCGAAATGAGTTTAGTAGTTCGCACTTCGTCAAATCCTTTGAATCTGGCTGGCGCGGTGAAAGGTGAGATTCAACTCATCGATAAAGACATGCCTATCGATGACGCCAGGACCATGCAGCAGCTTCTGGGCGAATCAGTCTCCGGACCGCGTTTTAATCTGCTGTTGCTGACCGTTTTCGCAGTTGTCGCGCTCTTGTTGGCGATCGTCGGTATCTACGGCGTGATGTCATACACGGTCAGCCAGCGCACCCACGAAATTGGAATTCGCGTCGCGATTGGCGCGCAACCGAACGACGTCTTTCGCATGGTGATCGGGCAAGGAATGAGGTTGGCAGCAATCGGGGTTGCGTTCGGTTTGCTTGGGGCATTCGCGCTCACCAGATTGATGACGACGATGCTGTTTGGCGTCGAACCAACCGATCCGGCGACGTTCATCGGCATCGGGGTGCTGCTGAGCGTGGTGACATTGGCCGCGTGCTACATACCCGGCCGCCGCGCGGCGAAGGTTAATCCGTTGGAAGCGCTGCGATACGAGTAGAAGAATTTCGAATTGCGAATTTCGAATTTCGGATTTCGTTCGGCGCAAGCAGAACAGCTTCAATGGGAAAGTGCTTATGGCTAAGCGAAGAAGAATTTCGGATTGCGGATTTCGAATTTCGAATTTCGTCTGGCGCGAGCAGAACGGCCCAGGGGAGAAGGCACTTATGACGATCGCAAACGGGCAAGCTAAAGATCACAACTCGAGATTCGACAGGCGAAATCCGCAGTTCGAAATTCGAAATTCGCAGTCCGAAATCCTAAAAACTATGATTTCAGAAACCCTCCAAGACGTCCGCTACACCTTCCGCACGCTGCGTAAAAGTCCGGGCTTTACCGTCGTCGTCGTGCTTACGCTGGCGCTCGGCATCGGCGCCAACGCGGCGATCTTTTCACTGACTGACAGAGTGCTGCTGCAAAGTTTGCCCGTCCCGAATCCGGAACAGCTCGCGATCCTCTCAACTCACGATCCCAAAGAAGCTCCTTCCAGCGATGGCTCGTCTTTCTCATATCCCATGTATCGGGATCTGAGAGACAAGAACACCGTCTTCTCCGGAGTCATTGCGAAGGGCGGCGCGCAAATGAACGTTAGTTACGGCGATCAAAACGAGCGCGTGCGCGGCCATCTCGTGAGCGGTAATTATTTCCAAACGCTCGGCGTGAACGCCTGGGCGGGACGTCTCTTCACTCAAGACGACGATGTTACACCGGGCGCTCATCCGGTGGCGGTTTTGAGTTACGGATTCTGGGAACGACGTTTTGGGAAAGATACAAACATCATCGGTAAGACCATATTGATCAATGAGCACCCAGTGGTGGCCATCGGTGTCACGCCACCCAGCTTTTACGGAGTCAGTCTTTCAGACAATCCGGATGTGTGCGTGCCCCTGGCGATGACCCTGGTTTTCAATCCACTGCCGCCGACGCGTTTGCAGAGTCGCCGGCATCAGTGGCTCGATGTGATTGCCCGCCGGAACAGTGACGTCAATCAATCACAAGCCCAGGCGTCTTTGGACGTGCTCTATCGTCAAATTCGCGAGTCTGAAGCGCAGCAGCTCCCAGCAACCGCAAACTCATTTGATCGAGAACAATTTTTGGCTCGCAAGATTGCTTTGATGCCTGGCGGCCAGGGACTCCAATCTCTGCAGGAAGAGATGCGGACCTCGCTGCTGCTGATGTTTTGTGCCACCTGCGCCGTCCTACTCATACTTTGCGCCAATCTCGCCAACCTGATGTTGGCTCGCGCCACGGTGCGCGCGCAGGAAATGGCTGTCCGTCTGGCGTTAGGCGCAGGACGACTCCGCCTGCTGCGTCAATGGCTAACGGAAGGAATCTTTCTTTCTTTGTTGGGCGGGCTCGCCGGAATCTTTGTGGCCCTTTGGGTGAAGGCAGGCTTACTAGTTTTCATCCCGGCAAGTTTCCGCGCCAACCTCGATGCTCCGCTTGGCTGGAGGTTTTTCGGATTCATCCTGCTCGTCTCCTTTGTCGTGGGCTTGACCTTCAGTCTCGCTCCGGCAGTGCAAGCCGCACGTCATGCTTCGGTGCCGGCACTACATCTTGAATCGCGCAGCTTTACTTCGACCGGACGGCTGCTGAGTTTGCGCAGTGGATTGATCCTCCTACAAGTTGCGCTGTCGCTGCCTCTCTTAATCAGTGCGGCGCTGCTGGTACGCACGCTCCAGAATCTGCGCGCGTTCGACACCGGCTTCGGCAAAGAGAATGTGCTGCTCGCGACGCTAAATCCATCACTCAACGGCTACTCGCCTGAGAAATCTCAGAATTTCTTTGACGAAGTCCTGCGTCGGACTCGCGCCCTGCCTGGTGTTAGCCATGCGAGCCTGGCGTCTGATTCGCCAATCTCCGGAGGCTGGGATCAAAACGGAATCGTCGTTGAAGGTTACACGCCGCGCGAAGACGAAAAGATGGGCTGCGACGTCACCTACGTTTCTGAAGACTACTTCAGAGCGCTCGGCATTCCCATGATGACGGGCCGCGACTTTACCACTTCAGACTCAACCGGCAGTCCGAAGGTGACGATTATCAACGAGAAGATGGCTCGCTACTTTTTTGGGACGGCCAATCCACTCGGAAAGCGAATCGGTTTGGACGACCAACCGGATACGACCATCATCGGCGTTGTTAAAGATGCCCAATACGTGACGCTGCGAGCGAACATTCGCCGCCATTTCTACCTTCCCGCGAAGCAAGTAAAGGGCATAACGAGTCTGACGCTGCACGTGAAGAGTGTCGGCGACCCGCACAACGTTGCCGACCTGGTGCGGGCCGACATCAAATCGCTGGACTCACATCTGCCTCTCTACAACGTCAAGAGTCTTCAGGACGAAATAAATGAATCGCTGGTGCAGGAACGACTGGTGACCTGGCTTTCAAGTGCATTTGGTCTGCTTGCAACGATGCTGGCGGCGCTCGGGCTCTATGGAGTACTGACTTTCACCGTGGCTCGACGCACCCGCGAAATCGGAATTCGCGTGGCGCTGGGTGCGCAGCGCAGCGACGTCTTTCGACTCATCATTACTCAGGGCATGATTCTGGTGTTTTTCGGTGTGGTCGCAGGGCTTGCTGGGTCCGTGGCGCTGTCGCGGGTTCTGGAGTCGCTGCTGTTTGGAATCGCCCCCAACAACGTAATGACGCTCGCGCTGGTTTCTCTTGGATTAATACTCGTCGCGCTGCTGGCCTGTTACTTCCCCGCGCGGCGTGCAACGAAAGTCGATCCATTGGTAGCGCTTAGATATGAATAGAAGAATTTCGAAATTCGGATTTCGGATTTCGGATTTCGTGAAGCGTAAATAGAACACAGTTTTGTCTGGTTTCGATCCGCGAAGCAAAGTTCGAGGTTGGAGAGGAGAAATTCGAAATTACGAGATGTATACATTGATACAGGATCTCCGTTACAGCTCGCGAATGCTGTTGAAGCGACCTGGCTTTACCATCGTCGCTATCATCACCCTCGCGTTGGGCATCGGCGTCAATACGGCGCTGTTTACCTGCTTCAACATCTTCCTGCGGCCAAAACCGATTAAGGATCCGGATGCAGTCGTCAAACTCGAATATCAGGGTGCCCGTCGAGAGCAGTACTTTTCGTTTCATGAGTACGACTACTTTCGTAAACACACCCAAGTCTTCTCCGATGTGATTGCGAATTTTCAAGAGAAGTTCTTGCTGGGTGAAAAAGCTCCGGGTGTGGAACCCGAGGAAGTTCTGGGAAATTTCGTTTCCGACAACTTCCTTTCAACGCTCGGTGGCCACACGCAGATGGGTCGCTTTTTCACTTCCGAAGAGAACAGCGTCGCGGGTCGAGATGCGGTTGTCGTTCTCAGTCATCGCTTCTGGGAGCGGCGCTTTGCGGCAGACGAACGAATCATCGGACGCCCTCTGCTTCTGAATGGCCGCCAGTTTTCGGTTATCGGCGTTACGAGTCCGCAGTTTGTCGGTCTGCGGTATGAGATGCCTGATATTTGGCTGCCGCTGATGATGCGCGGCGAGATGGCAAGTGTTCACTTCGAAGAGGTCCCCGCGGAAAACCGAGACTGGTTCGGCAAACAAGACTTTCCCTGGTTGATTCTGCACGCGCGTTTACAGCCGGACAAGACACCAGCTCACGCGCAAGCCGAGTTGGCGCTGTTGCTCGGTCAGCTGCGGAATGAGCGAGGCGACCCTGACTCGAAGGATCTTGTGACCGCGGCGCCGGTGTCTCAGGTAGGTGGTGACAATGAAGTCTGGCCCATCATGGCCGCCGTACTCGGAGCGAGTGGACTCGTCCTTCTCATCGCCTGTTTCAATCTCGCCAACATGATGCTGGCACGCGCCGCTTCACGGCAAAAAGAGATCGGTGTGCGCCTTTGTCTCGGCGCCAGCCGATGGCGATTAGTTCGACAGCTGCTGACGGAGAGCATCTTGCTCGCTTCGTTGGGTGGAGTCGCCGGCTTGCTGCTCGCGTGGTGGAGTCTGAGTCTGGCGATCACTGTCCTGTTAACGAGGTACGGAGGTGGTGATGTCGCCCGACTTGCTCTCGATATCTCGCCGGATTACCGCGTACTCGTCTTCTCGTTCCTTCTTTCCCTGGCGAGTGGCATTGCCTTTGGTTTGGCTCCCGCGTTGAACGCCACGCGTCCCGATCTAATCGGCGTCATCAAAAGCGAGGGTTCCAACGCGAGTGTCCGAGTGGCCCGCTCCTGGCTCAGGAGTGGTCTGGTAGTCGCGCAAGTCTCCCTTTGTTTGATCCTGCTGATTTCGGCCGGATTACTTTTGCGTGGCTTAAGACACGTGCTCAGCACCGATCCCGGCTTCGCCGCCAGGAACCTGATTTTCGTCAACTCCAGTTTGGAATTGAGTGGATATGACGCCAAACGCGCCGAGTTGTTTCAGCAAAGATTGATGGCGCGGCTAGCGACCCTGCCCGGTGTGCAATCAGTCGCAAGAGAACGCGACTTCGCAGGCCGGCTGACGATCAAGCTGCCGGAAGAAACCGGAACCAGTGTACGACAGTTTGATCGCGTCCCGTTGGAATGGGTAACAGCCAACTATCTGGAGACTATCGGCACCCCGGTGATCCAGGGTCGTGGCTTTACTGCCGCCGAGGTTCAGACCGACGCGCCAGTGTTAATCATCAGTGAAGCCACGGCGCGCAATCTCTGGCCCAATGAGTATGCCCCCGGCAAGACGGTTCGTGTGGAACGCCCGACTCGCGACGGAAGCACAATTGTCTATGCCTCCGCCGAAGTCATCGGGGTCGCCCGCGACAACCAAATCTATCGCGTAGGTCAAACCCCACCACTCTTTTTCTACGCACCCAAAGCCCAACCAGAGGAATGGATGGACCTCTCATTTTTGGTGCGCACTGCAGGCGACGCGTCGAGCTTAAAACAGGTGGTACGCCACGAAGCCTACGCGCTTGAACCCATATTGCGGTTGGGCGTGGACACAATGGCTGAGCGGATTGCGAGAGACAACAGCGTCAACGAAACGCGTGCGGCGTCAGAACTCACTTCATTTCTGGGTGGCCTGGCGCTCTTGCTTGCGGCGATTGGTATCTATGGCGTGATGGCGTGGTCAGTCGGCCAGCGTACGCGCGAAATCGGGATTCGCATGGCATTGGGTGCCCAGGGACGTGACGTTCTCATGATGGTGATCCGGCAGGGAATGAGGCTGGTGATGATTGGTATCGCGATTGGCCTGCCGATTTCTCTGGCTGTGACACAAGTAATGAAGAGTTTGCTCTTTGGCTTGAGCACAACCGATCCGGTCGCCTTCGGTCTGGTTACGGCTTTGTTGGGAATGGTCGGGCTGCTGGCTTGTTACTTTCCAGCACGGCGGGCGACGAGAGTCGATCCGCTGGTGGCACTGCGATATGAGTGATTGGTTCTGGTGTCGTGGCGCTTCGATTTGAGTAAGTCGATAGGTCCTATTGGACTTATTGGCCCAAGAAAACGGTGAGGAAATTTGAAATGGACACACTCTTCAAAGACATTCGCTATGCAACTCGCAGCCTTCTGAAAAAACCCGGCTTCGTACTCATCGCCGTGCTTACGCTCGGCCTGGGTATTGGCGCAAACACTGCGATGTTCACGGTGGTTAACGCCGTGCTCCTCCGGCCGTTGTCTTATCCCGATTCCGAGCGGTTGGTCCAGCTGGAAGGTATCAATCCGGGAATGGGAATCACCCAAAGCAATATGTCGGTCCCCGACTTAGTTGACTGGCAAAAGGAGAACCGATCATTCGAACACCTGGCCGGATACATCGACACCGGCACGTTGCTCGTGATCGGTGATGAGCCGGAACGAGTTCGCACTGGCCTGGTGACGTCTGAATTCTTTCCTTTACTTGGCGTGAATCCGACTCAGGGTCGGGTCATTCAAGCGGAGGATGCTCGGGCAGGTAGTGAAGTGGTAGTTGTGTTAAGTCACGCCCTGTGGCAACGGGTGTTCGGCTCCAACCCAAACATCGCCGGAACCAAAGTTACGCTCAGCGGAACGCCCGCGACCGTGGTTGGCGTGATGCCGCCGGGTTTCGATTATCCGCAGCAGGCTGAGTTGTGGGCGGCGTTTGTCTTGAGTCCGGAGACTGAAGCACGAGACAACCGTTTCGTTAGCGTCGTCGGCCGGCTCAAACCGGATGCGTCGGCTGCCCAGGCTCAGTCAGAGTTGCACACAATCAACCAGCGGCTGGCCCAGAACTTTGTCGACACCAACCAGGGCTGGAGCGTGAAGGTAACCAACCTGCGCGAGCGTCTGGTCGGAGACTTGCGCACTTCACTATTTGTCTTGTTGGGCGCTGTAGCTTTCGTCTTACTGATCGCCTGTGCGAACGTTGCCAATCTGCTCCTCGCTCGGGCCACGTCCCGTCAAAAAGAGATCGCCGTGCGTACGGCGCTCGGAGCAAGTCGCTTTCGCATTGTGCGGCATTTGCTGACTGAGAGTCTGCTACTCGCGGTGGTCAGCGGCGCCATCGGGTTACTCCTGAGCGTGTGGATGACTCGCCTGCTAATCGCCGTCAGTCCGGCCAACAGTCCGCGCTTTGACGAGATCGCCATCGACAGCAGGGTATTTCTGTTTACCTTCGTCGTCACGATCCTCACGGCACTCGTTTTTGGACTTGCGCCGTCTTTGCAGTTGTCGCGCCTCGGTGTGAATGAAACTCTGAAGGAAAGCGGACGCCAGGGAACGCCGGCTGTGGCCGGCAATCGGATTGGCAGTCTGCTGATGGTTACCGAGATCGCGCTTTCATTCATCCTTCTCGTGGGATCGGGACTGCTGATCAAAAGTTTTCTCCGTCTCAGCGAGGTTAGTCCCGGATTTAATCCAGACAACTTACTCACCATGCGCATGGCCCTGCCGCCAGGAAAATATCAACAGGGCGAGCCGCGAGCGCAGGCTTTCAATCAAATCATCGAACGCGTGAAGGCGCTGCCGGGCGTGGACGCGGCCGGAGCGATTCTCAGCCTCCCGCTTCGGGGAGACACATTCAACGTCGGCCGATCGGTTATTCGAGAAGGCAGACCTGAGACTCCTGAAGAATCATTCAACGCGATGTTTGCAGCGATAACGCCCGACGGCTTCCGCGCGCTGCAAATCCCGCTCAAATCCGGACGCACATTTACTCCTGATGACAACGGTCAGTCTACGAAGGTGATCGTCATTAACGAAAGTATGGCCCGGCAGCTTTGGCCCGGTGAGAGTGCGATCGGCCGGCGGATAAAAGTCTGGCGGGATGAAAAATTCTTTCGTGAAGTCGTGGGCGTGGTCGGAGACACGAAAGAGTCGCTCGATTCCGAGGCGCCGACGCAGATGTACGTCCCTTATGCGCAGGACGGAACCTGGGGAACCCTGACGTTGACCGTACGCACCAAGGGCGAACCGACAGCTTTGGCCGCCGCGGTTCGCAACGAGATCCGTTCGGTTGAAAAGGGTGTGCCGCTTTTCAATGTGAAGACGATGAACGAGGTGGTGGCAACTTCCGCCGCGCCTCGTAAAACGCCAATGCTGCTGCTGACAATTTATGCCGCGGTAGCAATGCTGCTGGCGATGCTCGGCATCTATGGCGTCACCACTTACTACGTCACTCAGCGAACGCACGAGATCGGAATTCGCATGGCCCTCGGAGCGCAAATCGCCGACGTCATGCGACTGGTTCTACGTCGAGGGATCTTGCTGGCGATAGTTGGAGTTGGCGTGGGGCTAGTCGGCTCGTTCTTGCTGACCCGATATCTGACGACGATGTTGTTTGGGGTAGAGCCGGTGGACAAGTTCACTTTCGCCGGCGTCTCGCTCGTGCTCATCTTCGTTGCCCTCGTCGCCTGTTATCTGCCTGCACGACGAGCAGCGAAAGTCGATCCGTTGGTGGCACTGAGATATGAGTGAAGACATTGCCGATTGCCAATTGCCAATTGCCAATTTGAGTCGTTGAAAGCAGTTCATCAGGGAAACTAGTGACCGCCAGAAAAATTGGCAATAGGAATTTGGCAATCGGCAATTGGAAATAAAGATAGTACGCGGTGGATTTTTGGAGATGGAGAATTCGAGCCATGAGCTTCTTCTTAAGAGACTTTCGTCTCGCGCTTAAGAGTCTACTGAAACGGCCGGGCTTCTCTGCAGTGGTCGTCGTGACCCTGGCCCTGGGTATCGGCGCAAATGCAGCAATCTTTAGCATCGTTAATCAAGTATTGCTGCAGCCGCTGCCCTATACCGATGCCGACCGCATCGTGACGCTTTGGGAGAACAACACGAAAGAAGGCATCGCCCGCGATGATGTCTCGCCCGCGAATTTCTTTGACTGGTACGACCGTCAGCAAAGCTTCTCTCACCTGGCTTTCGCTAATCCAAACAGTCTCGAATACTCCGGCGGAGACGAACCCGAAGTGCTGCGCGCCGTTTTCGTCTCCAATGGCTTCTTCGATGCACTCGGAACCGTCCCGCTTCACGGACGCACATTTTTGCCGGAAGAGCACCAAACTGGAAAGAACCAGGTTGTAGTTTTGAGTTACGGCCTTTGGCAACGACGGTTTGCCGCCGACAAGAACCTGGTGGGTCGCACCATCGTCCTGGAAAACCAGCCCACTACGGTCGTCGGTGTAATGCCTCCCGAGTTTCGCTTATATCTACTTGACCGCGAGGAAGAGGCTTGGGCACCTCAGGCTCCTGACGAGTCGATGAAACTGCATCGCAAGGCGACCTACTTGAACGTGGTCGGGCGATTGAAACCCAACGTCACCGTCGATCAGGCCCAGGCCGAACTCAACAAGATTGCCGGCCAACTAGCTCGGGAGTATCCCAACACCAATCAGGGCATTGGCATCAGCGCAGTAACCCTCCCGGAACACCTCAAAGGAAAATGGCGCCGGGCCCTATGGGTTCTTTTCGGCGCGGTCGGACTTGTGTTGCTGATTGCGTGTGCGAACGTAGCCAATCTGCTATTGGCGCGCGGCTCAGAACGAGCTCGAGAATTTGCCATTCGCTCAGCGATCGGTGCCGCGCGTGGGCGGCTGATTCGTCAACTGCTGATCGAGAGTTTGGTTTTCGCATTTCTCGGTTGTCTCGGCGGACTGCTGCTCGCGCTTTGGGTGGTCGATCTCATCGTGGCGGCAAATCCGGGCGACATTCCGCGCATCGAGCAAGTCCATCTGAGTGCTTCCACCTTGGCATTCACGACGATCATCGGGTTTCTTGCGACGATCACTTTTGGCCTCGCCCCGGCACTGCAACTGTCCAAACCTGATCTGCAATCAAGCCTTAAAGACTTCGGACTCAACGTATCGGCCAATGCCACGCGTCAACGTCTGCGCAGCACGCTGGTAGTTGCGCAGATCGCCCTCGCGGTGGTGCTGCTCATCGGGGCCGGATTGTTGATCAGGAGTTTTGTCCGACTTCTGAGCGTCGATCCGGGATTCGCGAGCGACAGGGTGGTAGCAATACAGGCGTTTATCTGGGACCGCTACAACAAACCGGAACAGCGAGAGGCTTACACCAAAGAAACTTTGGAGAGAATTGAGGCTCTGCCCGGCGTGGAGGCTGCGGGAGTCACCAGTGCCGTACCACTGCTCGGGAGTAGTCAAACTTCGTCAGTTCCTTTTGTTGTTGCGGGAAAGCCGGCGCCGGCTGCGGGTCAGGAGCCGGTGGCCCAGTTTACGATTGCTTCTCCTAATTACTTCTCCGCACTCGGCGCCCGCTTAATCGGCGGCAGACCCTTCAATCAGTTTGATACAAAGGACTCGCTGCGAGTGGTGGTGATCAACGAAACGATGGCGCATCGGAATTGGCCCGGTGAAGATCCAATCGGAAAGAAATTCACACTAATGCGCGGGGCCCGCGGCGGCGGAGGCGGCCCGCTGGAGATCGTCGGTTTGGTCACAGATCAAAGGCAGGACGGATTGGAGAAAGCTCCCAGGCAGGAGTTTTTCATCCCTTACGCCCAGGGCCCGACTGGATCATTGATCTTCGTGGTGCGAACTACTGGCGATGCCGGCGCCCTTTTGCCACAGCTGAAAGCGGCAATCTGGCAATCCAACAAGAGCCAGCCTTTCTACTCCGTGACCACGATGGATCAGCTGGTTGGCGACTCGATGAAGGCGCGACGCTTCAATCTGATGTTATTAGGTGCGATGGCTGCGTTGGCCCTGGCGCTGGCGGCAATAGGAGTCTACGGCGTGATGAGTTTTATCACTCGTCAACGAACTCATGAGATGGGAATCAGAATAGCCCTGGGGGCGCAGGCCAAAGACATCCTCAGGCTGGTCCTGGCGCAAGGTATGACGCTGACGTTAATAGGCGTCGGTTTGGGATTGTTAGCGTCGTTTGCTCTCACGCGTTTCCTGGCGAGCTTGCTGTTCAATATTGGCACGACCGACTTGGTAACGTACGCGGCCATCCCAAGCTTGCTGGCAGTGGTGGCGTTGCTCGCCTGTTACATACCGGCGCGACGGGCAACGAAAGTCGATCCGTTGGTGGCGCTGCGATATGAGTGAGGGCAGAATTTCGAATTTCGAATTTCGAATTTCGAATTTCGAATTTCGAATTTCGGATTTCGTTTGGCGGGGGTTTGTAAGTGAAATGGAAAGTGATTTGACCGTAAACCAAGGAAGCTGATTCACGCGAAATCCGAAATCCGAAATCCGAAATTCGAAATTCTCCAGGGAGCATTATGGAAAGATTCATTCGCGATCTTCGATATTCCGTCCGCATGTTGATCAAGAACCCCGGATTCACGGCAGTTGCCGTGATCTCGCTCGCGCTTGGCATCGGCGCCAACACCGCAGTGTTCAGCGTGATCAATGCTGTGCTTCTGAAATCGCTGCCTTTCAAGGATCCGGAGAGTCTGGTGCTCATCTGGGGCGATTCGGAAATTGAAAACCGCCTGAAAGGACGCAACCAACTTTCAGCCACTGACGTCGCAGACTTTCGCAGCCAGGCGACCGCTTTCGAAGACATCTCAATCTTCACAGGTTGGAACCCAATCATGTCTGGCGATAGCCAGGCGGAGAGAGTGCCGGCAATCCAGGTGGGCGACGGCTTCTTCAAAGTCATGCGCGGCACGCCCATGCTGGGTCGAGTCTTCAATCCTGAAGAGCAACAAGACGGAAAAGACTTCGTCATCGTCTTAAGTCACGGATTGTGGCAGCGCCGTTACAACAGTGATCCGAATATCGTTGGTAAGTCTGTTCTGCTTAACAGCCGGCCTTACACCGTGGTCGGCGTGATGGATCAGGACTTTCATCCGCTTCCGGCCAGCTTGGTGCAACCCCAGGGCCAGTTCTACCGACCGATTGCTGAGCCTTATGGCGAGGAATACCGCGACGAGCGTCACGTGCGCGCCGTCGCTCGCCTGAAATCCGGCGTCACGATCGAACAGGCTCGTGCTGACATCAAAGTGATCGCCGGGCGGCTTGAACAGGAGCACCCAACTACAAACAGAGCGCAGGGCGCTACCGTCGTTTCGATCACCGACGATACCGTAGGTGGGCTGAAGCGCACGCTCTGGTTGATTTTCGGAGCGGTAGTTTTCGTTCTGCTGGTGGCCTGCGCAAACGTCGCCAACCTTTTGCTTGCCAGGTCAACCGCCAGGTACAAAGAAATAACGATCCGCGCAGCGATCGGAGCCGGCCGTGGACAGCTGGTTCGACAGCTTCTGACTGAGAGCCTCCTGCTGGCTTTCCTGGGCGGCGGGTTGGGGTTGATGTTCGCGATGTGGGGAACGGGCGTTATCGAAAGCATTGCTTCGCGAATCAATCCGGCTTTTAGTCATATCGCTATAGACAGCCGAACTCTCATCTTCACTTTCGTGGCTTCAATTTTCACCGGCCTGGTTTTCGGCCTGGTTCCCGCGCTCCAGGTGTCAAATCCTAACCTCGCAGAGTCGTTGAAGGAGGGACGCAGTTCGGGCGCATCTGCGACTCGTAATCGCCTGCGCAGTGCCCTGGTCATCGCGGAGGTTGCTATGACTTTGGTGCTGCTGGTCTGTGCGGGATTACTCATCCGCACAGTGATCCAACTACGCAACGTCGACGCTGGATTCAACGCAAATAATGTCCTCACGATGAATATCGGATTGCCCAGCGCCAAGTATCCCAAGCCTGAAAATGTTGTGTCGTTTTTCAAGCAGGCTACCGACCGCATTGCGTCGTTGCCTGGAGTAAAGGCGGCTGGAATAACCAGTGTCCTTCCTCTAAGTGACAACTTCGACGGGCGCGGACTCGTGGTTGAGGATTTTCCGAAGGCGCGCGGGGAGGAAATCAGCGTCGACCTCTATGTGGTCACTCCGGGTTATTTGCAAGCGATGGAAATCCCACTGCGGCGTGGTCGCGCGATTGGTGAGCATGACCTGACCGACTCGGCCCAGGTGGCTTTGATCAATCAAACGATGGCCGATCAGTTGTGGGCCAATCAAGATCCGATCGGACGTCGTATCAAATTTCCCGGCAGTGAAAGCAGGCCTCAACCCTGGCGCACGATCGTAGGTGTCGTTAGTGATGTGTCGCAGTATGCGCTGGACAAGAAGGCGCCAATGCAGATCTATCTGCCTCACAGTCAATTTCCGACGTCGTTCGACAACATCGTAGTCAAGACTGAAAACGATCCCTCGACGCTCTTTGCCGCAGTCAGACGAGAGATTCTGGCGGTTGATAAAGACCAGGCAGTCTATAACGTCGTAACTCTCGAGCAACTCCAAAGCGACTCGATCTCTTTGAGACGGTTCTTCATGTTCTTGCTGATGGTCTTTGCGGTGCTGACCCTGACTTTGGCGGCGGTAGGAATCTATGGAGTGATGTCGTACGCCGTTACGCAACGAACGCAGGAGATTGGGATCCGCATGGCCCTCGGAGCGCGCTCGTCGGACGTTTTGAAACTGGTGGTCAAAGGCGGCATCGCCCTGGCGCTGGCAGGCGTGGGCATCGGGCTCGTTACCGCTCTCGCCCTGACTCGTCTGATGGAGTCGGTGCTTTTTGGAGTTACGCCGACAGATGCGTTGACGTTTGGCATAGGGTCTCTGGGATTGGTGGCAGTGGCGGCGTTCGCCTCCTACATCCCGGCCCGGCGGGCGACGAAAGTCGATCCGCTCGTAGCGCTGAGGTACGAATGAATTTCGGATTTCGAATTGCGGATTTCGAATTTCGAATTTCGAATTTCGTTTGGCGGCGGTTTGTAAGTGAAATGGAAAGTGATTTGACCGTAAACCAAGGAAGCTGATTCACGCGAAATTCGCAATTCGAAATCCGAAATCCGAAATTCTTATGGAAACCCTATTTCTGGACATTCGCTACGGCGTGCGGATGCTATTGAAAAAACCAGCGTTTACTCTGATTGCTTTTCTCACGCTGACGTTTGGCATCGGGGCAAACACCGCGATCTTCACCGTAGTGAATGCCGTGTTGTTGCGGCCACTGCCTTATCCCGAGGCGGAGAGACTCATGGAGGTCGGCCGCGCCTTTCCGGGCAGCGACGAAGTCAATGCTCTTAGCGAACCTAAGTTTGTTTTCCTGCACGACCACAACCAGTCGTTTGAAGCCATCATGGCCAGCCAGACGATGGGGGCAAACACATATCTGTCGGATGAAGGCCAGACAGAATACATCCGTGGCTTGATCGTATCGGGTGATTTCTTCCGCGTGTTGGGTGTATCACCTGCCAGTGGACGCGGGTTCACTAAGGAAGAAGACAGCCCTAAAGGCGACAACGTTGTGATTCTGAGTGATGGACTTTGGCGTCGACGCTTTGGATCAGAACCTGGAATCGTCGGGAAAACAATCAGCCTTAGTGATAGACCCCATACGGTCGTCGGGATCATGCCTGCCGGTTTTGAATACGAAGGTGCTCAGGATGTCTTCGTGCCGATGGGGTTCAACCCGGCCGGCACTAATGAAGGACACAACTGGACCGTCATCGGCCGCTTGAAGCCAGGCGTCACACCAGACCAGGCCCGTTCTGAAATGAATCTGGTCTTTAAAAAGTTCAGCGCCGCTTATCCGAAGCAGGTGCAGACGACCGAGGTCCTGGGAGCGCGAAACTGGCGGGTGAATATGACCAGCAACGTGAGCGAGTTGCTTTGGATTCTGCTGGGCGCCGTCGCCTTCGTGTTGCTCATCGCCTGCGCAAACGTCGCGAACCTGCAATTGACTCGAGCGGCAGCGCGGCAAAAGGAAATGGCTATTCGGATGGCGATGGGCGGCGGTATTTGGCGCTTGATTCGTCAACTGCTGACCGAAGGAGTGGTCCTCGCGCTGACGGGCGGTTTGGGTGGACTACTTCTGGCGATGTGGGGACTGGATGCGATGCGGACTCTCCTGCCCGAAGGAATGATCCCGCGAACTGACCAGATCAGTTTGGATTGGCGGGTGCTGGCCTTCTGTTTATCGGCCAGCCTGCTGACCGGAATCGTCTTCGGTCTGGCGCCGGCCTGGCGCGTGTTGCACGTAGACGTGAATGGAGCGCTTAAGGAAGGCGCGGGCAAGACGGGCGGAGGCACCGCGCGCGGACGTTTGCGGAGTGCGTTAGTGGTTGCCGAAGTGGCTCTGGCTCTCGCATTGACGGTCGGTGCCGGCTTGTTGCTCCGAACCTTTGCCAACTTGCGGGCAGTTGAACCGGGATTTGAATCGCGAAATCTGCTGAGCTTCGTGATTTCGCCTCAAGGAAAGAACTACGACACGGTCGCTAAGATCAATGATCTCTATTCGCGTGGACTCGGTAGGTTTCGTGCCTTGCCCGGCGTCGAAGCCATCGCTATAACCAGCAAACTTCCGCTCGATGCGCAGTACAACCTGCCTTACCGACTCGCCAAACAAAGCGAATTCGCCGGCGCCGTGCAATACCGGCTGATCTCACCCGACTACTTCCGAGTCATGAAGATGGCTGTGCGGCAAGGTCGACCGTTTGATCAGAACGACACGGCCGGGTCTGAACCGGTGGTGATTGTTAATGAAGCGTTCGCGCGCCGAAACTTCGCCGGCATTCAACCAGTTGGCCAACAACTGTGCATCGGCTGTGAAGGATTCGGTGACCCGGCGATGCGCAACGTCGTAGGCGTGGTCAACGACACGAAGCAGCGAAACCTGGAAGAACGTTCGCCTGCCACGGTTTTCATTCCCCTGACGCAGGCCCCGGAAGGAGTGAAAGGCATCCTGCGGCAATCCAGTTTTGTGCTCCGCACGACCGGCGATCCATTACTACTCAGCACGGCAATCCAAAGCGAGTCGCGGCAGCTCGATCCCGCCTTGCCGGTTAGATACCTTCGCTCGATGGACGAACTGCTGAGCCGTTCAATCGCACCGCAACGGTTCAATCTCTCTCTGCTGACTCTGTTCTCCGGACTGGGCTTGCTGCTGGCGGCAGTTGGGATTTACGGCGTTATGGCTTACAGCGTTTCGCAGCGCACACATGAGATTGGTTTGCGTATGGCGTTGGGCGCCCAAAAGCGTGACGTGCTGAAGCTGGTGGCCATGCAAGGAATGAAACTGGCCCTGATCGGCGTAGCGCTCGGCCTGTTAGCCTCCTTCGCGTTGACGCGGCTGATGACGAGTCTGTTGTTTGGCGTAGACGCAACTGATCCGCTGACATTCGGTGCGGTCGTGCTCTTGTTAGCTACGGTGGCATTGCTGGCTTGTTACTTGCCCGCGCGTCGCGCGACGAGAGTCGATCCGCTGATTGCGCTTCGATATGAGTGAGGAGGAATTTCGGATTTCGGATTTGGAATTTCGGATTTCGGATTTCGGATTTCGCCCTGCGCAGCTTGACTATATGAATGGAGGCACGCTTCGGCGTTGACGCTTAACGAAAAACTGATCTGCTGAGCTAAACGAAATCCGAAATCCGAAATCCGAAATTCTCATATGGGTACATTAATTAAAGGCATCCGTTACAGCGCCCGAAACCTGGTGAAGCGCCCGGGTTTCACCCTGATTGCTATTGTCACACTTGCAATTGGCATCGGCGCGAACACCGCGGTTTTCAGCATCGTCAATGCCATGCTGTTTCGCCCGCGTCCCGTGGCCCAGCCTGAACAGCTCGTCGAGCTTTACGTCGGCGACTCACGCAATCCCTACCACGTTAGTTCTTACCAGGACTTTCTGATCTTTCGTGAGCAACCAGAAATCTTTTCCGGATTGTCTGCTTATCGTATCGAGCAGTTCAAACTTGCCGGCGCGGAAGATGTCGAACAAGTCATTGGTGAGGCGGTCTCCGCCAACTACTTCGAGTTATTGGGTGTCAATGCGATTAGGGGCCGCACGTTCCTGCCGGAAGAAGATCAAACTCCCGGTACTCATCCGGTGGCCGTCATCAGCCACGGTTTGTGGCAACGTCGCTTTGGCTCAAACCCGGCGGTGATTGGCCAGACAATTACTCTCAACCATCAGTCGCTCACTGTGATTGGAATCGCACCGCCGCAATACACCGGCATGTTTCGGGGCCTGGCGATCGAGGTTTGGGTGCCACTGATGATGATGCCGCAAATGAGGCCAGAGATGGGCATGGCCTTACTCAACAGTCGCGGAAACAGTTGGCTCTTTATGGTTGGCAGGCTTAGACCCGAGGCAACCCTCGAGCAGGCGCGGGCGCGATTTGATCTCATCTCACGGCAGTTGCGCGACGCCTATCCGGATCACTGGCGTGCAAAGCGCGAAGAGTCAAACGAAGTCAGGGAAAAGTTCGTCACCGTGCTACCGGAAAGCGAAACCAGGATCCCCCCGGACATGCTGATCGTCGCCCAGGTTGCGTTTGCTCTGGTGCTACTCGTGGGCGCTGGCCTGGTAATGCGAAGTCTACGGAACATTAGTCCGGCGCGCCTGGGCTTTGATTCAGCGAATCTCGTGGTCGCCCCGGTGGCGCTGGAGCAGCAATACGACCGCGCGCGCAGCCAGGAGTTTTACCGGCTACTCGAGGAACGCACCGTTGCTTTGCCCGGCGTCCGGACGGTGAGTTTTGTTGATCAAATGCCGGGCGGCTTGCTGGGCCGATCGCGACGTTCGGGGGATCGAAGGTTATAAGCAACGCACGGAGATCGATACCAACACGATCGGCGCGGGTTATCTGACGGCAATGAATATTCCCATCGTACAAGGCCGCGATTTCAACGAACGCGACCGCGATGGCGCTCCTTGTGTGGCCGCCGTTAATGAGGCGTTTGTGCGGCGTTACTTTGCTGACGGTAGAGCGTTGGGCAAACACCTGACGAAGCTTCAGTGGAAAGCGGCGGATCAAAGCTGCGAGATTGTCGGCGTGGTCCGTGACAACAAAGTTCAGTCACTCCAAAAGGAGCCTTTCCCCTGGTTTGCTTTTCCGCTGCAGCAATCACACAGACAGGCAATGACGATGCTGGTTCACTCTACTGGCGATCCCGAAGGCATGGTTCCGGCGGTGCGGCGCGTGATTCGCTCCCTGGATCAGAACATTCCCGTGGCTGATGTTGGCACCCTGAACGACTCTTTCAAACCCGTGCTTTTTCTGTATCGAATATTCGGAATGGTTATCGGCGCGTGTGGAGGTTTGGCGGTCTTGTTAGCGTCGCTCGGAATTTACGGAACGATGGCTTACGGAGTTGGGCAGCGCACTCGCGAAATCGGCATCCGCGTCGCTTTGGGAGCAAACAAGCAGGACATTCTGCGCCTGGTGATCAGGCAGGGAATGATGCGCGTGATCTACGGGCTGAGCCTGGGACTGTTGCTGGCTTTGGCGCTGGCGAGAGTCTTAGTCAGTTCGGTGTTTGAAGTTGATCTCTTACACGGCGTGAGCGCCAACGATCCACTGACATACGTGCTGGTTGGCGCGTTGTTGATGCTGGTGACCTTGCTGGCTTGCTATCTCCCAGCGCGGCGGGCGGCGCAGGTGGATCCGTTGGTGGCGCTGCGGAATGAGTGAGAATTTCGGATTTCGGATTTCGGATTTCGAATTTCGCTTTGGACGAAACTGAGCCAGATCTTATTGACACCGATTCCGGAGGTGGGAATTCAAGACTGGAAGACGAAATTCGAAATTCGAAATTCGAAATTCTTTAGGAGATAGATCATGAATACACTTTGGCAAGACGTACGTTATGGCGCTCGAATGTTACTTAAGAATCCGGGAATCACTGTGATCGTGATTCTGGCTCTCGCGCTTGGTATCGGTGCCAACACCGCCATCTTCAGCGTGGTGAACGCAGTTTTGCTGCGTCCCCTGCCTTATGACCAGTCTGATCGTTTGGTGTTCGTAAACGAACGCAGTCAGGTCCTGGATGAGATGTCGATCTCCTATCCCAACTTTATTGACTGGCGAAGTCAAAACCATGTCTTCGAAAAGATCGGTGTCTACAATCGCAACAGTTACAACCTCACCGGCGCGGGTGAAGCCGAGCGTATTCCCACCGCTCAAATCTCCGCCGATCTGTTTTCTGCGTTGCGGGTGAACGCTGCCCTTGGTCGGGTGTTCACAAATGACGAAGACAAACCCGGCGCCAATCCGGTGGTCGTCTTAAGTCATGGTTTATGGCAACGCCGTTTTGGCGGGCAGACAAACATTCTGAACCAATCTCTGACGCTGAATGGCAAGAGCTACACCGTGATTGGCGTGATGCCGAAGGGTTATCTCTACCCGAGTCGCGTCGATATGTGGGTTCCTGTCGGACAGGTGGCCGCCGATCCGAATTGGGAACAGCGCGGCAATCACCCCGGACTCTACGGCGTAGCGCGTTTGAAACCGGGGGCGACGCTGGAGCAGGCACAGGCAGACATGGACAACATTGCCGCGAATCTCGAGAAACAATATCCCGACTCTAACGCCGGCAACCGCGTGAGAATCCGGCCCATGTTGGAGATCTACGTCAGCGACGTCCGCTGGACGCTGTGGGTCTTGTTCGGGGCAGTGGCTTTTGTGCTGTTAATTGCCTGCGCCAACATTGCCAACCTGTTGTTGGCTCGAGCCACTGCGCGTCAAAAGGAGATGGCCATTCGCGCAGCCCTGGGTGCGGGTCGTTGGCGAATTGCTCGTCAGCTGCTCACTGAGAGCGTCTTACTTTCGTTAGTAGGCGGAACCCTGGGACTCCTGGTCGCGCGTTGGGGGATCGAATTCATTCTTTACGTGAGCCCGGACGCTATTCCTCGTTCGCGCGAAATCAGTCTTGATTGGAAAGTCCTGGCTTTCACGATTGGCGTGTCGTGTCTGACTGGAATTCTGTTTGGGCTGGTTCCAGCGATTCAGTCGAGCAGTGTCGAGGTTCATGACACTTTAAAAGAAACGGGCCGCGGCACCTCGGGGCGACATTGGGTGCGCAGCTCGCTGATTGTCGTTGAAGTAGCCACCACGATGGTGCTCCTGATTGGAGCAGGTTTGATGATTCGCAGTTTCTACCGGCTGCAGCAAGTGAATCCCGGGTTCTCTTACGACCACTTGACGAGCTTCACCGTAAACCTGCCACAACGAAAATACACGACTGAAGAGCAACGTGGTGAGTTTTTCAAGAGGTTAGTGGGGAACATACGCGGCTTGCCTGGGGCTGAGGCGGTCGCCGCGGCCTCCGGTCTTCCGTTGGGTAACAACGGCTGGCAAACCTCGTTCGTGATTGAAGGGCGGCCGGCTCCACCCCGGAACGAAACTCCGCTGATGGAGGCCTGCACGGTTACACCCGACTACTTCCGCGCCATGAACATTCCACTCCTTCGCGGCCGCTACTTCACCGACCAGGACAATAGATCCTTCGTCGCCGGAAAAGACTTGAGCAAACTCAACGAGGGCGAAAGGATGATCGCCGGAGTAAACGCGATCATAGTTGATGAAGAATTTGCCAAACGATACTGGCCCAATGAAGACGCGGTCGGCAAGCAAATAAGATTCGGTACTGACGATGCGGCGCCTCGCGTCACCGTCGTTGGTGTGGTGGGCAGGGTCAAGATGGAAGGACTCGCGCAGGATTCAAATCGGGTCCAGGGTTACTTCTCGCATGCGCAGGTTCCCTTCAATGGCATGACGGTAATCATCAAGGCTGCGGGAGATCCAAATCAACTGATCGCTGCGGCAAGGGAACAAGTGAAATCCGTCGACCCGGATCAACCGATCTACAACATTCGCACCATGGACGATATCCGCTCTGAATCGATCGCCTCGGAGCGTTTGAATCTAACTCTGCTGAGTATTTTTGGCGGCCTCGCGTTAGTTCTGGCAGTCGTAGGAATTTACGGCGTGATGTCTTACTCGGTGACCCAAAGAACTCACGAGATTGGCATTCGCATGGCGATTGGCGCCCAACCGAGGGACGTATTCAAGATGATTTTGGGCCAGGGGATGGCTCTCGCACTGATCGGAGTGGGATTTGGCCTGGTGGGCGCGTTTGCTCTGACTCGTTTGATGGCGACGATGCTCTTCAACGTGCAACCGACTGATCCGACCACGTTCGCAGTGATTGCTATCTTGCTCACGACCGTGGCGCTGCTGGCCTGCTATCTACCGGGGCGGCGCGCCACAAAAGTGGAGCCGACTGTGTCGTTGCGGTATGAGTGAGGCTATAGGTCCTATAGGACTTATAGGACCTATTTGAACCCCAGAGAATTTCGAATTGCGGATTTCGAATTTCGAATTTCCTCTAACTAATCTCCATTTTAGGTTCGGCGGCGCGTATCTAGGTTTTGCAGTCTGGCTTGAATGGTGCAAAACTCAAAATCCGAAATCCGAACTTCGAAATCCGAACTTCGAAATCCGAAATTTGACCGATGCCCCGAATCCTTGTCGCAGACGATCAAGCCGATGTACTGGCCGCACTCCGCCTGCTGCTAAAAGGCGAACGCTTTCAGATCGAAACCGCCTCGTCTCCCGCCGCAGTTCTTAAAGCCGTCGATTCCGAGGATTTCGACGTGGCTTTAATCGATCTCAACTACGCCCGCGACACCACTTCGGGCAGCGAAGGTCTCGATCTGTTGACGAAGATCAACTCGACTAATCCGACTTTACCGGTGGTGGTGATGACCGCCTGGGGCAGTGTCGACCTGGCCGTCGAGACAATGCGACGGGGTGCGCGCGACTTTATTCAAAAGCCCTGGGACAACGCGCGACTCTTGACGGTCTTACGCACGCAGGTTGAGCTGGGCGCGGCATTGCGTCGCGGTGAGCGATTGGAGGCTGAAAATCTCGCCCTACGCGAGCCTGCAGACGGGGCCGGCGCAAAGGTTGTTCGTGTGATCGCGGAGTCGGCCGGCATGAAGGCTGTCATGAACCTCGTCAGTCGAATCGGTCCTGCTGATGCCAACGTACTGATCACCGGCGAGAACGGCACTGGGAAAGAGGTGGTTGCCCGCGCGCTGCATTCACTCTCCACTCGGGCAAGCAAGCCAATGATCTCTGTTAACGCCGGGGCCCTTGCCGAGGGTGTATTCGAAAGCGAACTCTTCGGCCACGTGCGCGGCGCTTTCACCGATGCCCGAACCGATCGTGTGGGAAGGTTTGAGCTTGCCGACGGTGGAACATTGTTTCTGGACGAAATCGCGAATGTGCCGCTCAATCTGCAGGCAAAGCTGTTGCGGGTGCTGGAGACGGGAGAATTTGAGCCAGTAGGATCGTCAAAGACGCGCAAGGTAAACACGCGCTTGCTTTCGGCGACGAACGCTGACCTCCGCGAAGAAGTTGCCCAAAGCAGGTTTCGACAGGATCTGTTGTTTCGGCTGAACACGGTGGAGATTTTAATTCCACCGCTGCGCGAACGACGCGAAGACATCACGCCGCTGGCAGAATATTTTCTGGAGCAGCATTGCGCTCGGTATCGCCGGAAGATCGATGCCTTTACCCCTGAGGCAATCGAATCGTTGCAACAGCATTCATGGCCCGGTAACGTGCGGGAGTTGGATCACGTAATCGAACGTGCCGTCCTGATGTCTTCAGTGGGCGTGGTGACGATGTTTGATCTGGCCTTGCAACCAGGCAGCGACGCGGGTGTTTCGTCTCGAATTGATGAGATGAGCCTGGAGGAAGTCGAGCGACTGCTGATTAAGAAAGCGCTGGCGCGATTTGGTGGTAATGCAAATCGGGCCGCCGAAGCCCTGGGCTTGAGCCGTAGTGCGCTTTATCGACGGCTGCAGAAGTATGGATTGTCGTAACGGTGGATTAGTCTGTGGAGAAAACGGAATCATTGGTCATATATCATTTGACATTTCTCAGTTGTCATTTTGTGCTAATTCGGAGCGGCGAGGAGACACCCAAGCATCGCCAATTCGCAAGTTGGGGCACGAGCTTACTCGCGTTGGATCGTTCCTCTGAAAATGACAGATGAGAAATGTCAAATGATATATGACCAATGATTCAGTCTATCACCACCCCCATGCCTGATGCTTCCACAGACTAAAGTCTGCACCACTCCCTGAGTTATCATACCTACGTGAGCAGTCTCTCAGATCCAAAAAAGACCACCACTACCTTCGCCAGTCTCGACCCTGCGCTTAAGCGGGGTGGACGCATGGATTTTGAGAAGCGGATTACCCTTCTCGCTCTCTTTGCCGGTCTGCCTGCGGTGGCCCTTTCCATGTTTCTGCTCTGGTGGGGCGATTACTCGGCGCGCGTACAGTGGACTGTCGACTTGATTCTGATCGTGCTGTGGTTGAGTGTCGTCTTCAATCTCAAGCAACGCGTGATTCGGCCGCTGCAAACTCTTTCCAATATCCTCGCGGCTTTACACGAAGGCGATTACTCGATTAGAGCCCGTCGGGCGGCGATTGGTGACGCACTTGGAGAAGTGCTGCTGGAAGCGAACGAGCTTGGACAAACGTTGCGCGGGCAGCGTTTGGGGGCCCTCGAGGCCACGGCGTTGCTGCGGACTGTTATGTCTGAGATTGAAGCTGCCGTCTTCGCTTTCGACGCTGAGCATCGACTGCGCCTGGTGAATCGTGCCGGTGAGAAGTTGTTGGCTCAACCCGCCACACGCCTCCTGGGACGCACGAGTGAAGAGCTCGGTCTGGCTTCCTGCATGGAACCGTCAAACGTCACGGACAGCCACACGATGCAGATGGTTTTTCCAGGCGGAGTCGGCAGGTGGGGAGTGCGTCGCAGCACGTTTCGCGAAGGTGGGATGCTGCATCAGCTGTTGGTCTTGACCGATCTGAGTCAAACGCTGCGAGAAGAAGAGCGCCTGGCCTGGCAACGACTGCTGCGCGTACTCGCTCACGAACTCAACAATTCCCTGGCCCCGATCAAATCCGTGGCCGGCAGCCTCGGCGACCTGGTCGGACGCGAACATCGGCCCGAAGATTGGCGCGACGATATGCAGCGCGGCCTTGAGGTAATCTCTTCGCGAGCTGATTCCCTGGCCCGGTTTATCGAATCCTACTCAAAACTTGCGCGCCTGCCGCAACCACGTTTCGATATAGTGAACATTGACGATCTAGTGCGACGAGTGGTTACTCTGGAAACCAGGTTTCGGGTCGACGTGATGGGCGGTCCAGAGGTGGCCATACAAGCCGATAGCGCCCAACTGGAACAGCTGCTAATCAATGTCGTGCGGAACGCTGTCGACGCCTCGCTGGAAACGGGAGGTAAAGTGGAAGTTGAATGGGCCGCGCGCAATGGTCAACTGGCCGTCTGCGTCAGGGATGAAGGACCGGGACTGGCCAACTCAGCAAATCTCTTCGTGCCATTCTTCACCACCAAAGTCGAAGGCTCTGGAATTGGGCTGGTGCTGTCGCGGCAGATTGCCGAAGCGCACGGTGGTACCTTGACTCTCAAAAATCGCGATACCGGCCCGGGATGCGAAGCGCGCCTGATCCTGCCTCTTTCTGAAGCTGAAAAACGAGGGAATGGGCGAGTGGTTGAATCCAGATGATTTGGTCGATGTCGTTACTCGACAACGCTGGTAACCCGAAACTAGTCCCGGCCCAGTTTTGCACAAAAAGTCGGTATGCCGTTGTGGTCTCAGCGCCAAAGGCGCGGAATGTAAAAGCCAGGGGCAAGCGACGTAGGAGCGCCGCCCCTGGACTCAGTCCAAAATGAGCTATGAGCTCTGAAAGAGCGGAATAGTTCAACTAAATCTCTGTCCGTTGACCGGAGTTAGTTGTTCGTCGATGGCAGTTGCTCGAACGCTTCTATTCCGCCCTTTCAGGGCTCAGAGCCTTTCCCAAAACCGAACCAGGGGCGTCGCGCTCCGCTTCGCTGCGCGCTTGCCCCTGGCTGTTACATTTCGCGCCTTTGGCGCTCAGACTACGCCCGCGTGCCAACTTTTTGTGCAAAGCTCCGGTGCACGCAGAATACTCATTTCTAATTGTCGAAAAAGGCCCCGTCATCCGTCGTAAGGGTGAAACGAGGATTCACAGTCCCAGGATTTACGTTTCCGCCTGTTCTGCAGGTTCAAACCTACGCCCTCGAGGAGAGAGCATGCTGATTAAATATTGTACCCGCGCGGTTCTATTGCTGTTTTGTCTGTCTACGTTCGGCTCAACGCAGTCACAAGCCAACCCATTCTTAAGTCGCTTCAATGGCACCTGGCAGGGTGAAGGGAAAGCTTTTGGGATGTCGGCCCGTCTGGATATGAAGTGGGATTGGGTGCTGGGAAACAAATTCCTTCGACTCAGCCTGAAGAATGAAATGACCGGCGCCAACGGTCAAAAGCAAGTGTTCGAAGGCCAGGCTTACTACAAACCTGTTCAATCCAGGTCTTCGAGTCAACCTGATGTCTCTGGTTTTGAAGCCACCTGGTTTGATTCACGAGGGGTGACATTCCCGATCAAGGCTCAGGCCGACGGTGATGCGCTGGTTGCGCTATGGGGTAGTGCTGACCAGGAGCAAGGTAAGTCGGTGTACAGACTGTTGGAGCCGGCCAAGATGGAAGTGATTGACTCGGTGCGGCAGAAGGATGGAACCTGGCGCGAGTTTGGTAGGTTCGTGGTGGTTCGACAATAAGCTTCTCATAAGACTTAGGTCCCTTCCTTGCACCTTTGCGGGGAACTGTCTTTTCAGACTCTGCCGCCGCTATTCTGAAATCAGTTTAGCAATCAGAAACGCCGCCCCCGCCGCCGCGCTGCCTATGAAGACTGTCTGCAACGCGCTGCGTATGGGTCTCATTCCCGTGAAGCGCCCTTTGATGAAGCCAAAGATAAGCAACGCCACGAGCGTGAAGGCAATTGAAAAAAGCAAAGCGATTGAAACGGTGTTCGCGGCTATATAAGGACTGAGAGGAATCAGCCCTCCAATCGCATACGATCCTCCAATCGTTAACGCACTTATCATTGCCCGCTTCGGCTCGGGCTTCTCCAACCCCAGTTCGAAGCGCATCATGAAGTCGACCCACTTCTGAGGTTGCCGCCGCAGCGCGTCGACGATGGGCCAGGTTTGCTCCGGCGTCAGCCCATATTCCTGAAACACTTCGGCCACTTCCCTCATCTCCTCGTGCGGAATCTCGGCTACTTCGCGTTTTTCGCGCTCCCGTTCTTTTGAGTAGTGTTCGGCGTCGCTCTTCGCTGCCAGGTACCCGCCCAAACCCATCGCAATGGCGCCGGCCGCAATCTCCGCGAGACCGGCCGTGACGATAATGCGGGTGGTACTGACGGCGCCGGTCAGTCCGGCCGCAAGGGCAAACGGGACAGTTAGTCCGTCTGACATCCCGATCACTACGTCGCGAACTACTTCGCTGGCCGTAAAGTGACGTTCGATGTGAAGTGTTTGGGGCATGCTTGTCTCCGAACCGAAGTTTGCAACGAATGTTAGAACGATGATAACACTGCGGCGCAGGCGCTTCGATGCGGGAAGTGTTGGAGTTACGTGGGTTGAACAGACCCGAATCATTGGTCATATGTCATTTGACATTTCTCATAATGAGAAATGTCAAATGATATATGACCAATGCTCACGCCTTGCCTTACAATGTCCGGCTGGAATCAGCAGCAGACGGCACCATTGCTCCCTGCCTCCTGCTCCTGCCTCCTGCCAACTCGCCATAGGAGGTGCCTCTTGCCTGAAAGCCAAGATCTCAAAAACCTACTGGAACGCATCCACACCCGACTTGATGAAAGTTTTGTCGGCATCGGCCACGTGGTATCGCATTTGGAAGCGCCGGATCTGGCCGAGCTCATCAACCAACTGACTCTGGTCGAAGCTGCGGCTGTGGTGTCAATGCTGCCGATTGCTCGGGCCGTGGAGATCTGCGACCAACCGACAATGCGACGACGCGCGGCGATTCTGGGACACCTGGAACCCGCCCGGGCGGCGCAAATTCTGAAGGACCTCTCGGCAGATGAGCGCACTGACATCATTCAGAAGATGGATCAGTATGAACGCCACCGCGTCGTGCCTCAGCTGAGCGAGGAACTGAGGGCCGAGTTGGAAGATCTTTTGCGGTATCCCGCTCACACGGCCGGCGGGATCATGACCACCGAGTTTGTGAGACTCGAACCGGGGATGTCTGTAGGCGAAGCACTCAAACACATTCGTTCGGTGGCGCGTGAGAAGGAGTCGATCTACGCCTGCTACGTAATGGAACCGACGACCGATCGATTACTCGGTTCCGTTTCGCTTAGAGATCTGGTGATGGCTGAGCTTCACGCGCCCTTAACTGAAATCATGCGGCGCAAACCAGTTACCGTTAAGACGCTCGACGATCAGGAGGCAGTGGCGCAGAAAATCGGCAAATACAACATGCTCGCTGTGCCAGTCCTGGAGGAGGATGGCAGTGTGGTCGGTTTTGTAACTGTCGACGACGTGCTTGACGTGCTGATTGAAGAGCAAACTGAAGATATTTTGCGCATGGCCGGCGTGGAACCGGGAGCGCTCGACAAGCCTTACTTCGACAATCCCATCATGCGCGTGGTGCGCAAGCGGATCGGCTGGCTTCTCTTGTTATTTGTTGGGGGCACGTTGACCAGTGCAGTTTTGCATAGGTTCGAAGAGGAACTGGCCGCCGTCGTAGCTCTCACCTTTTTTATCCCTCTCTTAATCGGCACTGGGGGAAACGCCGGCGCCCAGACAGTGATGACGGTAATACGCAGTCTGGCTCTGGGCGAAGTCGGGGTAAAGCACGCGTGGCGGGTGGTGATGCGTGAAGCAACCACGGGAATGGTCGTGGGTTTGTTGGTCGGAATAGTCGCTTTTGGTCAGGCTCTCCTGTGGAAGGCACCGCTCGAACTTGCGGCTACAGTATCGCTAACAATGTTCTCGATTTGCGTTTGGTCCACCACCGTCGGATCGTTGGTACCGATCGTGGCGCAACGGTTCGGGGTGGACCCGGCAGTGCTCTCAGCGCCGTTGATTACAACGCTGGTCGATGCAACCGGACTGATTATTTATTTCAGCATCGCCAAGATGATTCTGAATCTATAGCGTTCCCTTTTCATCTAATTAAAACTTTCCCGCCAGGATCAGAACTCCGATCAGGATGAAAGCAACGGCCGCTGCGCGTTTGATCCAAATCATTGGAAGGTAATTGCCAATCAGACCCCCCACGACGACACCGATCGCTGAAACAGCGACCAGCGCCAGTGCGCTGCCGATGAAGACGGCCCAAGGCTTCTTCGACTGCGCCGCCATCGTCATCGCCGCGAGCTGAGTCTTGTCTCCCATCTCTGCCAGGAAAATCACGCCGAAGGTTGTTAGGAACACGCGCCAGTCCATGTTGATTGTCCTCCATTACGAATCAGTCCCGTATACCTCAAGGATCTGTATTTGCCAGCTCGGAAGCAAGCTTCCAGAACTCGTTCGTTGGTGCTTTTCTACCTCACGTTTTACAATTCCTGCTCACGCCCCGATCCTTCGAGAGAGGTTCTTCACAGGTCAACAGCTAATGAGGCAGGCGACCAACGACTTTGTCGGCACAGAAAGGTTCAAGATTCGCCGGCGCCTCGGCTCCGGCGGTATGGGCGTGGTTTACGAAGCTCACGACCGTCAGACTGACAAGTTAGTTGCGCTAAAAGCCCTCACTCGCAGCGAAGCCTCTCATATCCTTCGCTTCAAGAATGAATTTCGATCGCTCGCTGACGTTTCACATCCCAACCTGGTGGCGCTTTACGAGTTTATGTCGGATGGCGAGTACTGGTTCTTCACCATGGAACTCGTCGACGGCGTCAACTTTCTCGAGTATGTGCGCCCGGGCTACATATCAAAGCGCAGCCAGTCTTCCATTACTCCTACGCTGCTGAAGTCGTCCTCAGAAGAAAACAGTCGCGAACCTGAGCCGCTGGCCGATTACGAAGCCGAAACCCAGCAACTCGATTCACAGAGGGTTACTTTTGCTGAAGACACCTCCCCGGAGATTTTTGTCGACACCAGACTCTCCAGATCAAAGCTCGATCTGGATCGCCTCGCGGTCGCACTTAGGCAACTCGCTGAAGGTCTCCACGCGTTGCATCAGACCGGAAAACTCCACCGCGACATTAAGCCTTCAAATGTTTTGATATCGAAGTCGGGCCGCGTGAAGATTCTCGACTTCGGCCTGGTAGCCGAAGTCGAACCGCGCGGGTTGCATGAGAGCATCAACTTAGCAGGAACTCCCGACTACATGTCTCCCGAACAAGGCGCGCAAATGCCGATTTCAACAGCCAGCGACTGGTACAGCGTGGGAGTGATGTTGTATCAGGCCCTAACCGGCACGCTGCCATTTTCGGGTAGGTTTTTTGAAGTGATGATGAACAAGCAGACCATGGATCCTCCGACGCCGTTGCAAGTCGTTGCCGACGTTCCCGAGGATTTGAATGCTCTGTGCGTGAGACTTCTGGCACGGAACCCAGCTGAGAGACCCTCGGGTCGCGAGGTTCTAAGAACCCTGGGCCATGGCAAGACCGGACCTCTGAAGCGTCCCTTGATGCCGACCGGAACTTCTTCGGCTACTCACGGCGCACCGTTTGTCGGCCGCGAAATCAACTTACGAGAACTCCGGAACGCTTTTGACTTCACCCGCCGCGGCGAGAGCGCGACAGTTTATGTACACGGCGATTCCGGAATGGGGAAAACTGCTCTCGCGCGCCGTTTCCTTGACGATTTGAAGGAGCGCGAAAGCGAAGTTGTGATTCTGGAGGGACGCTGTTATGAGCGCGAGTCAGTTCCTTACAAGGCCCTTGACGGAGTCGTTGATAGCCTGACCAAGTACCTGTTAGCACTTCCGGAATCCAAAGTGGATACCTTCATGCCCAGAGACGTTCTGGCTCTCGCTCGCTTATTTCCGGTAATGCTTCAAGTGGATGCGATCTTCAACGCTCCGCAACGGGAACAGGCGATCCCTGACCCATTCACCCTAAGGCGACGAGCCTTCGCTGCCTTGCGAGAACTGCTCGGTCGCCTGGCCGACCGTCAGCCCCTGGTGCTTTACATCGACGATCTGCAATGGGCCGACGCCGACAGTTCCAGCTTGCTGGAAGAAATTCTGCGGCCGCCGGATGCGCCACCGCTGTTGCTGGTGACTAGCTTTCGGAGTGAAGAGATAGAGACAAAACCATTTCTCAAAACCTTGCTCGCCAAGACCGGTTCGGAAAATTGCCGGCAGGTGCGAGTAGTAGCTTTGAATAAGGAAGAGGCACGGAAGCTCGTGCAAGATCTGTTAGGCACGCAGTTACCCTCACCTGAGCCGGTGGTCAATTCCATCGTCCGCGAAGCTCGGGGCAATCCTTTCCTGCTGGAACAATTGGCACGTTACGCGTCCACCAGTGATCAGACGGCGACTACCGGAATCAGTCTGAACGTCATGCTCGTTTCTCGTTTGCGCAACTTGCCAAAAGGAACGCGGCAGTTTGTCGACACTCTGGCAGTGGCCGGCAGGCCAATTAATCCTGAAGTTGTCTTTCAGGCAGCCGGGCTTTCTGGAGATGAATTACCTCTGGTGAGCTCCTTGCGCGCGGCCCAGTTTCTCCGCAGCGGCGGCGAGGATAATACGATCGAGCTTTATCACGACCGAATAAGAGAAACACTCGCATCGCAGCTTGATCCCGGAACCGTAACCCAGATCCATCGGCGACTGGCCCACGCTCTTGAGGCACGTGGAATCGACGATCCGGAGGCGCTCTTCGAGCACTACATGGGGGCCGGTGAGCGCGTGCGTGCGGCAACTCATGCCAGTGTGGCTGCCAGGAAAGCGGCCGACGCCCTGGCATTTGATCGCGCCACTATCTTCTATCGTCGCGCGCTGGAACTGGCTCCCTCGAGAGGCGCTGAGCTGATCGGTTTGAAGCGCGGCCTGGCTGAAGCTCTGGTCAATGCGGGCCGTCCGGCCGAAGCCGCCCAGGCTTATCTCGAACTGGCTCCTGAAACGTCTGCGGCTCACAGTCTGGATTTCAAGCGACGAGCTGCCGAGCAGTTACTGATGGGTGGACACATTGGTGAAGGTCTTGACGTGATACGGTCGGTCCTCGCGTCAGTTGGATTTACTTTGCCAGCCGGGCCGAAGCGTGCCTTGCTCTCATTAATTATGAAGAGAATCCAACTACGTCTGCGTGGACTTAACTTCACCGAGCGCGACGCGAGTGAAGTTCCCCAAACCGAGCTTTTTCGTATCGATATCTGCTGGGCCGTTGCAGCTGGGCTGGGAGCCGTGGATCTGATTCGGGGCGCCGACTTTCAAAGTCGCCATCTGCTGTTGGCGTTGCGGGCAGGTGAGCCGTTTCGCGTGGCGCGGGCGATGGCCTTTGAAGCGGCGCAAACTGCTTCCCGCGGAGCTCCAACGCGAAAGCGCGCGTTACAAATTGCCCAACGCGCGGAAGAACTGGCTCAAAAAGTCGGTCATCCGCATGCGATTGGTCTTTCTATTTGGGCCAGCGGGGTTGCGGCCTACCTCGTCGGGCATTGGAAGAATGCAGCGGCGCTTTGCGAACGGGCCGCGGAAGTCTTAAGGGATCAATGCACCGGAGTAACGTGGGAACTGGCAATCGCCAATCGCTTCATGCTCAGCGCATTGCTCTACATGGGTGAAGTCGGGGAAGTAGCGCGCCGGGTACCCGGTCTGCTGGCGGCTGCACTGGAACAGGGGAACCTCTTCGCGGCAATGGATCTGCGCACACGTCTTAATTTGATCTGGCTTGCGGCCGACGATCCGACGCGGGCCCGAACCGAAGTGATCGAGGCTCTCAAGGCCTGGTCTCACGAAGGCTTCCACCTGCAGCACTACACTTCAATGCACGCGTTGGCCCAAATCGAACTCTACACCGGCGACTCTGAAGTTGCGTTCAGACACATTCAGGGGCAATGGAAAGCCTTGGGCAATTCGATGTTGATGCGCATTCAAGTGCTCAGAATCGAAGCCATGCACTTGCTCGCCCGCGCGGCCCTGGCTTCGGCAGCCGAGAGCAATGAAAAAGACCGACGGCTGCGGTCGGCTGAGAAACTGGCACAACTCATCGCGCGCGAGCGCATTGCGTGGGCAACTCCTTTTGTTTGCCTGGTGCGTGCGTCACTGGCACACCAACGCGGCGATCAATCGAAGGCGCTTGGCCTGCTTTCCCAGGCAATCGAGGCTTTTGATCTGGCCGACATCGATCTCTATGAAGCGGTGTCGCGAAGACGAATGGGTGAATTGCTCGGCGATGAGCGCGGCCGCCGGCACATTGATGAAGCCGATGCATGGATGCGGAAACGTCAGATTCAAAACCCCGTGGCAATGACCCGTATGATGGCGCCCGGATTTGATTAGTGATTGATTGATCAAAAAAGACGATCATGCAGATCGATGGGTTAGAGACGGCGAGTAGCGACGCACCTCAAGCTTGCGGTTATTGACTCAGCCAACGCAACGGCTTCGCCGCCTGATATAGCCACTTCCGCACATCGGGCGGCTGAGCCGTGAAGTCAGTTGAACTAAACTTTGACGATGGACAAACTCAAGACACTTACTTACGAAGTAACTGATCGCATTGCTCGCATCACGCTTAACCGACCCGAGCGCGGCAACGGCATCACCTTCGACATGCCGGCGGAACTTGCTGCGTGTGTCGAACGCGCCAATCTCAATCAGAACGTGCATGTGATTGCCCTCTCAGGCAACGGAAAAGGTTTTTGCGGCGGCTACGATCTGGTGTTAACGGCGGAACATAAACTCGATTTGGAACAGGAGCGTACCAACTGGCCCGAAGGCTCGCCATTGGACGCGCGAGTGCAATTGGCTAATCACAACCCAGACGAGATATGGGATCCCATGCTTGACTACGCAATGATGAGCCGGAACGTGCGCTTCTTTATGAGTCTGTTCCATAGCGATAAGCCTGTAATCTGCAAAGTGCATGGATTCTGCGTAGCCGGGGGCACTGATTTGGCGCTCTGCTCAGACCTGCTGGTTGTCGAAGACAAGGCGACCATCGGTTATCCTCCGGCGAGAGTCTGGGGAGTGCCGACCACCGCGCTATGGGCTTACCGGATCGGGACGGAAAGAGCGAAGCGTTTGCTGTTTACCGGTGATTCCATCAGCGGAACTCAGGCTGTCGAATGGGGTTTGGCAAGCGAAGCAGCACCGCTCGATCAACTCGATGAAAACTTTGAACGACTGCTGGAGCGCGTCGCTCGACTTCCGATCAATCAGTTGATGATGATGAAGCTCGTGATTAATCAAACGATCCTGGCCCAGGGTCTGCAAACGGCTCAACTCCTGGGCACAATCTTCGACGGCGTCGCCCGACATACCAAAGAGGGCTACGCTTTTCAAAAACGGGCAGCTGAGGTTGGATTCAAACAGGCTGTCAAAGAACGCGATGAACCGTTCACCGACGCAAACTAGCCGCGATGAAGTGCTACCTTCTCGGAGCTGAAAGCAGATGATAGTCAGCAGTCCTCACCCAGCTGTGGCGATTCCGGAAACCTCGTTAACCGAATTCGTCCTTCAACGCGCCCACGAACTCGGCGACAAAGCCGCAATAATCGATGGCGTAACCGGCCGAACCGTCACGTACGAACAGCTTCCGAAACTAATCGGACGTCTGGCCGCTGGTCTTGCCAGCTACGGTCTTGCGAAGGGTGACGTTCTGGCAATCTTCAGTCCGAATCTGCCGGAATATGCTTTGGCGTTTCACGCTGTCGCGACGCTCGGTGGCGCCACCACCATGGTGCCGTCGCTGTTCACTGACGAGGAGATAAAAACTCAACTGCGAGACTCGGGCGCGAAATTCCTGCTTACGATTCCCCAGTTTATGGATAAAGCCCGACAGGCCGCTGCTGCCGCTAACATCTCTCAAATACTCGTTGTCGGCGAGACACAGGGGGCAGTTTCTTTCAGTTCGCTACTTGCCAATGTTGCATCGACCCCCGAAGTCAAAATCGAGCCGCGCATCGACATCGCTGCGCTTCCTTACTCGAGTGGCACTACCGGATTTCCAAAGGGCGTAATGCTCACGCATTACAACCTGGTTTCTATGTTGTGTCAGATGACAGCGAATGACGCCTTCAACGAAAGTGACACGTTGATTTGCGTCGTGCCGATGTATCACCTCTATGGTCTACACGTAGTAGTTAACCTCGGGCTGAGTCAGGGCGCCACCATCGTCACCCTTCCTCGTTATGAGCTCAATCAGTTCCTGAAGACTTTGGAGGGATTTGAAGTCACAGTGGCGCCACTGGTTCCACCACTTGTGCTGACGCTGTCTCGCGCTCTCGAGGTTGATAATTTCGACCTGTCAACGCTTCGATCGATTCATTGTGGAGCGGCCTCACTTCCCTGGAAGGTCGCCCAGACTTGTTCACGCCGGCTGAAATGTGAAATCAAATATGGCTACGGTTTGACTGAGGTGAGTCCTCTCTCTCATGCCAGCGTACCTTCGAAACCCGACAAGCCAGGCTCCGTCGGGTACTGCTTACCCAATACTGAATGCAAGATCGTTGATAACTCGACCGGCGCGGACCTGGCCGCAAACGAGAAAGGTGAAATCTGGGTCCGTGGGCCACAGGTTATGAAGGGCTATCTGGGAAACGAAGAGGCAACCGCGGAGATGATTGACTCAGAAGGTTGGTTGCGCACAGGCGATATTGGATACGTCGACGAAGATGGTTGCCTCTTTGTCGTCGATCGACTCAAAGAATTGATCAAATACAAAGGGAAGCAGGTAGCACCCGCTGAACTGGAAGCCGTGTTGCTAACTCATCCAGCCATCGCCGATGCCGGGGTGATTCCAAGCAGTGATGAAGAAGCGGGCGAAGTACCCAAAGCTTTTGTGGTCTTGAAAGGGGACGTCACCGCAGAAGAGGTCATGGAATTTGTGGCTGAGCGAGTAGCACCTCACAAGCGCATTCGCGAAGTGGAGTTTGTGACCGAAATTCCGAAGAGCCCGGCGGGAAAGATACTGCGGCGGGTTTTGGTTGAGCGCGAGCGGGCCAAACCATAGGAGGCAGTCGGCAGGAGCAGGGGGCAGGTTAGTCAGCTCCAGCCCCCTGCTCCTGCCAACTGCCTTCTGTTTCAAGCCCGGGCGGCAATCTTCGAGTAGGAATTCATCCGCAGCACTCCCGACTCAATCAGATCCGAATGTAACTGGCCGCTCTCATCAGTCACCATCGTCGGTTTAAAGTAGCTCTCAAACCGCGAATCAACTCTAAAGGCCGGCGTATACATGTGATCAAGCGGCTCTGTGCTGCTAACGAAGGTGCGCTGCTTCTGACGAGTCCTCAGCCAGCCCAGATTCGAGAACGACTGAGTGAACGGCTGCGCCGAAATCAACAGACCATTTCCCAGGGCCAGCGCCATCTGCATCTTAGTCAGCTTTGAACGATACAACCTGGCGAACCCGGCTGCATGCTTCAGGATGCGTCGCCGATAACCGGTGAGACCTTGCACGTCTATAACAAACTTCACCACTTCGTCAATCGAATCCAAGGGGTGCTGCAAAACTGTGGTGCCATCCATGTCGCGCAGTTTGGTGTTGGGGAGGATGGTTCCTTTCTCGACGCACTCGTAGAAGTAAGGTGTGCCCAGAATGGGAATCGATAACGTCACAAAAGATGGCAGGGTAACTTCCGGAGTGCCAGTGATGAAATGCAGTTCGCGACGCAGGTCTGACACACTCCGACTAGTGACATCGACCATCAGGCCGTACGAGAAAACGACGCCGGCGTTCAGCGATTTTGAGATCATCTCAACCTGCGGCGCATTTGTGTTTTGCAGTTTATTGAAATTGCGTAACCAGTCGTTGTCAAAAGACTCCAATCCGCTGAACAAGAGTTCGCAACCGGCATCTCTAATGAGAGTTAAGTTGTCGTCGCGTCGGTAGAAGTCGTTGGTGACTAAGGCACCCCAGTGTCGAAAATATCCCGCAGCAATCATCTCCTTGATGAGACCGAGCCGGGCCCTGAAATGATCACGGTCGCTGCCGTAAAAATTATTGTCCAGGAAAAACATCCTGTTCCTTTTGCCCGATGCGAGGATCTGTTGACGAATATGATCGATGTCGTAGGTTTGATAACCACGACCCTCAGCCGTCAACGCGCAAAAGGAACAACGGAAATTGCAATAGCGCGTGGTTTCAACATAGCCAATTCGTCCGAGCCAATAGGCCAGGTCATATCTAGGAATCATCTTCGTGGCCACGTAGGCTGGCCCAAAGGCTTCCCGAATCACATCGCAAAGTTCTTCAATATCGCCAAGGCAGCTGTAATCGAAAATCTTCTTTGCGAGCAATGGGAGGGCGCGCACTGGAGGCCCACCGGCGACAACGATGACTTTGGGGTTTTTAGTGCGGGCATAGGCCGTAAGGTGGCGCATGCGATCGAATCCGTTGGTCAGTCCCGTCAGGACCAGCATGTCTGGCCAGGAAAGCAGTTGCTCATCTTCAAGTGGACCACTGGCTAGCTCGGTGTAGCAGCGAACCTCGCAGAGCTCACGCGCAAAGGCCCCGGCCAGATAAATCGGACCAACTGCCTGCGGTATCTTGGTGGTTTTGGGGATCGGCCGGCGCGAATCATCAAAATAGCAGTTCACGATGAGGATGCGCTTCCGCGGTAATGTTCCTGTCGGCTTTCCTGGGGGATGCATCTCCAGCATGAAGCTTTCTCCTAATAAAACGGCCCTTCAACAATTTCGTTTGCCCACACTTGATCGGGGTTTGGTGGCCCAATACCGGCCTAAAAACCGTGTCGCCGAGGTGCGATCGGTTGGAATGAGCATTCTCCGCAGAACGCGGGCTACTCTACTCCCTAACCTGAGGATAGGCAACATTTTCGCTTAGCCGACGAGTTTTGGCGTGAGCTCAAGCTACGAGTTGGGGCTTTTGGGTAACGTTAGACGATTGATTTTCGAACCACCGCTCTTTCGGGCTGTCTAAGGTTGGCCCGCTTCGTACATTAGTACTCGCTTGCCCCCACGCCTGCCCAAGAGATATCCGGTCAGTGCTCCAGCGCCCGCGCCAACTACAGTCAACCCAGCAGTCACTGCCTTGTCGAACTTGTCAAAGTCAAAGCCAGTGTCGCTTGAGCTGGCTGCCGCGCCAGCCGCGGCGCCGGCACCTGCCCCCACCCCCAGGCCAATCAGAGTCGCTTTGCTTGCCGACTTCGTCATGACCTGGTGGACGCTGCGAACGTCATCTCGCTTCAACTCTACAGGTTTGCCTTTGATTGAGATCGACACGGCAGTGGCAGATACACTGACCACCTTCCCTTCAACCGTCTTTCCGTTCTTCAACTTTATGACGAGCTTGCTTCCGGATTCAACAGCGGTGAGTCGAGACCAGTCGTTAGTTGGCGCGGCTGTTGTTTGGCCAGTTATTGAACCAGCTGAAAGCACGAAGGATGCGATCAGGACAAGACTGATCGTTAGTCTCTTCTTCCCGATACACATAAAGTTCTCCTTATGAGGGGCAAGATTGCTCCTGGGTCCGAAAGCCACAAGCAACGTGTGGTCTCACGGATCAGATAACGCAACGGGCTTTGCAGTCCCACTTCAAATCCTTGTAAACGAAAATTGCCGTGATTGCTGTCGCCAGCAAAACGGCGGCTACTACAATTGCGACCTTTTGCCTTCTTCGAAAGGTGGTTACTCTGAGACGAACCAATTTGTGGTTTCGGTTTAGGGGTGATTTTGCCCGCTCGGGCGTCGCTGAGAAGCTCAGCCATAGTGGCCCTAAGCTTTTCATTCCGGGACTCGTCGCTAACAGATGGAGTGGTCGTCGGTGTCTTTTCCAGGCGCCCGAGCTCGGTCCCGATTTCAGCGGAAGAATCAGCCGAAGACTGAGCAACGGCTACGGTTCGGCAGAGCGGGCTAATTAACGCAATCGTGAGAAAAAGTGAAGCCAGTTTTTTGGTAATAGTTCCTGCTCCAGCAAACGCCTCTGTCGCTGGCCTGATCAAGCGAAAAGCCTGTCCAGTCAGCTTTCAGCGTCGCAGTTAAACGTGGTAGATTCGCTGCTCCCAGGAGATTTCCGAGTCTCATGCTCAAGGACGTTCCGGGTTCCGGGGCCGCTTATTCCTTTTGCCGCTTGCGCCGCGAGTTTAGCGAAGTGATGTGCGGAGAGTCTTTTAAAAACCCTTAATTTCTTCTTAATATCCAAATGAGCGAGCCTCGTTTGCATTCCTATCAGTTCGGTCCTTTTCAACTGGACGTGTCTGATCGCGTTCTGCTACGGAACGGCCAGTCTGTCGCTCTCACGCCCAAGGCTTTCGACTTACTGCTGGCGCTGATTGAAAATCGAGGTCATCTCTTAAGCAAAGAAGCTCTGATGATGCAGCTCTGGCCGCAGACCTACATAGAAGACAACAACCTGGCGGTTCACATCTCGATATTGCGCAAGATTCTCAGCGAAAACGGAAACGGAACCGAGTACATCAAGACGATTCCCAAGCGCGGCTATAGCTTCGTAGCAAGCGTGCGTGAGGCAGTACCACCGGACATCGCTGTTTCAAATCTGCGTTCGATAGCTGTGCTCCCGTTCAATGTGATGAGCGCTGATTACAGCGACGATTTTCTGGGAGTGGGAATGAGTGATGCCATCATCACCAGGCTCACTCAACTTACCCAGATTGCCGTCCGGGCGACGAGCGCCGTGCTCAAGTACGCCGCTGGAGAAGTTGATCCAGTCGCAGCTGGTAACGCCCTGGGCGTTGATGCAGTCCTATCAGGACGAGTGACTCGCTCTGGAGATCAGATTCGAGTAACGGTGCAACTCGTCGCCGTTACTGGCAACAGTTTGTTGTGGGCTGACAAGCTGGACCACAGCTTTACCGATGTATTCACCTATGAAGACTATCTCTGAGCACGTGGCCCGCGCCCTGAATCTAAAACTGTCGGGCGATCAGATTAATCGCCTGACCAAACGTTACACTGTCAACAGTGCTGCCTATTGGGCCTACCTAAAAGGCCGCTACCACTGGGGCAAGCGCAGTCCTGAAGGCTTCAAGAAAGCCATGGAGTATTTTCAGTACGCCAGCGAAAAGGATCCCAACTACTCTCTGGCCTATTCAGGATTGGCGGATTGTTACACGTTGCTCAATTATTACGGCGCAACGCCCTCCGACGCAGGAAGGTCAAAAGCCAAAGCCGCGGCGCAAAAAGCACTTCAAGCCGACGAAGGATTGGCGGAAGCCCATGCGTCGATGGCCCTGACCAAGTTTTGGTACGACTGGGAATGGCACACGGCCGACATCGAGTTTGAACGAGCCATTGAGCTGAATCCAGCTTATGCCACGGCCCGCCAGTGGTATTGCTGGTACCTGGCGGCGATGGGGCGTCATGATGAGTCGCTCGCGGAGGGTAGGCGTGCACTCGAGCTTGATCCTCAGGCTCCGGCCATCAACATGGCTTTGGGCAAGGCCTATTTGTTTTCCAGGCTGTTTGATGAATCGATCCGACAGTGCAAACGAACTTTAGAACTGGATCCGAATTTCATCCCGGCTCGCTACTTTCTGGGCCAGGCTTACGAACAGCAAGGATTGTACGAAGAGGCCATTACTGAAAATCGCATTGCAGTTGAATTGAGCGGTGGATTTCCACTCGGGCAAGCGATTCTCGGAAAGACTGCGGCGCTGGCGGGAAAGACTGAAGAGGCACAAGCAACGCTGAATCGGTTGCTGGAACTTTCTAACACGAGCCAGGTTTACGTGCCGGCATATGGAATCGCTCTGCTTTATTTGGGCCTGCGTGACAGTGAGCGTGCTATCGAATGGTTGAACAAGGCTTTTGAGGAGCGTTTCATCTGGCTGGTCTATCTAAACGTTGATCCGGTTTTCGAGAGTCTCCGCGGCCATGCGGCATTTGAGCATCTGATCACTCGAATGCAATTCCCGGGAATGGGTTAGCTGAAACTGACCGCGTCTTGGTGTGTCGTGGTGATGAGGTCGCTCTAGCGGCAACCAATGGAACGATCCACTAAAAGACACGAAACAACACTAAGCATTTCGTGTTATTTCGTGTGACTTCGTGGATCGTATCCAGTAACACCTCTTGGAAGACAATAAACTCAGCGCTCGGTTCACGCTTGGCAGAAAGCTTGACGAACAACTATCCCCTGCACGCTGAAACCATCGCTGCCTTCGAATCTCTCGCGAAGCGCTTCTGAAGCATTCGTGTCACTGGCAGACCGATTTGCACCACCAACTGGTTTGGCCGCGAGAAAGCCAGAATGTCGTACCAGACAGAATCGTCCTCCTCGTGCCATTCAATGGTGAACCGCTCTTCGCCACGCTCGACGTGACTCGAGAGCGCTCCATACGCAAACCCGAACTTCCTCACAGATCCATTCTCATCGATCAAGTAAACAATCCGGCACGCATTGAGCGACCAAAAGCCGAAATGACTGGTCACAATGGCGACCACTTCGCCGACCGCGAGCGGCGTGCTCGTCGGCACCGCCCGTGCCCAACCTAAATCAAAGTGCTTCCACCCGCGTAGAGCGGCGATGGCCCGGTCAAAAACCTCTTGTCCGCTTCCCAGCAGTACTCGATTGTGGTCAATAGTGTATCCCGCTGGCGTCTCCCCCTGCGTTGCGCCCACCTCTGGATAGGAGAGAGGAAGTTCACGTTGATCCGAGATGAACTTGGTAATGACTTCGTCGGAGGGTTTGGTCAGCAGGAACATTTAGACATTTAGCAGACTCTCAAGGAAAGAACGGAAGCACTCTGCCCGGATTCTTTACTCGCCCTTTTTCTGGTCGCCGGCAACTGCTACGCGTGAGCGCGGATGATGTTTATCGTAAGCGGCGCGAAGATGGCGATCAGTGATGTGCGTGTAAATCTGTGTCGTGGAAATGTCGCTGTGACCCAGCAATGCTTGAACTGACCTTGAGTCGGCGCCGTTTTGCAATAAGTGGGTGGCGAAGCTATGCCGCAGCGTGTGGGGTGAGATGTCTTTGACCCCGGCTTTTCGCGCGTAGCGTTTGATCATTGCCCAGGCAAACTGGCGTGTTAAAGGCTTTCCTCGATTCGTGAACATGATTGCCGATGCCGGTTTACCATAACCCGCTTTGACCAACTTGTACTGCTCCAGCCAATGAACCGCACTCTTCCCAATCGGCACTAGGCGCTCTTTGCTTCCTTTTCCGTGACAAACTACCAGACCAGCGTGGGTGTCAACATCCGATTGTTTGAGCGAGACGAGTTCGGTAACGCGTAAGCCGGCGGCATACATGGTTTCCAGCAGCGCTCGATCGCGGATGCCTTCCTCGGTCGCAATGTCTGGAGCTGCAAATAACTGGTTGATTTCGTCTTCGGTGAGAAACTGAGGCAGGTAAGCGAACCGCTGTGGCGTGTCGAGATCTTCGGTGGGATGCCGCTTGATGTGGCCATCGAGCATGAGAAATCGAAAGAAGCCCCGTGTTGCGCTCACGGCCCGGGCCACCGATGAGGGCGCCAACCCCTCGCGTGAAAGATCTGCAATCCACTTCCGCAGATCCGGACGCGTCAGGTCATGAACGGGCTTCCCTGACTTAGCTGCCCATCGTTCCAGACGGTTCAGGTCTCTGGCGTAACTCTCGAGTGTATGGCGCGCAAGTCCCTTCTCGACCTGAATGTAGGTCAGGAACTCTTTGACGAGATCGCGTTGAGCGTTCGGCATCGGGGAACATTATAGGTCCAATACGTCCTACAGGTCCTATCGACTAACCAACTTACTCATTCCGACCTATTCATACCTGAGACACTCAATCGGATCGAGCCGTGAGGCTTTGCGGGCGGGCCAGACGCCAAAGAGAAGACCAACCCCGACCGATACGGTGAGGCCGGTGACTACAGCCCAACTGGGAATCGAGGCCGGAAGGCTGGGAAATATCAACATCACTAATCTGCTGATCCCGACCGCGAGAACCACTCCCAGGATGCCACCCAGGAATGTCAGGGTCATAGCTTCAAACAGAAACTGACGCACGATGTCTTTTCGCCGGGCGCCGAGCGCCTTGCGCACTCCGATCTCCTTGGTGCGTTCGGTGACGCTAACCAGCATGATATTCATCACGCCGATACCGCCGACCAGCAGTCCGAGACTGGATATGGCAATCGCAATCAGTCCGACCATCGCCGTGATGCTGTCAAACTGTTCGATGAACTTGTCGGCGGTCTTGATGTCGAAATTGTTTGGCTCTTCAAACTTAACATTGCGGCGACGTCGCAGAATATCTTCCGACTGGGTTAATGCTTCCGTCACCTGGCCTGACCGAGCACGAATGACTAACAGCAGGTAACCCCTGGCCGGCGCGACTTTTTGCGCAGTCCGAAGAGGAATGAAGACTGCGTTATCTTCCTCGTTCTCGCCGAAGAATCCTGCCTTTCGTTTTTCCAGTACCCCGATGACTTCAAAATTGTAGCCACCCATACGCACCTTCGTCCCCGCTACTTGATTCTGACCGGGGAAGAGCGCATCCGCGGCGTTCACGCCAATCACCATCACGTTGGCGCGCTGCTGGTCGTCCATGTCGTTAATGAATCGACCTTCCTTGAGAACGATATTGGTAATGCCAGCGTAGTTTGAAGTAACTCCCTGGGTGTTTCCCCAGCGGTAGTTCTGTCCCTGGTAAGTGATGTTGTCGTTGAACGGGCCGCCGCTATAGCCAACATTGTCAGCCACCGCAGCCACCTCGTCGACTGCGCTCGCCTGCATGGCAATCGCTTCGCCGTCCGCAACAGTCAAGGGCTTTCGGGTACGCTCTGAGCGATCTTCGGTCAGGCTGGGACCAGTCGAAAGGTGAAATGCATAGATGTTGTTGGTGCCATACTCTTCGATGATCGAAACGATGTTCTGACGTAAGCCAGTCAGGATCGAGGCAATTACAATTGCCGTCATCACTCCGATCACAATTCCCAGAACAGTGAGGAAACTGCGGAACTTGTGCGCGCGCACACTATCGAGCGCCATCGCTAAAGTCTCGCGGAGAACACCCCGGGGAAGTCGGATTTTGAATTTCATAACTTAGTTAGTGAGTAGTTGGCAGACGGCAGGAGGCAGTTGGCAGACGGCAGGGGCAGTTTGCAGGCGCGGGTCTGGGCAAGTGTGAATGCTCTCATAACTGTTCTCTCTTGACCGACAAGCCGCATCACCCTTTGCCTCCTGCCTCCTGCTCCTGCCTCCTGCCTCCTGCCTCCTGCCCCTGCCTCCTCTACGTCGCGTGCGTCAGGGCTAAAATCGGATCCAGCCGTGCAGCTTTGAAGGCCGGATAAATACCCGCCACCATCCCAATCGCCGTCGAGAACACGATCGCCATCAAAATATAGACGAACGTAATCGTCATCGTAATCGATGCCAGACTTGTGATCAGTTGCGTCACACCCCAGGCCAAAAGCAATCCGAGCACACCACCAAGGGCGCAGAGAATTGCCGACTCGATCAAGAACTGAAGGAGGATCTGTCGTCTGGTTGCTCCCACAGCTTTGCGCAGGCCAACTTCAAAGGTCCTCTCGGTGACACTAACCAGCATGATGTTCATCACTACTATGCCACCGACTACCAGAGTTATTAGAGTAATCGGAACCACCACCGTAGCGATGCTTCCGGTAAATTGATCGATCTGATTGTTGAGTTCCTCAACATTGACGACCCCAAAGTCGTCTTCCTCATTGCCCTTCAGTCCGTGTTTGTTTCTTAGCGCTATTCGCGCATCTTCGAGGGCTGACTGAAACGTCTCGCGGTTCCCGGTCTTGCCGTGTATTTGAAGATTGTTGCGACCGAAGATCTGCATTTGGGTAGTGACAGGAACGTAAACGTGCCGGTCGAAGGAATCTCCGAAGAATGAACCGCGCTTTTCCTCAACGCCGACAATGCGCATTGGCAATCCACGGATCTTCAGAGTTTTGCCGACCGGGTTAATGTGCGGGAAAAACTTCTCTTTGATGTCGGCACCCAAAACGCAGACGAGCGCGGAACGCCCAACTTCATCAGCCGAAATAAATCGCCCGTCCTCTATAGTCTTGTCCTCGATGTCGACCATGTTTGCGCTGACGCCGATGATCCGCGCGCCCGGAAACTCGATCCCGTCCTGCTTGAGATCCGTCCCGCCATTGGCCTGGGCTCCAACCTCGCTGCATGAACTACAGTGATCGCGAACCCATTCGTAGTCTTCCCAGGTAAGAACCTTGTTGCGGCGGTTCCGGCGCTCAAATTCTTCGTCGGTCATTCGCCCGTGAAAGGCCATGCGAGCGATCATGAAGTGGTTACTGCCCAGGACCTTACTGACTCGTTCGACAACGTAAGTGTTAAGCCCGCTGATCGACGCTCCGACGACAACTACCGAGGCCACACCAATGATGATTCCAATCAGAGTAAGAAAAGCGCGCAGTTTGTGAGCGAAAATCGACTGCAGAGCAATCTTCAGCGCGTCGGAATAGAAGGAAAATATGGCTTTCATTGCTTCTGGGAACTTGGAATCCTAACGAGTCGCCATTCCGTGTACGAGAAAGCAAAGGTCAAAGTTTGGTGGAATTCACAGGCGAAAACCGCCATTAAAGGGTTAAGCCTTGGCTCGATTGTCGGGAGACAATTCAAGAATTCGAACAACATACGAGTCGGTTAATCCTGATACTTTCTGAGTCTGGTCTCGATGTCGTCTCCCGTAAGCCTGAAGTACCGCCGCTTCAGTTCTCCCTTTCGCCTGGGTTCATTCTCAGCTGCATACGCGTTAACGAGTCTGTCAACATCGGGTCGAGCAAAGAACCGCAAATAACGAATCTGATCGATCGCCATGTCAGCGCTTTGCGGACTTGCATAGACCACAGCATTCATTGATTCCGACACCAGCAGAGAAGCAGTCAGGTTCAAGCCTGCCGGCGGTACCAGCACCAACACACAACCCAAAGCCAAAGACCCCGCCCACGATCTGCGCGACGAGAAACTCGCGGCGAGTTGAAGAGCACCTTTTCCATTGCGCAAATAAACCAGTGCGGTAAGGAAAGGTGTGAAGCCAAAGATTCCAATCCCAAGTAGCAAGCCAACGATAGAGAAAGGCAGGATAATCACGCCCACCAGGCCGGAGACGACGGCCCCAGCGAGTAACGTCCCACCAAGCAAACCGGTTTGCAGTTGGAGCTGACGACCACAAACAATCCAGATGAGCAGAAGCGACATCTCAATTCCACTCACCAGATATGCGTACGCTCCGAATTCAGGGAAGAGGCCATCATCGCGGCCGAAGGTGCTTTTGAACACAATCGGATCGAAGACAAAACAAAGGACCGGTAAACCGACGCCGAATACAACATCAAAGATCTTTTGGGCACTAGTGGTTGGCGTCGAGAATTGACGTCGCCAAAATCCCGGGGTCCCTACGGTCCGACGTTCGCCACCGTGGTCGATGTCCAGGCTGGTCATGTCGCCTCCGCGTAGCAACCTGTCTGGACGCACCTATAGCTTTGACGCCAGGCAGACTCATTTATTAACAACTAGGTGAGTTCAGCAGCCGGTTCTTTTGCCGGTTTGAGGGAAAACTTTTCAGCCCACCTTATTCGCCCGGTCACCTGCATCACAACAAACAAGGTCACAACCGAACCGAGCGTTATCGCCAGGCCGGTAAAGCCTTTGAGGAAGAACGCATAGGAGAACATGACCAGATAAACAAACTGTGCCAGCGCAGCTTCCCTACTGGCAAAGTGCATTCCCACTACCAGGCGCAGATAACTTATGACCAAAAAAATGGACACAGCGGAAGAGGTGATAAAGGCGACACGAATCGAGACATGATCGACCAAATAAGCCAGCAACAAGTGGAAGGAGAAAAAGGCTGCCGCCAGAAAAAAGTAATTCATCGGGTGGAGTTCAATGCCTCGCAAAGTCGTGATGATGAGCATCAGAAAGAAAAAGAAGAAAAGCGAAACTGGCGCAAACAAACTGATCCTTCCGGCCAACGGGCCGGGTTGCAACTTTTCGGGCATCACCATCGCAATCTGATATCCAGACAGAAGATTCTTGTAAGACCAGTGGAGGTCCCAACCGTCGGCTGTTTCAGATTTTTCCGACGGCGACAGCGTGTTGTCGGGAAAATCGATGTCTTTGAAGTTAGTCTTCATTTTCAGGTTAAAGTCTTTTACCTGCGTGACGTCCTGGCTGCCAAAGCTGTAACGCCACTCATTCAAACCCTGCGAGCGATAGCCCACGGCGAGCTGGGCCGTCTTCCCCGCAGCCACCTTCAGACTTCCCATGGAAGCGTTGTCTTGATTTCTGACTGGAACTGCCACGCCGTCAACAGTAAAAGTCAGGTCGTCGTACATCGCTTGAGCCGTTGGGAATTTTAGAATGAAGTCTACTTTCTGTTCCTTGTCGCTGGTGTTTCGAAATCCGTAAACACCACCGAAAGCAACTTTGTAAGTGCTGTACCAGAGCAGACCTTTCTGACGATGCTCCAGGTCAAGCGCCACGTCGATGGCGCTACTTTCCAAAGCCAGGGGCGTGGTGATCGATTCCTTGGTGGTCGTGACCGTCTTCTTGCCGTTTACGGTAGTTTCAATTGATTTCGAAACGAGTTCTGTGAACGAAGCAGTTGGTGGCGGCTGGTCTTGCGGTGCACCCCAGGTTGAAACGACGCGGTCTTCAGAGACGGCATCCGACGAATAGGTGCGAGTAAAAATTGTACCGCTAAGTATGGCCCAGGCGACTGACGCACACACAAAAATAAAACCAATGGCAATAATGCGCTTCGTCATTGCAGTTACTCCTTTAGCTTGATTGATTGAATTGGCGCACTTTTCATTTAGAGGATTCGTAAGCACGTAGATCTCCCTAGCGACTCAGTAGATTCTCGATTGGTGCGCTCAAGCAGACAATGTGGCGATCCACAGCGGGCGTGTGTGAATAACTACATGAGTACCTATTGATGCGGTTCACAATTTCTGGACCTGGCCGCGTTCTCAAATTGAAACGAATCGGCCTTACCTCAACAGTTCATTGGACTTCCATAGCCGGTTGCGGAGCCAGCTTGATGTTTACGTCTGGAAAAGATCCGCGGCCAAAGAAGACGTGACTCGCAATCGAATTCAATCCCGGCAATTTCAGCGATGCACAGGCGATCTCTGTCAACGCCCGCGAATGCATGTGTGACATCAGGCGACGCATCCAAAGACGCGACATGAACCTCGTGCGAAAGGAATTGCCGGTATATGCTTCCAGCGCTTCGGTGTCGTCAGTGTTCAGGTGATCAATGATTACCTGAGCGGCCAGCGTCGAAAGACGCATACATGGATCTAGTCCACCTGCCGTCAGAGGAGAGACCGCACCTGCCGCATCTCCCACCAGCAAGCCCTCTGAGTTAGCAATCCTCCGCAACACGCCTCCAACTGGAATCCGTCCGCCACGACGCTCAATATGTCGTGCTCGACTCAGATCAATGATGTCACGCACGCTGGTTCGAAACAGTTGGAGCGCGCCAAGTGGATCAAAGTCTCGTGGATAACCGCCCACACCAATGTGTGCCTCTTCACCATCGTGTGCTATCCAGGCGAGATAGCCCGGCGCCAATTTCGGGTCTATAAAGCAATGCAATCTCGGTGGCCCGTCGAGGGGCACATCGCTCCAGACGTCTTCGACGCCGACAATCCATTCGCGATTCGTATCTAGTTGTAGTCTCTTGGCCAGGCGTGAAGTGGCGCCGTCAGCACCTACAAGATAGCGAACACTTACCCAACGCGAGGCCATCTTCCGATCGAGACGCACCACCAACTTACCACCGACGCGGCAATGTCCGGCGTATCTTGTGCCAGGCATCCATTCGACATCGTGGAGCAGACAATGTTCCAGCATCCGTTCGTAGAGTCGGCCCATTCGCCCGATGCGAAATTCATCGTGTTGACTGACTAATTCCAGTTGGCGACGCGCCGGCGAATAGAGTGAGACGTGCCTGACGGGAGGTCCCAGGCAATCCTCAGGGATGTGAAAGTCTTCCAGCGTGCGTCGCACAAAAATGCCGGTCGTGTGAATCGAGTCAACCAGACGCGGCTTTCGATCAACCAACAAGACCTTCACTCCCCGGTGGGCCAGCAGTCGCGCCGTTTGCAGGCCGGCGAGGCCGGCACCAATCACTATGACGTGATACTGTTTCATTGTCTGGTTCGCTTCTCCGCCAGCGCGGTCCCTGACTTAGAGCAGGAAGCGGGTCTTCTTATGCAGGGGACTGTTTTCGTGTCCGATTATGAAGTGCGTCATCCATTCACCTTCGTTTATGAGCAACGTAGGACGCGAAGCATCCAGCGGCAAATCAAAGACGAGCTTGGTGGGGTAGGTTTCGCCAGGTCTTAAGGGAGTGGTCAGAGCTGTTCCGGTGCCTTCCGATTGAGCCAGCGCGCGTTCGCCGGTTGATGATGGTTCGTATTGTCGTCCCAGCGCATCAACGATCCGAGCGACGCGACTGTTCGGCGTCAAGGTCCCGTTTCCTCGGGTGGGACTGATCGTGTTCTCGTCAAAACGCGTCTTGACAGTTACGACGTGAAACATGCCCTGTGCGGAGGCTTGATTCGAATCGTTCCCAAGAGTCTTAACTTGCCGCACGTCGACGATTGAGTAAGCCAGGTGACAATCAATCTCGCAAAAGTATTTTTCCTGACCCCTGGCCAACAGGTGCTCGCCACTCTTAACCGAGAAGAACAAAACGGCTCCCATGTAAACAGCGGCAATGACGGCGGCCGTCGAGATCACGAACTTCGTTCCTGCCAACTGACCCTTGATAACTGTGTAAAGGAAGATCACTCCAGCGGTCAGGAAGAGCAGTCCTGTCCCGAGGAACGCGAGCGCTCCAATTGGAGCGGCCAGATTTACATTCGTAAACATCTTCTAAGTCCTCCTTTGGCGGATGCGTTAGACACATCACGGATCAAGTAAAGCGCTTTGCATCGCAAAGCTTGCGGACAAAAAAAAAGGGTGGCACTCCCCGTTAAAGGCCGCGCATTTGCTGAATCAGCGTCTCCATGTGATTCAAATAACTCTCCAGAGCTCGACGTCCCGATGCAGTCAATTTGTACTCAGTCCTGGGAACGCGGCCCTCGAAAAACTTCGAGCAGGTAATGTACCCGGCGTCCTCAAGCTTGCGTGCGTGCACGCTTAGGTTACCGTCAGTCGTGTTCATCAGGTTCTTGAGATCGTTAAAAGTAAGCGATTCATTCGCCGCGAGGGCGCTGACGATTCCCAATCGCATCCTTTCATGAATCAAGCGGTCGAGTTCCGGAGCCAGACTTGTGGCCTTGGCGCCATCAAGTTCTCTCAGCCCTCCTGCGCGCGTTTCTTGCTTTCTTTGTCTTAAGGCTGAATGTTTAGCCACCGTACCTCCTGGCGATAATCATGCCGAAAACAATGTGAAGCCCTCCAAAGCCGGCCGCCATGAACCAGTTCGCCATTCCGGGAGCGAAAAGCGCGGCCGCACCTAACACCATGAAGCACAATCCCATCAGCGGAACCACTGGAACCGAGAACATTCCGCCCGTCACGACGCCGGTACCGTAAAGGAGCAGCCACACTCCGGGAATAAAGTCGATCAGCCCAACCCGATACAAGACCACTGTGAGCAGCGCGCCCGCGGCGATCGGCGGCGACAAGCTGAAAGCGACTTTGCGACCTGGTCCGGAAAACAGCGGCATACCAGCCGCGCGCGCCTTTCGGTCCATAGACCATCCGGCAATCAGCAAGGAAACCAGGGCTTCCCCGATCCAGATCGAAACCCAGCCTTTGAAAGTTGTCTGCTGAGTTGAAATCAGGACGGCGAGAAGAGCTGTGGCGCCAATGGCAACTTCGCCCCATCCGGAGATCCCCGTGAAGGCGGACGCGCGCTCCATCGTTTCGCGGATGTAACGCAGGTTGTCCATGGCCCGCTCGTGCAGGGCCGGCGGTTCTTCTCTTTTGGGTGATACGAGTCGGATTGGCATCAAGCCGCATCCTACGCTCTGGATTAGATCCTGTCAAGTACTTTGCACGGCAAAGAACTGTGCTTTCAATTCTTTGGAATCCAGCATCGTCGATCAGTTTCTTTTCTTTGAGCAATGGCATGTCCTCCCAAAAAGTTCACTCGCGATCAACATGTGCATCGAGCCGCCTTGCCCTTGGAGCAGCCACCCGCTCTGCCAAATTCTTGGGCGGGCAGTAATATTTGGGAAAGTTCGGCAACTTCTTCTTCTGTCAAACAAAAGTTGGTGCTGACCAGAAGCGTAAGTATGTGACACCTCGACTCAGGTCCTTTCGGCGTCCCAAATCTATTGGAAGTTCGATCTTAGCCAGTGTTTGCGTTCTTGGAACTTAGTTCTGTGGCTGTCCGCGCCTGATTCACACGCTCGGTTTTTGAGAGGAGACTAAAATGAGACCCCCAATTCGCCGCCTACTCGTCCCTTCGCAGTTATGACTTTCGCTTTGTTGTCGCTTCTCGTGACTGGAGCGACTGATTCTTTTTTAGTGACGACGCTGATTTGCCACCTTATGCGGTCATAGACGCAGAATTCAGTAAGGAAGATTTTATGAGGCGGCGTGCCGAAGGCATCGCATTGAAGCGCGGTATTAGTAAAGATGCGCCGTTTGATCCACAAGCACGTCCAGCAGCTCTCCGGGAGATGGAACTACAGGAAGAGCTCGTGGCGAGAATGCCGCAATCTACGATAAACGGGTTGCTGGAGCCGTGGACTCCTCTCGGACCGGCTCCGATTCCCAACGGGCAAACGATCGGATTTTCAACGCCGGTGTCAGGAAGGACAATAGCGATTGCCGTGCATCCGACTAATCCCGATATCGTTTATGTCGGCGCCGCGCAGGGCGGACTTTACCGCTCGACCGACGGGGGGACGAATTGGACTCCATTAATGGATGACGCGCTTTCGCTTGCCATCGGCGCGATTGCGATTGCGCCGTCGCAACCCGATACGATTTATGTCGGCACAGGTGAAGCCGGACTTTGCGGAGACTGCTTTTTTGGTGTCGGCGTTTATCGCATTGACAACGCCAGCACGGCATCGCCAGTCATAAGCGGACCCTTCAATGACGATCCAACCGACATTGACATTTTTACAGGTCGTGCCATCGGCGAAATTGTCGTACACCCAACCCTTCCGGGAACGATTTTTGTCGCTTCCACTTCCGGCATCGGCGGCATCGTGAGTGTTGCAAACAACGTATTGCCCGATCGCGGTCTATTTCGTTCAACGGATGCGACTTCGGCTGATCCGACTTTTACTAAAATGGTAATGACCGGACCGGCGGCACAGAATCGTGCCATCGTTGATATAGCAATGGATCCGGGTAATCCTGACCTCGTGCTTTGCACTTTGGTTGACACATTTAATCTCACCGAAGGCGGCGTTTTCCGGTCAACCAATGCTCTTGCCCCAGTCCCAAGTTTCACGCGTACGTTTGTCGTAGGCCTGAATGGAACTAATTCCCGAACCGAACTGGCACTGCATAGAGATAGCGGAACCGGAGTTGTGACGGTTTATGCGGCTTCTGGCCTCGCCGGTGGAACTGTGCACCGCTCAATTGACGGCGGCGCGACCTGGGCCCAGCGAATTGATAACAATTTCTGCACGCCGCAATGTTTCTACGATATTGCCATAGATGTTGACCCGACGAATGCCGATACTGTTTATCTCGGTGGCTCACCGTTTCTGGCGTTCGGACGTTCCATCAATGGGGGAACCAACTTTACGAACAATGCCGCCACTGCTCAAGGATTACATGTCGACACACACGCTATTGCAGTGGCACCCTCTTTGCCAACGACGATTTATTGCGGCAATGACGGCGGTATCTATAAATCAACTAACAGCGGTACGAATTGGACATCGCTGAATAACTCGCAGTATTCCGCGACACAGTTTATGAGCCTCGCCCTTCACCCCACCGACCGGTACTTCACTATCGGCGGAACGCAAGACAACGGCACGAACTTCTTTAGACCAAACCAAACTTGGACTCACTCCGAAGGCGGCGACGGCGGATACACAGCGATTGATCAGAACGCGCCGAATAACACCGACGTAACGATGTATCACACGTTTCTTAATCAAACCAATGCCATGGGCTATTCGCGAAGCCTGAATGCGGGCAATTCCTGGCAGGGGTTCGGTTGTGGCTTTGGTGGTTTTATCGCTAATGGTATGGACTGTGGTGGTGTCACCGCTATCCTCTTCTACGCGCCAATGGAACGAGGTCCGGGTAATCCCAACACTCTCTATTTCGGTTCGGATGTGCTCTATCGCTCTGCAAATTCCGGGGTGCTCATGACAAAGGTTAGTCAAGACCCTATTCAGGCGGGGGTCGCCATCAGCGCCATCGGCATCTCGCCGCAAGACGATAATGTACGTATTGTTGGACAAACCAACGGCAACATTCTCGGAACCAGCACCGGCTCAAGCGTCTTGGTTAATCTCGATGCGCTGGGCGCGGTTCCCAACAACCCCATTGCGCGCGCCGTGATTGATCCCAACAGCGCTACTACTGCCTATGTAACACTGTCCGCATTCGGCGTAACGAATGTTTGGAAAACCACAAACCTGAATGATGTCAATCCGATCTGGACTGCGGCGGCCGGTGGGTTGCCCCAAGTTCCAGTCAGCGCATTTGTTATTGATCCTCAGGATTCCAACTCGCTCTACGCCGGTACCGACATCGGCGTCTATCAATCACTCGATGGTGGCGAGAACTGGCTTCCGTTCGGCACAGGTCTGCCACGCGTAGCGGTGTTCGACGCAGAGATTTCCAACGTACATCGTAAACTCCGCATTGCCACCCATGGTCGTGGGCTTTTTGAGATTACTATCCCCGGAGTGGGTATACCCGTTCCCCGACCGGCCGGCGATGGTACCAGTGGTCCCGGCGGCGCTTCAGCGATTGTCACCGAGGCCTGCCCCAATGGCGCGATTGATCCCGCCGAGACTGTGACGGTCAGCTATGCCATTCAGAATATCGGCGGTGCCCCCACTACGAATCTATTCGCGACGCTACAGGCAACCGGTGGAGTAACATCGCCGAGCGGCCCGGAAAGCTATGGCGCGATAGCGCCGGGCGCCACGGTCTCAAGAAACTTTACTTTCACGGCCAGCGGCAATTGCGGCAGTACGATTACCCTGACATTCCAGTTACAGGATGGGGCCACGAATTTCGGCATGGTCAGCGTAGCCTACACCTTGGGTGCGCTGGTCACTTCTGCCTCGGCCTTCACAGAGAATTTCGATGGCGTTGTTGCGCCGGCATTGCCTGCCGGCTGGACAACCGCTCAAGCCGGTACCGCGCCGTTGTGGGCCACCACCACTTCGTTTAGCGACACAGCTCCAAACTCTGCCGCGACCGGCGGCACGACGACTCCCGGCGATAACAGTCTAACTTCACCGACGATTTTTATTCCTGCTGCGCCGAGCATGGGAACTAACCCGACAGTGCAGCTTTCCTTCAGGAACAGCTTCAACACGGAGGGCGGATTTGATGGCGGGGTGCTTGAAATCAGCATCGGTTTCGGTCCGTTTGTGGACATCGTCACTGCTGGCGGTAGCTTTGCCGCCGGAGGCTACAACGGGGCCATCGGAGTTACTGACAGTGTCCTGACCGGACGGCAGGCTTGGACCGGAAACTCTAACGGGTTCATCACCACGTTAGTCAATTTACCACCAGCTTCGTTTGGTCAAAACGCCCGGTTGAGATGGCGCACTGCTTACGACACTGGAACGAATCCGGCGGGTGGCGGCATGCGCGTGGACACGATTTCTATCTACGCACTGACACGAGTCTGCTGCGTGCCGCAGATAATCGTGGCTGCAGCCGGGGGGACGCTGGTAAATGAGAGCTGCTCGCCAAATGGCCAGATAGATCCGGGTGAACGAGTCACCGTGCATCTCAACCTTGTAAACAACGGCAATGCGAGTACTACGAACCTGACAGCAACATTGCAATCAGGAGCATCATTTCAATCAGGAGCAGGCGTAGTGGCTCCGAGTGGTGCACAAACTTATGGCGCGATTTCTGGTGGAAATATGACCGGGCGAGATTTCTCATTCACGGCAGACCCAGCTTTGATGTCCGGGCAGCCGATAACGGCGAGGCTCCAATTGCAAGACGGCGCAACTAATCTGGGCACGGTGACCTTCAACTTCACGGCAGGATCGTCGCCCTGTGGAGGAATGAGACTCGTGGTTACTTCGACGGCGCTGCAACGCAGCGGCGGTGTGGTAACAACGATGGTGACTGTGCAGAACATCGGGACTTTGCCTGCCGACCAGGTGACAATAACGTTAGCGATGCTTGGATCAACTAGCGGAATTGTTGTGCCGTCCAATCTTGGCACAATCAATATTGGTGCTTCCGCCAGCGCCGGGGTGAGTTTTACAACCGCGGCTACAGGGGCCTCGCTACTGAAGTTCAATGGTACCTTCGGTCCCGGCGTTGGTGGCAGCGGCTCGTTTAGTAGTACAAAACGAGTTACGATTCCTTAACTAAACAGAAGCTCCACCTGGCGCTCTGAGATGGTGGGCTACGGTTCGATTGAACTTCAGGATTGCGAAAGGTGGATCGATCGAAATGGCTTAAGGGGCTCGCTTGAAGCAGCGTGGCCCCTTTTAGGTCCAACTCCTACATGGGCTATAAAATCATTTATCAGGGCTGATCAAGAAACAATTCTTCCAGTTGACGTCCTGACGGGTTGGACCGAGACCAATTTGCTCCCGGTCCTTCTTAGGGCCGTGATCGCTTGATCTATCTCCTTCTCGTCTCCAACTTCGGTTCTCAATCCGCTCGCTGTAGATGTTAGTTGATAATGATCCTGTCAAGTTACTTTGCACGGCAAAGCGACTGCTTGATCAAGGCGACGCTTCGTAAGGTGGAATTTCCCCGAGCAGAAACAGGACGATCACGAAATCACAAAAATTGACACGAAAGTTGTTCGTGAGTTTCGTGTGTTTCGTGTGTTTTCGTGGATCGGTTTTCGCACTTGCCCGGCACTGGCTCAAACGGGATGAGGGGATTGACCTCTCGATTGGCTATCAGGAAAGCGATAAAGCGTCGTGAATGAGCTTCGCTTGTTCTGCCTGGTGCACCGCGTAAGAACCAGTAGCCGGACTGGCTGAGGCAGGGCGGCCGATGTAGATCGGACGTTCGCAAGCAGGGACTAGTTTCTCCAGTCGCGGTTCGACGAAGGTCCAGCCACCCATGTTCTGAGGTTCTTCCTGAGCCCACACGAGTTGCTTGGCGTTTGGATAACGTGAAACAAGCTCGCGCAGCCTGGCGAGCGGGAAGGGATAAAACTGTTCGAGCCGGATAATGCTCACTCGAGTTTCACCAGATTTCTTCCGTCCCTCACTGAGGTCATAAAACACCTTGCCGCTGCAGAGAACTATCTTTTCAATTGCCGAAACGTCCTTAACTTCAGAATCTTCAATCAGCGGCTGGAACCCACCACTCGCTAACTGTTCGATTGACGATGTGGCTGCGGGCAATCGCAGTAGGCTCTTCGGAGTCATGACTATCAAAGGCCGCTCCATTCTTGGTCGCACTTGCCGGCGCAATAAATGAAAATACTGCGCCGGAGTTGTCGGATAGCAGACTTGTAAATTGTTCTCCGCGCAGAGTTGCAAGAAACGTTCGAGCCTGGCGCTCGAATGTTCGGGGCCTTGTCCCTCGTAGCCGTGGGGCAGAAGCATTGTGAGCCGGCACGTCTGTTTCCACTTATCCTCCGAAGCGGCAATGTACTGATCTATGATTACCTGGGCGCCGTTGCCAAAGTCGCCGAACTGGGCTTCCCAAATCACCATCGCGTCGGCGGCCGTCACGGAGTAGCCATATTCGAATCCCAGCACACCTTCTTCCGACAACGAACTGTCAAAAACTTCAAACCGCGCTTCGGCATTTACGTCGGAGCGCAATTCGGAGAGTGGAGCCCACTGTTTGCCCGTTTGCGTGTCGTAAAGAACAGCGTGCCTTTGACTGAAGGTTCCGCGTCCCGAATCCTGCCCGCTCAGGCGCACGCGTGTTCCCTCAATGACGAGCGAACCATATGCTACGGCTTCAGCAAAGGCCCAATCGATTGGAAGCGATCCCTCACCCATCTTCGCGCGTCGCGCCAGCTGTCCGACCATTTTGGGATTAACATGGAAGCCTTCCGGGACCACCGCGATCTTATGAGCCACGTCGCTGATCACCTGGGCAGCGACGCCAGTCTCTACTACATTTGAACCATCGAACTCTTCAACCGGCGGGGGGTGGGTCGGCTGTTGCTGCGAAACCACTTGCTTAGCGCGTGCCAACGCATCTTCGTAACGTCGAATGCGCTCTTCTATCAGCGACTTGTGCTCGGCTTCGTCAATTACCCCTTCCTTGATCAGCCTCTTCGCATAAATTGCGCGAACGCCAGGGTGTGCCTTAACGCGAGCATACATGAGGGGCTGCGTGTAACTCGGTTCATCAGTTTCGTTGTGCCCAAGCTTACGAAAACCAACCAGGTCAAGCACTACGTCTTTATTGAATTCCTGTCGATAATCAAGCGCGATTTGAAGCGCCCGATAAGCTGCTTCCGGATCGTCACCATTGATGTGAAGAATCGGTAACTGGGTCATGCGGGCCACATCGGTTGAATAGATGGTCGAGCGGCCCGCTTCCGGCGAGGTTGTGAAACCGATCTGGTTGTTGATGATGATGTGAATCGTTCCGCCGGTGCGGTAACCCTTAAGATCGGCGAGGTTGAGTGTTTCCATCACCACACCTTGTCCCGCAAAGGCAGCATCACCGTGCAACAGCACCGGCAGAGCCTGGTCAATCACCTGGTCTCGAGGAATGCCCTTGCGATCCCGCCCGATATCCTGTTTGGCTCGCACGATTCCTTCAACCACTGGATCGACGGCTTCGAGATGACTGGGATTCGGAGAAAGCGCCAGGCTGACTTTTCGTCCGCTTCTGGTCTCGCGTTCACCAATTGCACCCTGGTGATACTTTACGTCGCCCTCGTCGGCGGGGAACTCGGGATGAACTGAGCCTTCAAATGACGCGAATATCCGTTCGCAAAACTTACCGATCACATTGGCCAGGACGTTCAAACGCCCACGATGCGCCATGCCCAGGGTGATGTCTTCCACACCGCGCTCGCTTCCTCCCTCGATGAGCTGGTCAAGCATCGGAATGATGGTTTCGCAACCTTCGAGCGAGAATCTCTTTTGACCGAGATACTTCGTGTGTAGAAAACGCTCAAACTGCTCCGCCGAGATTAGTTTCCACAGGAGCGCTTTCTTAATCTCCGCCGGAATCGGTTTGGGATCAACAAACTGCTGTCGGATCTGCTCGCGGATCCAAAGCTTTTGTTCTTTGCTCTGAATGTGACGATATTCAATGCCGACTTTTCCGCAATAGGCGCGTTGCAGAATATCGAGAATCTCGCGAAGCGTGGCGCTTTCGGTCCCTGCGAGACCGGCGGTAATGAATTCGCGATCCAGATCCCAGATCGTAAGTCCGTAGGTTTCTATGTCGAGCTCGGGGTGATAGAGCAACGGCATGGCATGCAGAGGATCAATGTCTGCAATCAAGTGGCCGCGAACGCGATACGCGTTGATCAACTCGATCACGCCCGCTTCCTTTAGCGTTTGTTCCCTGAGTTGATCGCGGGTTTCAAAAATCGGGTTCCGATCCGTGTTCCAGCGGAAAGGCGCATGAGCGATGCCCAGGTCACTGAAGACGTCTTCATAGAATTTGGACTTGCCAATGGTGAGATCGTGAACGCGCGCCAGGAAGGCGCCCGACTCAGCGCCCTGAATTAACCGGTGGTCGTAAGTGCTGCTGATATTAAACGCCTTGCTGATTCCCAGCTGCGACAACGCCTCCGGAGTCATCGCCTGATACTCCGCCGAATACTCAATCGCACCGGTCGCGATGATCACCGATTGACCCGCCATCAATCGCGGGGTTGAAGCGACAGTGCCGAGCGTTCCGGGGTTGGTGTGGGAAATCGTCGTTCCCTGAAAATCTGACAATTGAAGTTTGCCTTCGCGAGCGCGCTTCACTACGTCGTCATAGGCGTGCAAGAACTCCGCGAAGCGAAGCTTATTGGCGTTCTTGATATTGGGAACCAGTAAATTACGCGTGCCGTCTTTCTTTTCCAGATCGATTGCGATACCGAGATTGACACTCGGGCGACGAACCCTGGCCGGCGTCCCATCCGCCACCGTGTAGCCGTCGTTCAATTGAGAAAACTCGCTCAGCGCGCGCAGGATTGCCCAGGCAACCAGGTGTGTATACGAAGCTTTGCCGCGGTCATTCTCAGCCAGGTACTTGTTAATGATGCGACGATTCTCGTCGAGAAGTTTTACTGGTATCCGTCTCTGTGAGGTGGCCGTGGGAACGGAAAGACTCGCTTCCATGTTCTCAACGATCTTGAGGGCGCTCCCGCGGATCGGAATTACCTCAGCTTCTGGTTCTACAGTCGGCGCTGCTGGCGGCGCTACTGGAGCTGGGGCGGCCGCAGCTTTCGCTGCTGCCGGGGCAGCCGGTTTTGCAGCAGCTTCTGGGACCGGTTCACTTGCAGCCAAACTGGCAGCACCACGACCGTTTTCCGACTGTTCAGCCGGCGCAACAGTTCGTTCGTCTCCATCCAGAAGTTCGGTGAAATAAGCTCGCCAAGATTCGTCAACCAAATCCGGGTTGCTGCGAAAACGCGCTAAGAGCCCCTCAACGTAAGTCGCATTGGGGCCGAAATTCTCCGCGATTAGTTCTGATAAATCTGTTCCGACTTTCTGATCCAATTTCTGATGCCTTTCGAGATAATGTCGGCCCGGGCAATGCTCCCGTGCTCAGTGAAAGTTGTTCCCCGATACTAGTTTGGCTTTAACGATAGACTACCACCTTCCTCATTCGAATGCATGTTCGGTCTGCAGGTCTGTCCTATCGTTAAATCTCAGTGAAGACAGTGCCTCCGTGATGATTAATCGATAGTGTTTTTCAACACGGAGGCAGGGAGGACACTGAGTCTGTTTTACTGGAAACTGAAACAGGATGCCCCGGCCGTCCGGCGGACAAGTGCGCTATAATCCCGCGCGAATCAGAATCCTGTCATACCGTTATCCAGTCTGCGGTACGCTCCGAAGAAGTTCAAACAGTGGAGATCCTTCATGGCAGAAAATCGGTTGTGGACTAACCAATGGCTTCTTGTCGCCATCATTGCTGTGCTTGCGGTTAGCCTGGCTGGTTTAGCGTTTTACAGGCGCGACCAACCAGTCACAACGGTGGTCTTAGTGCGCCATGCGGAGAAAAACATTGAACCGAACAATCCTAACCCGGCGCTAACTCCTGCTGGACAAGAGCGTGCTCAAACCCTGGCGCGCATGCTGGACAAAACTGGCGTAACGGCTGTTTATGCCACGCAGTTCATACGCACTCAATGGACCGCGGCCCCGCTTGCAGATCGCCTCGGACTCAAGGTGATTCAGACAGACGCTAAAGACGTAACTGGACTGGTCAACCAGATTAAGACTGCGAACGCCGGCGGATTAGTTTTTGTGTCGGGCCACAACAACAGCGTTCCTGCAATCGTTGCCGGCCTCGGAGGTGGAAACTATCCAATCATTCCTGAGAACGAGTACGACAACTTGTTTGTCGTAACAATTTACCGATCCGGCAAAGCAAAAACGTTGAAGATAAAGTATGGCAATCCAAGCCCACCGGCGACCGATGCACCATCGAACATGACGCAATAGGGATCAATCGCACAGGGAGGGGATCATTGACGAGGAAGTCTCACTTCAACGCGCAAGGGAACAAAGATGCGAGAAGAAGACCAGCGAGAAACTGCTTCTCTTGGCCTTGCACAAAAAGCGAAAATCCCACCCACGGCAGTGGGTGGATGGTTCAAGTCCTGCCTACAGAACGCGGGACACCCTCAACCAAATCCCCTGCACGGGAGTGCGGGGATGGTTCAAGTCCTACCTGTTCACTTGAAATCCTTTGAAAGACTTTGTATGGAAATTCGAAATGAATAGGTAGGACTTGAACCATCCGCACACTGCCGTGTGCGGGATTTTGTAATTCTTGATTGACGTCTTTTTGTAGAGAGGACTTGAACAATCCATGCACTGCCGTGCATGGGATTTTCGTTTTTTGTTCAAGGCCGCTTCTCTTTGCGACTCTGCATGAAATCTTGCTCGGGAGACCGATATGAAAAAGAGGCAATCGAAACGGCGAACATCACCTAAGGACACGACTGGTCTCGATCGCCGAGACTTTGTCAAACTTCTTCCCGCGCTGGGCGCCGCAGCTGCTGCTGCTCCCTACATCAACGTTTCTGGCGTGCTGGCTCAAACACCTTCTCCCAGCCCGTCGATTTCGCCGGTTCCGACTCCGTCTCCATCGCCATCTCCCACACCCATGCGCATTACGAAGGAGATGTTGCACACCGCCGAAAAGTTGATTGGCATTGAACTCACTGATGCACACGAAGCGATGGCGCTTCCTGGGGTCAATCGAAATCTCGATTCATACGAAACAGTCCGGAAGATCGATATACCACTCGATACCGAGCCCGCAATCGTGTTCCATCCCCTTCGGGCCAGGAAGGAACTCTACGTCCCCAAGAAAAAGTTTCGTTTCAGTCAAATGGAGCCGGTGACGTTCAAGTCGGTAGACGACTTGGCCTTTGCCACAGTTCCGCAGCTAGCAGACTTGATTCGCCGCCGGAAAGTTTCTTCGACCGAACTGACAAAGATGTACCTCGCGCGACTTAAGCGCTACGGTCCGAAACTTCTCTGCGTCGTTACGCTTACAGAAGACCTGGCACTGAAACAGGCCGCGGATGCCGACGCGGAAATCAAACGTGGCAAGTATCGCGGACCACTTCACGGCATACCGTGGGGAGCAAAGGATCTTTTTGCGACGAAAGGGATCAAGACCACCTGGGGCGCCGAACCCTATCGAGACCAGGTGATTGATTACGACGCTACGGTAGTCGAACGTCTGCGGGATGCCGGAGCGGTCCTCGTCGCCAAGCTGTCAATGGGCGCGCTGGCACAGGGTGGTCGCTGGTTTGCGGGCATGACACGCAATCCCTGGCAAGTGGAAGAAGAGCGCACCGGATCAAGTGGCTCGTCGGCCGGGCCCGGTTCGGCAACAGCGGCGGGGCTTGTGGGTTTCTCAATTGGCACAGAGACGCTTGGTTCCATTGTCTCGCCGTCATCGAGAAATGGAGTTGTGGGATTGCGGCCAACCTACGGTCGAGTCAGTCGCTACGGCGCAATGGGACTAAGCTGGACGATGGACAAGATCGGACCCATGTGCCGCGGGGTCGAAGACTGCGCCGCCGTACTCGATGCGATCTACGGACCGGATGGACACGACATTACAGTGGGCGATGCGCCGTTCAATTGGAATCCGAATAGAGAACTGGCAAAGATGCGGATCGGTTATCTGAAAACTGAATTCGAGCCGACGACACAGCCTAACAACGAGCAACAGCGGCAGCAGATGGAACAGCGAAGAACTATGTACAAGGAAGCGTTGAGTGCGTTGGAGACAGCCGGCGTGAAGTTAACGCCGATCGAACTGCCAAAGTTTTCTACCGCGTCGTTGCGTTTCATTCTATCTGCAGAAGCCGCAACCGCCTTCGACGATATCACCCGCGACGGAAGAGTAAATCAACTGTCAGGCCAGGAAGCCGGCGACTGGCCAAATACGTTTCGCACTTCGCGGTTCGTGCCCGCAGTTGAGTATCTGAGGGCCCAGCGGGCGCGCACTCTGCTAATGCATGAAATGGAGAAACTGATGTCGCAGTGGGATGTGTTTGTTTCGCCGGCGCCAGGTAGTGCGAGTTTACTAGTGACAAACCTCACCGGTCATCCGGCGGTGGTCCTGCCGTGCGGATTCATCAACAACCTTCCACAGGCAATCATGTTTACAGGAGGACTCTATGACGAAAGCTCGCCGCTTCGGGTCGCCCTGGCCTTTGAACGCGCGACCAAGTGGCACACTATGCACCCGAAGATGGAGTGGGCGTGAGTCGGCGAACTAGAAGGTAACCGCCAAGAGAGAAAGGTCGAATTCATTTTCCATTTCTCATTTCTCATTGGAGCCATTCAAGGTTCGTAAGCTTGTGTTGGGAAGGGGGCAAGCGAAGCGCGCCCCCGCTCAACTTCCATTACCGATTAAGTCAAATTTTGAATCATTCAAGGTGAGGAAAATTGATCTCATTACTGTGAGCTGCAATGAGACTCAGCGGGGGCGCGCTTCGCTTGCCCCCTTCCCAACACAAGCTTACGAACCTTGAATGGCTCCAATGAGAAATGAGAAATTATGCCAAATGACAAATGGAAAATATTTCAGTTCCTCCCGCGTCTTCTTGCCTGCACGAGCCGCGGTAGATTCAGCACCAAAGCGACGGTTCCATCCCGCAACTCTATCGCTCCAGCAACTCCCGACCAGCGACCCGCGTAACGGCCAAGCCCCCTGACCAACATTTCTCCCGTGCTATAAACCTCATCAACGATGATGCCCAATCGGTTACTCCCTTTTTCTGCGCTTTCGCTCTCGACAGAGGAACTTGATATGTCACACACGATAATTGCACCGGGCTCGACGGTTGACGTTCCTACAGGTTGACCCAAAAGCTCGCGCATGCGAATGAGTGGCAGCACGCCCCTTCTGGTCTTGAGTACTTCTCCTGGATCCGATCTCTCGATTTGACTATCTGACAACTGCCTGGTCTCAACCACCTGGCTACTGTCGATGCAGTAGTAGTTGTTTTCCGAAACGATCAACATCGCCTGGATTAGGCCAAACGTAGCCGGCAGACGAATTTCGAAGGTCGATCCTTTTCTTGGCTCACTTGAGACGCGCACTTCGCCGCCCACTTGTTCAACTGCGGTCTCCACGACGTCGAGCCCCACGCCGCGACCAGAAATACTGGATGGCGAAGATAGCGTGGTAAACCCGGGGCGAAAGATAAGTCGGAGACTCCGCGCGATATCGCAGACGGTATTCTTGTCTATTATGCCCATGCGGACAGCGGCATCAGCAACCAGCTCCGGATCCACTCCGCGGCCATTGTCGATCACTCTTAAGCACGTCTGACCCCCGAGAGTGTTAGCCTCTATCCTTACCAGGCCACGTTTAGTCGACGAACGAGTTGCACCGGCGGTTTCGATCCCATGATCGACAGCATTTCGGACGAGATGTATCAGCGGGTCGACAATCGCGTTGCACAGGACTTTATCGAGGCGAAGGCTGGCTCCAACAATCTGAAAATCGACTTCTTTATCGCTGAGACGAGCTGCGGCTCGACCGGCGCGCGCAGCTCTCCTAAGCACAGGGCCCAGAGAAACCATTCGCAATCCGATCAGCTCCTCCTCCAGTCCCAAAAAAGACCGTCTGACCTGTTCATCGAGCTCGCCGAGCCGCTGCTGTATTTGTTTTCCGAGATTCGGCTCCGAACGCGCGAGGTCAAGGGCTCCGGTCGTAGTGAGAAACAACTCATGGGTCGATGAGATAAGCCGATCAAGCTCATTTGCATCCATCCGAATGACGTTTGACGCTGAAGACACATCAGCACCAGTCCTTTGTCCGACTTCACCGACAACTTCAGGTTGCGCCGGGCGCAGACTGACGGAGTTGACACTGGCTCCGGGAAAGTCCTGCAGATGTAAATTCATCTCTTCCGCAGTCGACTCAGTCGCAAAAAGGACTCGGAAGTTGATCTGGTGGGAACGTTCCTCGTTGACTACAGGCGATGAAGCAATGATCTGACCGTGTTGCAGGAGTGCTTGCTTGAGGTGATTAAATTGATCGTCAAACGTGGAAATGTCGAAGCTCGTCATTACCTGACAAAGATTCGTCCGTTCGTCGAGAGCTTTCGCGAGACGTTGTCTCTCGTCATCGCTCAGCGACTGCCAGAACTCGTTGGCAATTCCGCTCAGCTCTATCTCCGGGTTGCCACCGTGGGTCACGCGATTCATCTGAATCACGGTCTGGATACGATCAAACAGCTCAAGACGAGACCGCCGGACATCGCCCGAGGAAGCGAGTTGCAGGCTTTCCAATAGAGCGGTGGCGGCGCTCTCACAAGCTTCCAATGTTTCGGAACCTAAAGAGACATTGTTTGACCTGATGGCGCTTAGCAAGTGCTCAAACTCATGTGCGATCTCGCTTGGTTCATCCAAGCCAAAGGATCCGGCTGAGCCTTTGATTCGATGGATGCGCCGAAAGATTTCATCTACTAACTCTCGCTGGGTTCGAGGCTGATGAGATGTTGCGCGGAGCTCGTCAAGCTCAACAAAAACCTGCTCAATCAGGTCCTCAGCTTCTGCCAGGAATTGTCGCCGGTTCGCGTCCACGCGTGAATAGTAAATGTTATTTGGTAAATAGCGGAAACGATCAGGTCGTCCTTAGCAGGAACCTTCACGACTCTTCGGAAACAGCCGACTCTTCTTCCTCGTCTAATTTCTCAGACTCTTCCGACTCGACGTTCAACTGAGGCTGCTGTTCGTCAAGATCGCGTTTGATGGCGTCGAGTATGCCGTTAATGAATTGAGTGGCTTCGTACGTGGAAAAGCGGCGGGCGATTTCGAGCGCTTCGTTGATGGCGACAGTGCGAGGCGTCGGTTCGTGAAGAAACTCGTAGACGGCCAAACGCAGGATGTTGCGATCTACGATAGCCATGCGGGCGATGCGCCAGTGTTCGGCTCGAGATCTGATGCGCTCGTCGAGGGCCGGGAGCTTTGAAAGAGTCCCGGCCGCCAGTCGCGAAGCAAACTCACGCGCCGGTTCTTCGAGGTCTGTATCGCCGAGTTCCGACCAATACGTCTTCACAACCTCGTCGTGAGGCGTTTCGGCAACGTCGGCAGCAAAGAGCATTTGCAAGGCACATTCACGCGCCTTACGTCGCGAACCCATAGTATTTCAAAGGATGAAGTCGGAAGGATGTTTCATCCTCCGTTCTTCATCCGTCATCCTTTACCAAAAGCATCCTTGTAGAGATTCACCAACTCAACCGCACTAGTTGCGGCTTCAAACCCTTTGTTACCCAATTTCACTCCGGCCCGGTCAATTGCCTGGTCCAAATTGTCGGCCGTCACGATTCCAAACACAACCGGCACACCGGTCTCCATTCCCACCTGAGATATTCCACGCGCCACTTCGTTGGCAATGTATTCAAAGTGAGGAGTTTGTCCCCTGATGATGGTCCCGAGGCAGATTATCGCATCGAACTTCTTCGATTTTGCAATTCTCAAGGCCAGTAGCGGAATTTCAAAAGATCCCGGGACCTTGTAAACCGCTACAGCCTTTTCCGCAGCACCTAAACGCTCCAGTGCATCAAGCGCCCCTTCCACGAGCCGCGAGCTGATGAACTCATTCCATCGACTCGCCACCACCGCAAAGCGAAAACCTTTGGCGTTCAACCTTCCTTCGTGAATAACGGGCTGCAATATTTTTGAAGCGCTCCCAGCGGAGATCAAAACTCTTTCGCAGTATAGGTGATGGCGAAATGAGCATCAAGGGAGCACTCTGACTGTTTCGTAAAACGGCCGATGGGGACAGAAATGACGATCCACGAAACAACACGAAGCCCACGAAATGTGTTTGGTGTTACTTCGTGTGTTTTCGTGGATCGTCTTGCTCTCAGGTTAGCGCTCAAGCTCCTTTGAAAACCGGCGGGCGCTTCTCGAAGAAAGCACGCGTGCCTTCGCGCATGTCTTCTGTGCCAAACAAACTGGCGAAGATCTCCGTCTCCAACGCCAGACCGTCCTTGAGCGGGAGTTCGAGGCCACGTGTTACTGCATTAAGGCACGCTCGAATCGCCAGCGGCGCCAGTTTGGAAATCTCGCCGGCAAGCGATTCTGCCTCCATTATCAATTCACTCTGATCTGTAATCCGATTGACGAGCCCATGCTGCAACGCTTCTTCGGCTGAAAGTGTTCGGCCGGCAAGCATCATTTCCAATGCCAAACTTTGACCTACCTCGCGCGGAAGTCGTTGCGTGCCACCATAACCTGGAATGACACCCAGCTTGGTCTCAGGAAGACCAAAACGCGCGGTCTTTGAAGCGATTCGAATGTGGCAAGCGAGCGCCAGCTCACAGCCGCCGCCAACGGCCAGCCCGTCGATCGCTGCGATCACCGGCACAGGAGAGCTTTCGATCTGACTGCAGAGTGTCTGCCCGCGCACTGAGAAATTGCGGGCAGCATCTTCGTCGAGTTGGGAGAGTTCGCCGATGTCAGTCCCCACGCAGAACGCGCGTTCGCCAGCGCCGGTCAGGATTATTGACCGCAGGGATGTCTGACTCTTAAGTTGTCTTAACTCATCGCTTAACGAGTCGACCATCTCGCGTGAAAGTGCGTTGAGCTTTTCCGGACGATTCAATCGTAGGATTGCGACGGAATCGCGTTGCTCGCGGATGATTTGAGAGGTGGTCATTGTTTGGAGTGCGGTGGCAATCCCGATTCATCGGGAGACACCGCTTTGGATGTCCGACACACTTTAGTTTGTCGTTGAGCTACGCTACCAACGAGTTAAACTGAATCAGGTAAGTAATTACATCCCAAGGGGTCCTTAGCGCAAACTCAACGACAAACTAAAAGTGTGTCGGACATCTAAAGCGCCGTCGCCGCTTCGCTTTGCCGGCGCACTCCACATCAAACCAGGTTCATCGGAGTCGGATTCTTCGGATCCTTTGTGTAGTCGTAGAATCCGCGTCCCGACTTTCGGCCGTACAAACCCGCCAGGACCATTCGCTTCAATAGTGGCGGCGGCGCAAATCGCTTCTCACGAAACTCATTGAACATGATCTCCGCAATGTAGTAGGTAGTATCAAGTCCGACGAAATCACCCAGCGTAAACGGCCCCATGGGATGGCCGCATCCTAGCTTCATCGCATTGTCGATATCCACAATCGAGCCGACACCTTCTTCCAAAGCGCGTATCGAATCCAGCATGTAAGGCACCAGTAGCCGGTTCACAATGAATCCGGTCTTGTCTCCGGCGCGCACCGGCACCTTGCCTAGTCGCTTGCCAAATTCAATCGCTTCCTCGTACACGGCCTCGTCGGTCAGGATCGTCCGTACAACCTCTACCAATTTCATCAAGGGCACCGGGTTGAAGAAATGCAGGCCGATGAACCGCTTCTGCCGTTCGGCGGAAGTGGCGGTCATCATCTCGGTGATTGATATAGACGATGTGTTTGAGGCAAATATCGTTTCCCGCTTGCAAATTCCATCCAGCTCTCGATAGGTCCGTCGCTTTTCTTCAAGATTTTCAATGATTGCTTCGATAACGATGTCGCAGTCAGCGAAGTCAGCAAAAGAAGTTGTGCCCGAAAGACGTGCCAGAGTCTCCGTCTTTTGCTCAGGACTGATCGCTCCCTTTTCGGCAAACTTAGCCAACGATTTCCCGATGCCGGCAAATCCCTTTTGTATCAGATCTTCCGACACTTCGCGGACCACGGTTTCGAAACCAGCACTGGCGGCCACTTGAGCAATGCCTGAACCCATCAGTCCGCATCCCAGCACGCCCACCTTTTTGATTCCCATCTCTCTTCGAGCTCCTCTTCCTACTAAGATGTCATTCCACTGAAGTTCACGACTGAAGGTCAAGGCGTTGACGCATCCGTAGCACTGAGATAAGACTTCCCGGTCGTCTTCAGCCATTGATTGTATTCCCTGGACCATGCCACGAAAGTTGCCATTAGATCGCTCTTTCTCTTTTGAACTACCGCCGGTGGAGCCGAAGCTGATTGAGCTTCGCTTCCCAGTTTCTGGGCGTCAACAACGAGAGCCTTTAGCCGCGCTCTTAACTCACTGGCCTTTTCATCAAGCGGTGGCGCCGATTCAAGCCCCTGAACGGCCGCATCCACATTGCCTGAGTTACCCTGTACAGCCTCGTAGAAAACTTCCTGGCCGGCATTCATGGCCTTCGCATAGATCACAAAATCGGGAACTTTACGTGGTGGATTGGCAGCCGGCTGGGCTACAGGTATCACAGGTGTCGGATCATTGAAGTGTTGAGCCACCTTCACAAAACTGACGATTACAACCGCGATGGCTGCAAACTGCAGGATCCACCAGGTAACAGCGACACTGGTTCTCTCGCCCGGACGGCGATATCCCACCACGAGCGCCAAAGCAGCCCCGCTGACCAGTCCGCCAAGGTGGGCCGCATTGTCGAAAAGACCTCGTCCGATGTATCCGATGAAAAGATTGAGCAGAATCATCGGGAGCAATCCAGTGCCAAACGCGCGTTTGAACCCTTCGGGCAACTCATGCCGATACTTGATTCCAAAGACAAACAAGACACCCACCAGGCCGAAGAGTGCTCCCGACGCTCCGGCGGACGGATCATCGACAGGTTTAAAGAGAAAACGACCCAACTGAGACACCGGAGTGCCAGGTTCAACCACAGACAGATAACTCGCAACGTTACCCGCGATCCCAGTCACTACCCAAATGACCACGAACTTGGCAGAACCGTATAGCTTCTCCACATAAGGACCAACAATCCAAAGGCTATACATGTTGACCAGCAGATGCAGCAGGCCAACGTGAAGAAAAACAGGCGTCACGAAGCGCCACCATTGGTGTTGCTGGTCTATGAGTTGATTAAGTTTGGCCCCGTAAGCTACCAGAACCGGATTTTGAAACAACCAAATGTCGTTGAAAGTCGCTCCGCTCGACTGCCACATCAGCAGGAAAATGAAAAAGTTCACTACCAGGAGAACTACCGTGTACTTGAAAGGACGCTGCAAAACAGCCCTTGCAAATCGGATTGTTTCGCGGTCAGCAACTGGTATTCGTCTCTGCGCCGCTGGATCTGACGCCGCAGGCGCGCCACATACCGCACATTGATTTTCGCCGGCGCCCACGATTGCTCCGCAGCTCCGGCACATACTGGGCCTTGCCTGGTTAGTCTTATTTGATTTGCTGTCTGCCAAATGGGTCAAACACTAACAAGCGTGATGCTTCAAATCAAAGCATCACGCTAAACAAAGCAGTATTGATACTCCTGGTCTAACTATCCCAACGATAGTGCGAGACTACACCTCCAGCCCTCGGGTGGAGAACGACTGAATCAAGGTCTAATGGCCGATGTCCTGCAGGAGATTTACCAGATCGTCGGCGTGCTCTTCTTCCATCGCAAGAATGTTTTCCATCAGTCGTCGAGTAGTGGGATCGTCGTTGCCCACGTACTGGATTATTTCCCGATAACTGTCGATTGCGATGCGCTCCGCCACCAGGTCTTCCTTAATCATGTCAGTCAGTGTTTCGCCTTCGACATACTCTGCGTGGCTTCGGCTTAGGAGGCCCTGCGGATTGAAATCAGGCTCACCGCTAAGTTGCACAATGCGTTGAGCAATCTGATCGGCATGAGCCTGTTCGTCATTGGCGTGTTGCAGAAACTCTGCCGCCACACCCTCGGCATGAATACCGGAGGCCATAAAGTAATGGCGTTTGTAACGCAGCACGCAAACAATCTCGGTGGCGAGCGCTTCGTTGAGTACCTTTACAACCGTCTCTCGATCCGCTGTGTAGCCCTCGGTAATGGCGCCCTTTTCAATGTGCTGTCGAGCACGTTCACGCAAAGTCTTTATGTCGGTAAGAAATGGTTTGTTGGACGCAGGCTTTGCTGCTTGTTGGTCAGCCACGGCTTCTACTCCTGGAGATGAATTAGGGGAAGACAGATATTACTCGCTGAGAAGAAAGCGGGCAAGCGAACGGAATACCCGGTAGTGCCCTAAATTCCAGGTTTCTTTGATGCGCCTTACGTATTGTCTTCGCGCCTTTGCGTGAAAGATAACAACGCAAAATACATTTCGCGCAAAGACGCATCAAAGAAAACGCTGAAGGCACAAAGGCAAATTAGGGCACTACTGAATACTTGGGCTGAAGAACATCGTTTGTCAAAACACGATCCACGAAGTTAGACGAACCATCACGAAGTGCTTCGTGTTGTTTCGTGTGTCTTCGTGGATCGTGGGTCAGCTCGGCTCTATTTATGGTCCGCTCTTCGCTTTCTCCTCGGTTGAACAACACTCAATCCGCAGTTAGTTTTCCCTGAATCTTGATTTCGATGAGGGCCTTCGCGTCCGCGGTTACCTCCACCGGCACTCGCCAACTGAGCGTTTTTATCCGGCAGGTTCCGGTGTTGTCTTCACGGCAGTAGAAAAGCGTGAGTTGAACCAACAGCTCGGCAGCTCCGGGTTCAAAAGTTTGAAATGGAATCTGAAGCGGTAGTGACAAGTTCTTCGCGGTTTGCTTAACCTCCTGGTGGTGACCAATCGCGGCTGTTTTGGTAGCTGAAATCAAACCAAGCTGGCGCGCTCCGCTCTCTACCGAGGCCCGGTAACGCTGCGGCGCCATGGGATTGAGATGGTACCCCGGAGGTAGGTCGACCTGTGCGATCACGACGCCTTTACTTCCAGCTCGCAATCGCTGCGTTGAAAGTTTCGTTTCTTCCAAATTAGGCGAAGCTTCAACTCCGGCTGTCTCCACGGTATCGAGTTGTGGCGGTGGCGCCAGACCTTTGATCGAAAGAGTGGATGCTTTTTTGGTCTTGAGGTCAATCACGCGAATGGCGTGATTGTTAGTGTCGGCGACGTAGAGTTTTGAGTTTGCCACGCTCAATCCGCCGGGTTCATAGAACGAGACTGATTTGCCATCGCCTTGTCCCGGCTTCCCCGCACCAAAGAGACTTTTGACAGTTTGTTTCTCCGGATCAAGCTCTTTGATTTTGTGGTTGTAGGTGTCAGCGATCAGTACCCGCTTACCCAGGGCAAAAACGCCGAGCGGATGTTGCAAACGAACGTTATCACCGGCGCCGTCAACGTCCCCAAACTCAAACAAATCGCCTCCGACAAGAGTCTTTACTTTGCCGCTGGTTAGATTTATCGCACGGATGATGTTTGACTCACTGTCGGCGACGTAGAGGTTCTCACCGTCTGTAGTCAGACCGGAAGGTTGGGCGAATCCGGCTTCGAGAGCATCTCCATCCGTTCGCGCTTCACGTCCGGAGCCTGCAAAAGTCGAAACTTCCTGACCTGCTAAATCCAGTTTCCAAATCTGGTGCGGACCAGCCATGGCGATGTACAAAGTTTGTCCCACGAGTTGTAAGTCCCAGGGTGAGTTCAAACCGATTTCGCGTCCGGGTCCCTTCTTAAAGTATTCGTGTGACTGAATACCGGTGCCGGCAACTGTCTGAACCGTCCGGGCTTTCAAATCGATTCTGCGAATGAGATGGTTTTCGGTGTCGGCAACGTACAAATTGTCGCCGTCGAGTGCTATACCCTGAGGCCGGAAGAAGCTCGCTTTGTCGAATGGTCCGTCTGCAGCTCCGCGTTCGCCCGTGCCGATAGTCTCCACCAGCGCGCCGTCGAGCCTAGTTATGGCCAGCCGATTGTGATTTGAGTCGGCGATGAAGAGTCGATCGCCTTTGGCATCCGCGAGTACTTTCCCAGGAAAGGCCAGCGGCAAGTCACCCACTTTGGCGCGTTCCAATGCGAGCCTCAGGGGTTGTTCATTGAGTTCACCACGTTTACGAAAGTCGTCAACAGTCTTTTCGATTACTTGATCGATAACTTCGTAGTTACCCTCACCCGAAATCGCGCCAATCACGTAACCGGCAGGGTCGATCAAAATCTGTGTCGGCCAGGCGCGCACCCCGTAGCTCTGCCACACTTTGTAATCCGCGTCGTTGTACACAGGGTGTTCGATCTCGTATCGCAGAATGATGCGTCGAATATTTTCAGTCTGCTTTTCGTTTTCGAACTTGGCGGAATGAACACCGATAACTACCAGTTGATTCGGGTACTTCGCTTCCAGCTTCTTTAGATCGGGAATGATATGAATGCAGTTGATGCAGCCGTAGGTCCAGAAGTCGAGCAGCACGACCTTCCCCTTAAGCGCGGCAAGCGAGAGCGGCTTATCAGTATTGAGCCATCCACGGCCACCCGTAATTTCGGGAGCTCGTACCCGAGCTCGGTCTTGTGCTGACATGAGAACCCCTTTCCCTGAATTGTTGTTGGTATGAGATGAAAACGCGATGGCCGTAAATAGAAGTAACGCCGTCGCGAGGGCGCCGAATGAGCCAAATTTGTAGATTTTTGCCAAAAGCTTCCTCTTTCCTGCTGATTAGCCTTGTTAGATACGTTTGAGTTCAATTCTTAGATTCAATTCTGACTTGGCTTCGACAAGAAGTTTGAATCCCACCTACGACAGCGACATATTCAAGGAGCCCGATCAAGTCTCGATTGCAACGGCTCTTGCGCAATGAAGTCAGTAACCCGTCGCGGTACAGAGGGTGTCAAACCTCGAATTCCCCTTCGTGTTTTGTTTCGTGTTGGTTCGTGTGATTTCGTGGATCGTCCGCTTTACGCCCCCAAAAAGAACGATCCACGAAATCACACGAACCAACACGAAACGGAGCAACGCACAGATCAGACGTCAACTTCGAGTTTTGACACAGTAGCTGCAAACGTGAAGCTCCACGGGGCAATCCCGTTGCATCACCCTTTGTGACCGTTTTATTCATGTTTGTGGGGAGCTGTTGTCGTTAGATCCTGACTTTCCAAAATCTGATCCAGACGGTCGATGGCGCGACGCAGGTGTGGGATCGTTATCGACCCGCCCACCACCAATGCGACGTTAAATGCATCGAGAAACTGTTCTCTCGAGACCCCAACAGTCACACATTGTTTGATGTGATAGGTAATGCAATCATCGCAACGCAGTACGGTCGACGCCACCAGCCCAAGCAATTCCTTGGTGCGCTTGTCGAGCGCTCCATCTTCGTAGGCCTGCGTGTCGAGCGCGAAAAATCGTTTGATGCCTAGGTGATTGCTGCCCAGTAGTTTTTCGTTCATGGCAGCCCGATAACTATCAAAATCGTCCATTTTTGCAGACGCCTCCCGCGTGTCTTCTTAAATTGATTGTCAGCATTCTATCTCGCACAAGGAGATCGTTGCCAGAATGGACCGAGTCGAGTAGTGTCGTGTTGAGTCATGCACTCCGAATCTACGCGGAAACTTCACGTCTTTGATCTGGGGAATCGCCTGGTAGGCGTTTTTTCAGATGAGATTGCCACGGTAGTTGAATGGCGCAAGCCGACGCCGCTGCCCTTTGCTCCGCCTGCAATCCTCGGCGTGGTTAGCATTCAAGGGCGCATGTTGACGGTTCTGGATCCAACTCTGATTTTCACGGAGAGTGAAAAACTCGATAGCAACTTAAACAGGTTCCTGGTTGCACTTCGAGGAGACGAGCAAATCGCTCTGGCTATCAAGGACAAAGGCACGACGATGGAAGTCGGCGGTAAAGAGTTTCTACCGCCGACTGATGATCAAATTGTCTTGTCTACCCTCACTCACAAAGGTCAAACAGTTAGCGTTCTTGACTTAAAAGCCCTCTTTCCCGCGGCGATAAAGGGACACGAGCGTCGGCGCCGTCAGTTCGTCGACGGTTAGCCCTCTACAATCCAAGTCATACCTTTGGGCACCGCGATCATCTGCTTTCAATCCCAGTGTATCTCCGTGTCTCGTTGTGAGTATTCGAAAACATTTTTCACCGCAGAGGCGCAGCGCGACTCTGGCCGCAACCAAAACGGAAACACGATCCACGTGCGTCACATGAAATAACACTAACGCATTTCGTGTTGGTTCGTGTGGTGCGCGTGGATCGTGTTTTGATTCCAAACGTTGTTCAAAAAACAAGAAACTGCGGACTTGTTACACGGAGAGCACGGAGAACCCAAAAATACAGATCTGTTTTACATTCCGCCTCTCAGTGTGAAATCCGTTTTGCGATGCTAGAATCAAAAATCAACCATCGGGTCTCACTGTTATGGGAGTCAATATCGCTGCTTACTGCCTATCAGTACGTTTCAACGACGATCTCAATCAATGAACCAGCAGGCTTTTCAAATTCTCGAGTTCGATCAACTGCGGTCGCTGGTGCAGGCCGGAGCGCAAACTCCAAGAGGACGGACGCAAGTAGACGCTCTGGTGCCGCTCGATGATCTATCTGAACTAATAAATGCGTTGTCGGCAGTCAGTGAATGTGTGGATCTGCGCCAGCGTGGCGTCAGCTGGTCGTTCAGCGAAATCGGTGATCCAGCAGAGGCTATCGGGCGGCTTCGCGTCGAAGGCACGGCATTGGATCCGATCGCAATTCTGGAATTGGCCAGTCTCTCTAATCAAGCTCTATCGGCGCGCTCCTCGATTCTGGCCGAGCATGAAACGTCTCCAGTGTTGTCAAAAATAGTTGCCGGATTGCCGCGCGAGCTACATAGCCTGACTGCTCGCATCGCGAACAAGATCCTGCCAAGTGGTGAGCTCGACGATCGCGCCAGTCCGGAACTCGGGCGCATCCGTCATGAAATCACTCGTCTGCGTTCGAGTATTACCCGTTCTCTGGAAAACTTGATGCGGAGATCCGAAGCGGCGGTGCAGGATGAGCTGGTTACTATCCGCAACGACCGCTTTGTGATCCCCGTCAAAGCAGATCATCGGGGGCAGATTAAAGGCGTAGCGCACGGCTTTTCGTCCTCAGGCGCGACGGCTTTTATAGAGCCACTGGATACAATTGAAAGCAACAACGAATTGCAGAGTCTTCGTGAGACTGAAGAACGTGAGATACATCGGATACTTTTCGGTCTTACTGAGGAGCTCAGATCTCATTTGTCGACCATCGAGATGGCGGCGGAGGTCGTCACCGAACTCGACGTAATAAATGCTAAGGCGGTCTTGTATCAGAAATTTAAGTGCGTCATTCCAGAGGTCGCTGGATCTGCCATCGAGTTTGCAAATGGCGCGTTTGAACTAGTCCAAGCTCGTCACCCCCTTCTCGAAGAAAACCTGCGCTCCTCAGGTGGCTCAGTCGTTCCAGTCTCGTTCTCACTCGACGAAACCAAAAATGCGATGGTGATCTCAGGTGCAAATGCGGGCGGAAAAACGGTCGTACTCAAAACTGCCGGGTTGCTTTCGCTGATGGCATTGGCCGGATTGCCCGTTCCCGCAATGGCTGCAAGGGTCCCGATGTTCCGCTCAGTGCTGGCTGACATTGGCGATCATCAATCGCTGGCCGCCAATCTTTCTACCTTCACTTCTCACGTAGCGAACATCTCGAGGATGATCGAGATATGTCGGGCACCCGCCTTGGTGCTGCTGGATGAAGTGGGTACGGGGACGGATCCCGAGGAAGGATCTGCTTTGGGAGTGGCGGTTGTGGATCACTTCCGTAAGGCTTGCGGCGCCCGGGTGATGGCAACCACGCACTACGGCGGCTTGAAGATGTATGCGGCCAACGACGAGGGAGTCCTGAACGCCAGCGTTGAGTTTGATGAAAAGACATTGCGACCAACTTATCGCCTGATTGTGGGCGTAGCAGGATCGTCGTCCGGACTGGAGATCGCACGGCGTTTCGGCATTGCCGATGAAATCATCACGGCTGCGTCCGTGAGTGTAAAAGACTCATCGCGGCAGGCGACCGAATATCTCCGTCGAATTAAGGATGAGGCGCAAGAAGCCGAAGCGTTACGAAAAGCATTGGAAGAGGAGCGCCTCGCCGTTGCACAAAAGTTTGGATCGCTTGATCGCGAAGCCGAGAAGCGTGAGCGGGAACGACAAGCAGAATTCGAACGGAACTTGCGGCAGAGCATTGCGGATTTTGAAAAACACGCTCGTGAGTTGGTAGGAAAAATCGAAGACCGTGCCGAGCGTCTAAAGGTTGAACGTGAAGCGCAAAAGCGTGGTGCGGAGTTGAAACGCGAAGCTCAAAAATTGGCGCAAGCAACTCGAGCTGGTCGAGCCGCTGCTGGTTCGTCAAACTCGTTGCCGGGCAGCCGTGGCATCCGGTTGGTTAAAGACGGTCACGTTGTTACCAGGGAACCGGTTGCGATGCCTGATGATATGAAAGAGATGGAATTTGTCACGGCTCCAGCGCGTGAAATAGTCCCGGGCGATCGCGTCCGGTTGCGTTCCTTCGGGTCAGTCGGGATTGTCGATACGGTAAAGGGTGAGGAGGCTGAGGTGAGAGTAAAATCTCTGCGCTTCAGAGAGAAGCTGGACAATCTTGAATTAGTCGAGGAAACTGCGCCGGCCAAAAGCGAAGGTGGACGCTTCGCAAAGCTGCGTCAGAGTGGCACGCAGGTTCAGTTAAGTGACGCTAGAGAGAATGTGCGAATGGAAATAAACGTCATCGGCCAGCGAGCTGATGAAGCAGTCGAAGCGGTCGACAAGTTTCTCGACGAAGCAGTGATGAACAGTTTGGCTCAGATTCGGGTTGTTCATGGCCACGGTACCGGCGCACTACGTCGAGCGGTAGCTGAACTCTTAAACGATCATCCCCACGTGTCACGTTTTACAGCCGCTCCGCAAGATCAAGGCGGAGCCGGCGCGACGGTTGTTGAACTTCGACAATAAGCATGCGCTACCCGCAAACATTCATTGACGACCTCAAACGCCAGGCAGACATTGTCCGCGTAATCCAGGACTACGTGCAGCTCAAGAAGAAGGGCGCGAACTGGATGGCTTGCTGCCCGTTTCATAAGGAGAAGACGCCGTCGTTTTCGGTTAGCCCCGCGAAACAGATCTTCTACTGCTTCGGCTGTCACAAAGGCGGCTCGGTTTTCAACTTTGTGATGGAAATGGAGCGAGCTGCTTTTCCCGACGCGATCCGGATCGTCGCCGAAAAGACCGGCGTACCTCTTCCGAAATTGATAGATGACGGTCGCTTCGAAGCTCGACGACAAGAGTCGGATGACGTCATTCAGCTAAACCAATGGGCGCTGGAATGGTGGGAACAGCAACTCAAGGCCGGCGGCCAGGAAGCTCAAGTCGGGCGGGATTATCTTGTTCAAAGAGAGATTACCGAGGAGACCCGCAACACTTTTCGTCTGGGATACGCTCCCGACAGCTGGGAGGCCCTCTCGTCATATCTAAGACAAAAGGGCGCCAGCCAGTCACAAATCGATCGGAGCGGACTGGTTGTAAACAAAGAAGAAGGGGGATCGTACGACCGCTTTCGCGGACGGCTGATCTTCCCCGTGTTGGATATCCAGGGACGGCCAATCGCGTTCGGCGGCCGAACCCTTAGGAACGAAGACGCGAAATACATCAATTCGCCAGAAACGGCTGCCTACGTAAAAGGCCGCAATCTCTTCGGGTTAAATCTCGCTCGGGACGAGATTCGCCGCGCCGGGTACGCGATTCTGGTGGAGGGTTTTCTGGATCTGATCATCCCGTTTCAGTTCGGTATCCGTAACGTACTAGCGAGTTTAGGAACCGCCCTGACCGGGGAACAAGTGAAACTGTTAGGGCGGTTTGCGCGTAAGGTGGTAGTCAACTATGATGGGGATCGAGCGGGCGTGCAGGCAGCAAAGAAGGCAATCGAAACCCTTCTGGCAGAAGACCTTGAGGTGAAGGTCCTGGTGCTCCCGGACAACGCCGATCCGGATGAATTCATCAGAAAGAAGGGCGCGGGTGAGTATCGGCGGAAGCGTGGCGAGGCACAAACCCACATACAATTCGTAATCGATCAGGCAGTACGGGATCGCAATCTTCATCGACCAGCGGAAAAGGCCGAGGCGGTAGAAGAGGTGCTTCCGTACGTCCGTGCTGTCCGGAGCCGCATACAGAAACGCGAGTACTTTGACATTGCCATGGATTCGCTCCGGATTGGCGATGCATCGCTGCGACGGGAGCTATGGCAGACAGTCAGAGGTGCAGGGGAACCTGGCAGTGTTGTTCCGAGAATATTGCGGCAGCCGGAGGCCAAACCTACGGTCGCGGAGCAGCTGCTGCTGGAACTGCTAATTGGAGAGCCGGAATTGCGGCGCGTGATCCTGCCTCGACTTGAGCCAGAAAACTATTACGGGCTTCCCACAGAAGCGATATTCCGGGCGTTGATTGAACTTGACGAGGCCAATGTCGAACCCGATTTCGATAACTTGATGCAAAAAATCGAAGGTAGCGCATCAGCTGAGGAGTTGCTGCCCGGACTCCTAATGAACGCGTCTCAGCGTGAGTCGGAGGACGACCAGGAGAAAACCAAGGAAGCCGAGAAATGTGTCGATGCGCTGCGTCTAATGAATATGGATCGAATGATTCGTGAGTTAAGCACCGAAATCGCATCGGCAGAACGGAATGAGGACTTTGAGCGCCGCGACTCGCTGGCTCTCGAGCATTTGGAACTGTCACGGCGCCGCAGTGCTCTTTTGCCGCGAACAGAGGTGGCAACGACGGGTAATTAGAAACTTTTGACAGTTATTTGCAATTGGCAGCCTGGAAAAACGTTCTCTTGATGACTCACCGAAGTGCTTCGTCAGAAGGGCGGCTGATGCAAATTCAAGTTTGGAGCAGATTGAAGTGAGTATCGAAGACAAAGATAGGGATGATGTGATGGAACGCTTGTTGGAATTAGGCGGAGACAAGAAATATCTGACTTTTGACGATTTGAACCGCGAGTTGCCGGATAATGTCGTGTCGCCGGATGACATCGAGGATGTGCTGCAGAAGCTTGAGGGTTCGAACATACCCGTCGCAGATTCGGATGAACGACTCCTCGAGCAGGCGGCAGTGGCCGTGCCAGACGACGAAGAAGAGCTCGACGATGATATTGAGCTCGATCTTTCAGCTGGAGCCCTCGAAAAGACAAATGACCCCGTGCGACTCTACTTGCGAGAGATGGGCGTGGTCCCGTTGCTTACTCGCGAGGGCGAAGTGGCGATCGCCAAACGTATAGAGCGCGGACAACTGAAGACCCAAAAAGCCATCGCTCGTTCACCACTGGCGGTCAAAGAACTGCTCAGGATCGGTGAAGCTCTCGAGGCGGGCACGGTAAACATTCGCGAGATTGTATTGTTTTCCGAGCAGGCCGAGTTAACGGGAGAGGACGACAAGGCTGAGGAATATCGGAGCTGGACGATCGAGGGAATTCAGAATATTCGGAAGCTCTACAAACAAGGCCTGAAGGAATGGGAGAAGCTCAAGGCCGAACAAAAGATCACTCGCGGAAAAAAGAGCAAGAAGTTGATGCGACTGCGCCGCAAAGTTGCGCGGCTGCGTTTGGAAATCGCTCAGGAAATCGGACGATTGAGTATGACCGAGCGGGCCCGGCAGCGTCTGATCAATGCGATCCGCGCGATTCAGAAAGAGGTCCGTGAGGCAGAGCGCGAAATCGCCACTTTCACCGAGAAGCTAACTCGTAAACGGATCAAGCCGGACGATCAAAAAGAGTACAAGCGGCGGATCTCAGCGGCCAAGAAACGCCTGGTGATGATCGAAACCGATCACAACGTGGGGCCGGTTGAGATTAAACGCTCGCTCCAATCGATCGTAATCGGGGAACAGCAAACCGGACAGGCCAAACGTGAATTGGTCGAGGCCAACTTGCGATTGGTGGTATCGATTGCCAAGAAATACACCAACCGAGGTTTGCAGTTTCTGGATTTGATTCAGGAAGGCAATATCGGTCTGATGAAGGCGGTTGATAAGTTTGAGTGGCGCCGCGGATACAAGTTTTCCACTTACGCCACGTGGTGGATTCGACAGGCCATCACTCGCGCAATTGCCGACCAGGCTCGCACCATCCGCATTCCGGTGCACATGATCGAGACCATCAATAAGTTGATTCGGACTTCGCGAGCGCTCGTGCAGGAGCTGGGACGTGAACCCACCAGCGAAGAGATCGCGAAGAAGATGGACATTCCTGTTTCAAAAGTCCGCAAGGTTCTGAAGATCGCGCAGGAGCCAATCTCTTTGGAGACGCCCATCGGCGAGGAGGAGGATTCGCATCTCGGTGACTTCATTGAAGACAAGTCAATCCTGAATCCGGCGGATGCAGTGGTGGCCTCGAACCTTCGCGAGATCACAGATGAGGTGCTCGCAACCTTAACGCCCCGTGAGGAGAAGGTCATCAAAATGCGATTTGGTCTGGGAACCACCGGATCCGAACACACGCTGGAGGAAGTTGGCCAGCACTTCGCCGTTACTCGCGAGCGCATTCGACAAATTGAAGCGAAGGCGCTGCGGAAGCTGCGTCATCCATCGCGTTCGCGCAAACTGAAAGCGTTTCTCGACGGCGCGCAAAGATGATTGGGTAATGAGAGGTTTTTAGGGCGCAGAATTACGTCTGCGCCCTTTTTTTACTTCTTAGTGGACAGGAATTCGGTGCCTTTAGCGGTGTGGTCAAACTGGTACTCGTAGGTGAAACCGGGGAACTCGATGGGTTGCGTGTACTGCACCCTAACCTCCATCCGGGAGCCTTCAATCTGAGGTGTGATCACAGCGTCGGGAGGTATGCTGTATTCAGGCGCGCTTTTTGATAGCTGGTCACTTACCCAGGCAGGTGGATGACTGAGCACCGTCGCAGCGTCAACTTTGGTTTGCATCAGATCCTTGAAGAGGAATGCCTGATAAGCAACGGGCACGTAGAGATAGCCGGCATAAGCGACCGTTGCGAGGATCGCAACCACCACAATAAACTTAAGTCGAGCCCCGCCTTCTTCACCTGATCTGACGAAGTTTTTCATACTCGTTCGTCCTCAAATTCTTTGCTAGCTTGGTTTCAATCCCTGCCGGATGGACGCCCGCAAAAGCGGCGCGGGGATCTCCTGACCACTGACTATTCGCGCCCGCCCAATGCGTTCAAGCAACACCCACTTCACATTGCCCTCGACCTTCTTTTTATCGCGAGTCACGGCACTCATAATCTCGCTTTCGCGGAGATGGTCCGCTTTGGGTAAAGGTCCGCATAACCGAACGGCCTCTCGTAAGGATTCTAACTCGGATGCGGCAAGCAGGCCCAGACTTTTCGAAATCTCACCCGCCACAAGCATTCCATGGCCCACAGCCTCGCCATGCTTAAAGTGACGATAGCGGGTAACAGCTTCCAACGCATGGCCAATTGTGTGTCCGAAGTTCAAAATTCGCCTTGAGCGATGATCTACACGGTTAGGCAATTCACGTTCATCGCCTCGTACGATCGAAGCCTTGAAGGTGCAATGTGCGGCTACGAGCTTTTCCATTTCCGCTGAACTCAACACGGTTCGATTTCGATCTATCGATTCCAAAAAGTCGCGCGTCCTTTTGAATAAGGATTGATTACCGACGGCTCCCTGCTTAATACTCTCGCACCATCCGCCGGTGAGCTCGCGCCTCGGCAGAGTCGTGAGTGTTTTGATATCGACTATAACTCCGTGCGGTTGGTGAAATGCGCCAACCAGGTTCTTGCCTTGTCGCAGGTTAACCCCAGTCTTTCCTCCCACTGATGAATCGATCTGGGCCACCAGAGTTGTGGGAACTTGAATGAAAGGAATGCCTCGCAGATATGTGGCGGCAGCAAAACCAGCGACGTCGCCTACCACGCCACCACCCAATGCCACTACCACATCGGTCCGTTCGAGACCTGCTTGACTGAGGAAGTCCAGTGCTTTGTCCACAGAGCCTAAGGTCTTAAAGCGCTCGCCATCACCCATTAACCATCGGCTAACGACTGACTCTTTGCAAAGACTTTGCAGCGCTTGCTCACCGTAAAGATCGAATACCTTTCGATTGGAAATCACCACGAATCTGCGGGCCTGATGATGCAAACAGCTCTTAATCTCAGAACCCAGTTCCGCGAGGATTCCCCGTCCGATTCTGATCTGGTATTGATGGCTACCGGCGGGTACCTTCACGTGAATTCGCTGCAAGTTCGTCAGACTCCTGAGTCACCTCGCTCGAGCAAGGCGGAAGCTGGTCAACCGCACAGAGAATACATGGAAAAAGTCGGAAGGCTTAGACAAAAGCGAATGGGCGCGACATACGTGGGAGTGCGTCGCGCCCATTCATATTCGTGGTCACTGTCCTCACCCCAGCAACCACTTGAGACGGAGGATTCACCAACCGTCTCTCTTGCCCCACAATATACATCGCAACGCTTGTGCCGTGCAAGGGTCTTTAAGAAACTTTTAAGGTATGGAGTTTTTTACTCAGGATTCGCAACAGGCGAGTAAGGACGACGTAAACTCAGCCGATCCCTGAGCCAAAAATCATGAAAATTTTTCTCTCACGATCGTGTAGAAGTTGCATTGATATAGATGATTTACCCGCTCCCAAGGACCTGTTGAATCACCGTTGCAAGGTCGCTTGCATGCCGCTCAATCGTTGTCTGGCTCTCCCCCTCAATCATCACCCGCGCCAGTGGCTCCGTTCCGGAATAGCGTAGTAACAGTCTGCCTTCATTGCCCAGCTCGGATTCAATCTCGCGCACCCGTTTCTGAATCCGTTCAACCTCGTCAAAGGGTCGTTTTTCCTTGACCTCAACGTTTACCAGCACCTGCGGGCGACGCTCGAATCCGGTGGTCAACTCATGAAGTGGTTGGTCATCGTCGCTCATGACTCGCAAGAGGCTGAGCGCCGTAATCATTCCATCGCCAGCCAAACTTACATGGGGGAAAATGATGTGCCCGGACTGTTCTCCGCCAAGACCTGCACCAGTGCTGATCAGTTCCTCCAGGACAAACTTGTCGCCCACGTCAGTTCGAACCAAACGTATTCCCAGCGAGCGCAGCGCAATCTCCAATCCGATATTACTCATCACGGTCGCGACAACTGTTCCCTGACTCAACTGTTCGCGGGCCTGCATGTACTTAGCCAGCACCCACAGAGTCGCGTCTCCATCGACATAACGACCCTTGGCGTCCACAAATAAAGACCGGTCCGCATCACCATCGAAAGCGACACCAACATCTGCACGGGCTTCCAATACTCTCCGTTGTAAAGTCTCGATGTGTAGAGATCCACACTCCCGATTAATGTTGCGACCGTCAGGTTGATTGTTGATGGCGACCACCTGCGCTCCCAGCCGCCCAAAGAGCTCAGGAGCCAGGTTTGACGCTGCGCCGTTTGCGGTGTCGACGACGATCGTCCGATCGCTGAGCGACAAACCTGCTGCGATTTTCTGTTCCAGAAAATCCAGATAGCGAGATCGCAAGGGTGATGCAAGCGCTTCATCCGAAGCCCGGTCGCTCTTCAACCGCGTGGGGACGCCAACACTTTCATGAATGTCAGCCTCGATCAGACGCTCAGTCTCATCGTCGAGCTTCCGGCCCGATGGCGCGAAAATTTTGAAGCCGTTGTCCTGGTAAGGATTGTGCGAAGCGCTAATTACAACTCCGGCATCTGCCGGCAGGGAACGGGCGAGATACGCAACTCCAGGCGTGGTAATCACGCCGGCTGACTTACATTCGGCGCCGGCGCTCCGCGCGCCTTCGATCAAAGCCTCTTCCAGCCACGGCCCGGATTCTCGAGTGTCGCGACCGACGACGATCAGCGGCGAGCGACCAAGCTTTGTTTGCAGATGAACGGCGAGTGAACGCCCTACGGTTTGTAGAGTTTCTGCGTCGAGTGGGAAGCGACCTGCTTCGCCGCGCACACCATCAGTGCCAAAGAGCCTTCTTGTCGGAGTTGACATGGAAATTATGTTCTGCAGGACTACCTGACAATGGAGAATTGTGAAGGCTTGATCGACAACAACTTAATTCTATCTTTGATTGTGATTGGTAGATCCACCCGCGCGACATTGGTTCCATTAGCAGACATGTCTACTACGATTCTTACTTCCTCTGGACGCAATTGAGAAATCATAGATGCAGGTCCCGACAGGGTGACCTCCGCATTTGCGGGCCAAACCGCAGCGCCGGATGCTGAAAGCGCCGGAACCCCAACAAACGTCTTTTCCGCTCGCTTCTCACCAATCGTGACTTCGACATCAACTAACGCATCAAGGAGATCAAGTTTCTGATCGGGAATATCAATCGCCACTTGCCTCAAAGTGAAGCTCTCTTTTTTACCGGCAATTGAGATCGTTTCAGTCGGAGCTTTCTTGAGTGCATCGACCCGACTTTGTGGCCCGATAACCCTCACAGTGTTCTGCGCTGAGCGGACGTCGTAAAGCTCGTAGCCGTCGGCCGGTGCCCCTTCTGTTTTGACTTCAACTTCGGCCGAGCGTTCGACGCGCGGTTCGAGTCGAATGGGAATGATGCTTGGTTGAAACGACTCAATCTTGACACCTTCAGGAAGCTCTATCTGGACGCGATCTCGCAACCGGACAACGCGCTCGCCCGGTCTTTGGTCGCTGACATCCACTGTTGCTACCAAATTAGGGGTGCTGATCTGATCAAGGTCGTTCCGGCTTCCGGTCAGAAGCACATCAACTGTTTTCGGAGGATCGTTACTGATATCCAGCGTCGCCGGTCTGATGAAGTTGAGTTGCACCCCGGTGCGAATAGTCACGGGCTTGTTCTGGCCGGCTACGGCAAACCACAACACCAGCGTTATCGCCAAAGCCAGTAGCTTCAGACTCCAGTCTTCCACGAAGATCCTGCGCACCCACCGCTCGATCGCAGTGGGCGGTCGAGGGGTCTCAACTACCGTGGCTTCATCAACGTCCTGAAACGGCATAATAGATATTTCCGACTGCCAATTGCCGAGTGACGATTAGTGTGGTTCCCGGAAACGGACGATTCGTTTAGCCGGAAAAGAGTGGGCCGAATCACTTTAGATTGACGGTACCTCTTTTGGATCCGATTCCGCCTCTACAAGTTTCTCTTCTTCCTTTTCCCTCTCACGTTTCGGCGAAACTTCGAGCGCCTGGAAAATCGCCGCGCGGAGCTTGGTGGCATCGAGCCCGCGCTTGATCTGTCCGGCCTGGATGAACGAAATCAAACCGGTTTCTTCTGATACTACAACCGCGACGGCGTCAGTATCTTCAGTGACACCTATTGCGGCGCGATGACGCGTGCCCAAATCTCTAGATAGACGAGGGTTCAAGGTCAAGGGTAGAAAGCATGACGCCGCTGCGATGCGATGGCGTCGAACTACAACGGCACCATCGTGTAGAGGCGAGGCCGGATTGAAGATACTGACCAGCAAATCGTAGCTGAGTTCAGCATCCAGCTTGACCCCGCCTTCAGTCACGTTCCTGAGTCCCAGATTGCGTTCAATTACGACCAACGCTCCGGTCTTGGTTGAAGCAAGCGTAGTGGCAGCCAGCACGATCTCATCGTAGACGCCTTCGCCAAACTGTCCGTGATAACGCCGGGTGAACGGCATTCGGAAACGATTACCAAAAGATATCAAGGCTTGTCTGATCTCAGATTGGAACAGAACGATGATGGCCACGCCGATGTAAAGCAGGGCGCCCCGCAGAATGAATTCGAGAGTGGCGAGGTCTTGTTTGACCGCTAGCCAGTAAAGGAGGGCAAAAGCTCCGATCCCGGCGGCCATCGGTGCGGCGCGGGTTCCACGAACAAGTTTCAAAACCGCATACACAACCAAGAAGACAATGACTATATCCGCGATATTGCGCGGCTCACGAAGTCTTCCGAGGTATTCCGTGTATGGCAGTAGTAACAACATTTCCTGATTTCAAGCTATGGATTTGCGATTTGCGATTCAGAAGCAATTTAGTTTCACCAAACCGTAATCGAAGCGGGGTCCCCGGCGGGGCAGCCCCGCTGGGGTGCGGGCAAATCCCACCCCTTGTCAGCCCATGTGTTCCGGCACAACCTCGTGCTCACTACTCTCACTATCGCGCGCCGTTTCCAGAAAAATCATTTCCACTTTGGGTTCGGCACGCTTAATCAAACCCTCAATCTCTTCAGTGGTATTGACAATATCTGCGGTAGTCAAATCATCTTTCAGATTGATGTGCGCATTAATCAATATTTGTTTCGGCGCCAGGTGCATTGTCAACAACTCAACCACCTTGACCACATTCGGATGACTCTCGATCGCCTGTTTGATGTCGAGTACGCACTTAGGATTGGCCGCTTCGCCCAACAACAATCCCCGAGAGGACCGGGCCAGCACGAAAGCAACGATCGCGAGCACCAAACCGATGGTGATCGAAGCCACACCATCCCAATAAGCACCATCACCAGGGCCTGTGTGATGGTCAGTGAGATAAATCCCTACTCCCGCGATCACGATCCCCAGCAACGCCGCTGAATCCTCAAAGAGCACCGTCTTAGCTGTGGGGTCTTTGGATTCTCGAAGATATGCAAAGAACGATAAGCCTTCGTGGTGCGCCTCCTTGACTTCCTGGTAAATCGCCAACCCGATTGAACCAATTTCCAGAACGAAGGATATTCCCAGCACCCAGTAAGCCCATTCGAGATTCTCCGGAGGGTGGGGATGCCTTAACTTTTGGAACCCCTCGTAAATCGCGTAGGTCGCACCGACCCCAAAGATGAATATCGCTGCAATAAAAGACCAGAAGAAACGCTCTTTACCGTATCCAAAAGGATGTTTTTCAGAAGCCGGCCGCTTGTAAAACCTTAAACCAAGAAGCAGAAAGACCTGATTGGTTGTGTCGGCAACTGAGTGTAAAGACTCGGCCATCATTCCGGAGGAACCGGTCATAATGGCCGCGATGAACTTCAAAATTGAAATTATACCGTTGGCAAAGAGCGCCCCGAGTACTGCTAGCATCAACAGCTTCCTTCAGCTTGGAATGATAGCTCCGCTTGGATTATCGCCGAAAAACGCGACTCGTGGCAATGCTCCGAAAACGAAGCCCTCCTTTGACCTTTTACGATTTTCCCGCCGAGAACTGGCGGCACACCACAAATCCGATTGAATCGACGTCGCTGCTTTGATTGAGAACCGCCAAGACACGTGGTTGCGTCTAGCTGTGCTAGTTTTGCTGGCGATGGGTCAAGTTAGGAAAGACAGCGGAACAAAACTGGCGCACGCTGGTGACGATAGCGAACCCGCCGGCCAACGAGGTGTTCAACTTCGGTTCGAGAAAAGGAGGGCCAGAGCCAGTCGGCAATTGACTGTCGAGGGGGAACCACAACTCCGACGGCCAGGGTTAGTAGGAAGCTAAGGATGGAGCTCTTCCAACGCATCACGACGTCTGACACTGTCTTAAGACACCATCCGACGTCTTACACGCTTGAAAAGAAGCGTGGTTGCAAAAAACTCGAACTACTTCAGCCGGACATGAGAGGAGAAGCAGGAACGTCCACCGACACCAATGAGAGTCGAAGGAACGCCGCCGGCGGAAGATCTGGTAAGGTAATTCTTGTGACGCTGTCGCATTCGATCATAACCAGCTTGAGTCATTCATTGTCACCCGATAGAGGGTCAAAAACTGATAGCCGCCTATAAAATGGCCGAATACAGGAGGGCATAGGAAAGAGGTTTTATCCTGGAAAGCCCAATTCTCCTTGGTCGCTGCCCTCCCAGCTAACCACTCCACCGAGCTCGTTGGCCAGAAACTTGAGATCGGCTCCAATCATTGCCATAACCAACTGCAGAGCCTGCACAGCGTCGATCCCAGCAGCGTACTTTATTCTTTCTTCACCAACTCCAGAGATCTGAAAGGGGCAAAAGTAGGATTCCGAATCAGGAAATGGTTGAGGCTTGCCAATCGACACCGTTAGTTCGTCTTGGCTTCCGGCTTTACTTATAAAGCTGAGTTCTCTGACGGCGATTACTTCACCAACATCGTTACATGGTGGAAACATCGATCTCATTTTGTTAACGAGCCGGGTACCTATTTTTTCGGGGCTTCGAAAACAACCTGCCAATGAGTTGAATCGAGCTTCTCAATCTTTATAGGACGAACGTTGGGGTCGTATTCGGGCCAATACATGAAGAGAACTTGGCCCGAGCTCTGATCGACAACCCTAGTTAGACCACCTAGTGCCTGCTTCCGGTACAACTTAACCTCCTGAGGCCATCCGGGCGGGCCCGGAACTTCGCGTTCCATAAACAAAAAAACATATCCGCCGACGAAAAGAAGAGCCAAGATGCCAATCAAAACGGACATTCTGCGCATAAATCTTTACATGACCTCCAGATGAAAGCACGTCGTAATCGCATCGTAAACAAATTCGTAAGCGTTGTTGATGGGGTCAACAGTGCTCTTTCCTTTACCTAATCCGGTTGTTTACCTTCGATTCGCGTGAAAGCCAATTGAATTCCTCCTCCCTCAATTGAGTCAATCCCATCAGAGTTGTGAGGGAGCCTCAAGCTGACGAAAGCCGCAAGTGAAGCTGACTACAGTTTGGAGGCTCGCCGCCTGAGAGAACAGGCCATCAGGACCTCCAAGCCTTTCTCGTATTCGAAGACGTGACCCAGTTCATCCTCTGAACCAAATTCAAACCTGGCACCATCCTCATCTGAAGCTGAATCAAAGCGCACGCCGTCGCGATACGACTCGATGTCTTGAAAATAAACTTTCCCAGCGTCGCTCGCTACCAGGTTCCTTCCTATAAACACCATTGGTGCTAATGCCGGGATAAGCATCTCCTTGTCAACAAAATTGACCGAAGAAGAAAAGCCCACCTTCGTTTAACTCGCTGTAAGAAACTGGTTCTCCATGCGTTTTGAGATTCCGACCTTCAAAGTACACGAGTGTCAAATTCCTCCCTCCTGACGTCGGAGGGAACAACGCATAAGTACATCCAATGCCCGTTCGTAGTCGAAGATGTGATCTAGCATGTTCTCTGAACCAGTTTCGAATTTTGCGAGCTCACCTTCCGAATCCGAACCATACCGGACCCCCTCGCGGAATGATTCGACATCTTGGAAGTACACTTTCCCAGCGTCCCCAGGCTCAAGGTTCCTTCCCACGAAAACGAGCGTTTCAACCACCGGAATGAGCATCTGTTCATCAACATAGTTAACAGCAAAGTAAACCTTTCCCTCTTGAAGCTCTTTTGACAATACAGGCTCGGCATATGGCGTTAATTCTCGCCCACTAAAGTACACTTCAAGCTTCTCCTATGTGAGTAGTCCGCGCGATAGACCACGAGCGTCGCAATCTTCGCACTATCAATCCGCGGCGTTTACCTTCTCTTCCGCACCGCACCGTCTGCCATTCTGGTCATTCGGATTCGTCCCCCATCCAAATTTGTAGATCAAAAGGTGCCTGCCGATTCACAAAGTCAATGTAGATGCTCTTAAATCTGTGCATCATGAAACCCGTTCGGGAGAAAAGCTGAGATCTCTTCTAAGGTCATCTGACGAGATTCGTTTGGTTAGTTTGCCGAAACGTTTTGCTCTTTGATTTTACTTTTGCAGAACCGGAATGCTCACGTGTTCGACTGGCATTCCCAGCATATCGGCTCGTTCATAGCCCCACCAAAGTAAGCTTTCCGATTCAGCCTTGAAATCCGCATGAATCGCACGCCATATTTGGTACGCATGATTGTAATTAAGGATTTCTTTGGCTAAGCCCGTCAAATTAACCTCAGCGACGTCGGTGGGTTGGGTAACTTCAAGTGCAACCATTCGCCTTTCGATGTTTGAGAGTGGAATGCGCTCGCAATTTTCGAGGTCCCGCGCATCCTTTGCTTGCGCATCGTGCCCAAAATGCAACTTGATCATACTGTGGAGCTGTGCTAGCAGAGAAGCCTGCTCGGATGAAACAGCCTGCGAATTAATCGAGGCAAAGATCATGGACCAAGTAAACCATAGGTTGACTTGATCCTGATCCACAAAGAACCTACGAGCCCATCGAGCCACGCTAATAGAGGTATCAAGATCGTAGGAGTCGCGAATAATTGCGAAGCATTTTTGGAGAAGTGACTCAATGCTCAATCTGTAGTTCTCAGGGAAACCTGGATCCGCGTACCCTTTTTCTAAGCGCTGACCATTGATTGGTATTCCGTCCCAATACTGGCGCCAAAAGTAAAGTGCTGCTTCCATCAAGTGAATGGGTCGAGAAATCGCGACGGCTGGCACGCCGATTTGGCCGAGGAGTGACTGACAACGCTTCACGCCAAGAATGCGGAAAACATTTGACCAATAGATCAACTCTTTAGTATCGGCAACATGAATCAGATCAATCATCGTTGTTCGTCGGTAACCAAACCCATAAGGCAAGTCGTCCCCCATTCTGATCGGCCGTGTCCGACTTGGCGGGATTAGATCGCTAAAAAACAATTGACTAGTTTGGTTTCAATCGGTTCCTCTCCCACAACCCGGCATATCTGGGTTGGTAAGGCATGGATCAACGAGTATCGGAATGACGCGCAATAGACGAAGCAAGACAGGTACATAGGCTGGCGCTGGCGCCGGTCTTGGTGCCATCGGGATAACCGGAATAGGTGACGGCCGCCATTTTGGTGGTTGCGTCGCAGGGTTTGGACGCCTGATAGGTTCTGGAGCAGGCATTCTTCTCATGTCCCAACACTTCGTGGGTGGTGGAGGGCCACCTTTACCCATGCAGTTTCTCCTCCATTCATCGAGTAGACTACTTAACCTATTCCTCCACCCCTCATATTGTTCCTGGTGGCCTTCGATTGAACCATATCGCGGATGGGGATTGGCTTTACTCCAGTGGGACCACTGTAAACCATGCGGATCGCTGGTCAGGTCATTCGCCCTTCGACCTAACTCAAGGAACGCCCCCCAGATATCTCTAAGGATTTTTTTGCATGAGCGTAATCCTAATGGGTCTGTGTAATTAATCGAGTTGTTCTCCACGTAGGCGTAGAAGTTAATTCCGCCTTCGAACGCGATCGGGTCCTCCGAAGTGAATCTTCCCTGTTGCGGGTCATACCAACGGGCGCGGTAATACATCAGACTTGTGTCAGAATCGATTTCACGGCCCGTGTAAGTGTAACGAGTAAAGGCTGAGCCGCCGATGACATTGCCAAACGAGTCGTAGCTGAGAGTAGATGTGACATTGCCGCTCCCTTCTGCGATCGCGCGGGTGGTACCGAGATGATCACTAACGAAGTACGAGACTGTGGCGCCACTTGTCTGCCTTAGCTTGTTGTCAATACCTGGAGCGTTAAGGTAGTCCGCTGTCGTCGCGCCACTGGCATCTAGATCACGAACCACATCAGCACCGTCGTAAACAAACTTGGTTGTTCCGCCGCCGCTGCTGGTGCGGTCGACGCGCCGGCTTAAAGCATCGTAGGAGTACGTAACCGTCACTCCCCCCGATTTGCTTGCTTGTTTTAGTCGGCTCTCATAGGAGTTTTTGTCAAATGTTGTGTATGAGAGATTTCTCAGGCGGCGATTCTTTGAGCTCCTTCCTGTAGACCGTCTTTGAAGCGCACGCCTTGGACCACCTGGGCCAACAGGGCGTGGCCTTTC
>Ga0187892_10000542_pt1 | contig 98178 bp, 90 predicted proteins | sample MA1701073metaG_FD_139345 | JGI IMG/M metagenome (GOLD analysis project Ga0187892, IMG submission 139345) | Bio-ooze microbial communities from a basaltic lava cave in the Kipuka Kanohina Cave System on the Island of Hawaii, USA - MA170107-3 metaG ... | reverse complement strand
TTGTCGGTCCCTGCCGAGAGCACGGCGCCGGACGGCACGCCGGCGATGGCGATCGACAGGCCTTCCGAGCCGTCGAGATCGCCCAGCGCGGCGCCGATGTCGAGCGCGATCGCGCTATCCTCGGACCCCGCTGCCGCACTCACCGTCAGGCTCGGGGCTTCGGCGCGGTTGTCGACGGGTCGCTCTTCAACGGTGGCGGACTCAAGCGCAGCGGAGGCCGCCGGGGCGTGGCCGTTTGGCGGCGCGTCTGCTGGCAGCGTTTCCGTTGGGCCCAGATTCGGCGGCGCATCGCGCGGCAGCGCCGGCAATGCGCCGGAGTGCGTCGACGAACCCTGAGCCACAGAATGCGTGGAAGGCGAATAGTGTGGCCGAGCGTCAACGTCCGCAACGCCGTCGGCCGAGGCAAGTTGCAACGGCAGCCCGGGCTGGGCGGCAGGTGCGGCACCCGGATCGATTGGGCCGAAATCGCCTGCAAGAGCGTCCGAGCTTCGCGGCGATCCTGCGAATTCGCGGCCATTGTCAAGGCGAAGCTCGGGCCCGTTCGCGGACCCTCGATGCAGCGAACCTCGCGCGGTTTCGCCGTGAAGGGACGAAGGCGCGGTTGCTTGAGTTTCCCCATGTCGGGATGCGGCGCCGTCGGCCGGTTTCTTCTCGGCCTCGGCGATCTCGTGAGCGCTGAGGGCGAATTGGCTCTCGCTGCTCGCGCTACGCTGGGTCTTGATGTGCTTCTCGCTGGCCATTTTTAACGTCTTTCCCGCACTTCGGGCGTGATTGCGGACGCGTCCAACGTCGGCATTTGACAAGCGATGTGTTACCTCATTGTAAAAAACCGGAAGCGCCGGCGGCGGCAGGGCGCCGAATTCAGAGTTCGTTTACCCAATCGGCTTAGACACATTCGCTGCAGCACGTGCGGCGGCATGGCCATCGCATTGATGGGATAGTCGCTTCGGTTTTCGAAGGCGCGCTTCGGTGAGCAATTGGGTAACTAAAGAATCGACCGTTTCGGCCAAACGCGCGCGCGCGCTCGGCCCGCTCGATCTCTCCTCATGGATCCCGTGGGGCCAGGGCAGCATCGTGGTCGGAACGGTTGCAATCAATCTGCTTGCCCTCGTTCTGCCGCTGGTCATTCTGCAAACCTATGACCGGATTCTGCCGAATCAGTCCAAGCATTCGCTCGCGCTGCTGTTCGGCGGCCTCGCCCTCGCGCTGTTGGCCGATGCGGCGCTGCGCGTCCTGCGGGCAAATCTGGTCGCATCAACCGGTTCGCGATTGGTCCATTCCCTCAGGTGCGAAGGCGTTCGCCGCCTCCTCAATGCGCGCATGGGCGACGTCGAGCGGAAGGAGCCCGGCGTTCATTTCGAGCGGCTGTCGGGGCTCGATACCCTCAAGGACCACCACACCGGACAGATTCTCGTTGCGCTGATCGATCTGCCATTCGCGCTGATCTTTCTCGCCCTCATGGCCCATATCGCCTGGCCGCTGACTTTCGTCCTGCTCGGCCTTTTTGCGATATTCGCCGGCGTCGGGGTCGTCCTCGGCCGGAAGCAGAAGGCGGTCGCGGAAGAGCGCAGCACCGGCGAGGATCGCCGCCATGCGTTTGTGGTCGAGGTCCTCTCCGGCATCCACACGGTCAAGGCCTTGGGCGCGGAGGCGTTGATGAATCGGCGCTACGAGCGCCTTCTCGGCCGAACCGCCGAAACGACGCAGGCGGCGCTTCGCCTCGGCGCCCGCGCGCAGGAAGTCGGTGCCCTCGCATCGCAGCTGGCCATCGTCGCGGTCGCGGCTGCCGGCGCCGTCATGGTCATGGATGGCTCGCTCACGGTCGGCGGCCTCGTTGCCTGCACGCTTCTTGCAGGACGCGCCCTTCAGCCGCTCCTGAAGGGTCTTGGTTTCTGGACCCAGGTGCAAAATCTTCGCGTTGCGGCGGACCGCGCTGCCGAGACTTTCGCCCTTCTTCCGGATTCTCCGGCCGAGAAAGCGCAGATACCCCGCCTGCGCGGAAGCCTCTCGGTCGAAAATCTATCGTTTGCGTACGAACGATCGCCGGCCGAGTTGTTTCGCTCTCTCAACCTCTATGTCCGAGCCGGCGAAACCGTCGCGGTCACCGGAGACGACGGCTCCGGCAAGAGCACCCTGCTCGCCCTGCTCGGCGGGATCATGGCGCCAACCGCGGGACGCGTTCTCTACGACGGGCTGCCGGCCGCGGGCTACGACGAACAGTCGATCCGCCGGCAGGTCGCCTACGTGCCACAGTATGCGGTTTTGTTTCGCGGGACGATCCTCGAAAATCTCACCGGGTTCCGCGACGGGCCCGCCGCAGACGCGGCGCTCAAGATCGCGGCGGCGCTCGGCATCGACCAGAAGATTGCGATGCTGCCCGAAGGCCTCGAAACGCGCATCGGCGAGGATCCTGCCGATGCGCTGCCGGCGGGCATCCGCCAGCAAATCGGCATCGTTCGTGCTCTCGCGGCGAAGCCCGCGATCGTTTTGTTCGATCAGGCCAATGCGAATCTTGACGCGTCCGACGATGCGCGCTTGCGCGAGTTTTTCTTGTCGTTGCGTGGCAGAACAACGCTGATCCTGGCGAGCCATCGGCCCTCGCTGATTCACATCGCCGACCGCTGCTTCCATCTCGCGAGCGGATCGCTTTCCGAGATCGAGGTCGAGCAGTTCGCCGAGCCTCCGGCGACCGCATAGCGGATTCGGTGCGATGACCGTCCAGCTCACCGCAAAAGCCCTTCGTGAGAATCTGCCGCAGAGCCTGCACCAGGTTCTGAGCAACGGCTCCTTCGCGGAATTCGAGCTCGTCTCCGAGTTGGCCGCATGTCTGAGGCCGTTGCTCGAGGCATTGGATTGGCGCGGCGACAGCCGAGATTTCGCGGAAGCGCTGCCGCACCACGCCAACGATCTTACGCTTACGGATCTCTGCAACGCGATGGCGCATCTCGGCTATGCCAGCCGCCACGTGCGAAGCAACCTCGCGCAGCTTGATCCGCGGCAAACGCCGTGCCTGTTCGTCCCCGAGAGGGGCAGTCCGATGGTCGTGGTTCGCATCGAAGGCGGCCACGGGCTGGTGTTCGACTCCGGTGCGCGGAAGACACACCATATCGAGCGCGCCGACCAGACCGGCGTCGCCTACCTGTTCTGGCGCGATCCCGAAATGGTTTCAGGGTCCAACGCGCCCCAGCGCCGCCATTGGTTCCAGCACCTCCTGGCGCGATTTTCCGGCCATTGGCAAGCGCTGATCGGCGTCTCGCTGGCCGTCAATCTCCTGGCGCTTACGGTCCCGCTCTTCACGCTGGTGCTCTACGATTCGATCATTCCCTCGGGGTCGCTTTCCACCCTGGCTATGCTCGCAATCGGCATGGCGATTCTGCTCGGCTTCGAGGTCGGCTTCCTGCATCTCCGCGGCAACGTGCTTACCTTCGTCGGAGCGCGGGTCGACTTTCTGATCTCGAGCAGCGTGTTCAAGCGGCTGCTGGACCTTCCGCCGGCGCAAACCGAGCAGGCGCAGTTGGGCGCGCAGATCTCGCGTCTGCGCGACCTGCACGCCCTGCGCTCGATCTTCACCGGACCGATCTGCGTCGCCCTGCTCGATCTGCCGTTCGTGCTTCTGTTCCTGACCGCCGTCATGCTCGTGGGCGGATGGCTGGTGCTGGTTCCGATCGCGGCCGCGGGCCTCTATGCGCTGGCGGCGCTGACGCTGCACCGGCGCTTCAAGAGGCTGCTGCGGAATGCGGCGCCGACCAGCGCGGAATACCAGTCGTTCCTCGTCGAGACTGCCACCAAAACGCGGGCCATCAAGCAGGCGGGACTCAACAAGGTGTGGCTGGGCCGTCACCGGCAATTGTCGGAGCGCGCCACGCGAGACGTATACGAGCTCGTCCGGCTCGCGAATTTTGCCGAAGTGTTCGCCGAGATCCTCAAGCTGGCGGCCGGCGCGGTTACGCTGCTGTTCGGAATCCTGGTTGTGATTGACAACGGTCTCACGGTTGGGGCGCTGATCGCCTCTATGGCCCTTGTCTGGCGGACCCTGGCCCCGTTCCAGATCCTGTTCCTGACCGCCATCAAGCTCGAACAAGCGCGCAATTCGATCCAGTCGATCAATGCCCTGATGTCGCTCGAGCCCGAACGGCACGCCGAAATTTCCCGCCGGACGCGGAAGAACTTCGCCGGGCGCATTACGTTCGCGCACGTAAGCTATCGGTTCCGCCCCGATCGGGATCCGGCCGTCTTCGGTCTCAATTTCGAGGCGAGGGAAGGCGAAGTAATCGCGCTGACGGGGCCGAGCGGTTCGGGCAAGTCCACGACGCTCAAACTCACTCTCGGCATGTGCGCGCCGCAGCTCGGCAGCATCCAGATCGACGGCCTCAATTTGCGCCAGCTCGATCCGATCCAACTGCGGCAGGGCATGGCGTATCTCTCGCACACGCCCCGCTTCTTCCACGGCACGCTGGCGCAAAACCTGCGCCTGTCGCTTCCGACAGCGACCGACGACCAACTCGCGGAAGCCGCGATCGAGGCCTGCGTGATCGACGAGATCATGGCGCTGCCGCAAGGCTTCCAGACATGGCTCGACAGCGATCGGCTGAAGCACCTGCCGGATGGCCTGCGCCAACGCATCGCGCTGGCCCGGGTCCTGCTGCGGAACAGCCCGATCTTGCTTCTCGACGAGCCGGGCGACGCACTCGACCGCGAGGGCGACGAAGCCCTGGTGGAGGCCATCCGCCGCCGCAAGGGCCGGTGCACGATGTTGATCGTGACGCATCGACCGAGCCACATCCGGCTTGCGGATCGCGTGTTCGTGTTCGAGCGCGGCGTGATACGCACAAGCGGCTCGCCCGAGAAGATCCTGCAGACGATCGAGGAGCGGAGACGATGAGCGAGAATCCGACGGGGAGCAAGCTGGCCTTCGTCGACAAGCCCGAGAAACCTCTCGGTCAGTCGAGCGCCGCGAAATTGCTTTCCATGCCGAGGGGCGCACCCGCGCGCATCCGCTCCGGCCTTTCCGATCTCGACCGGTCGGCGCGCCAGATGGTGAGAAAATGGGGTCGCGGATCGGCGCCCGACAATCAACGTATCGACACATTGAGTCAGACGGCCATGCTCGAGGAAGCAAGCGCTTCGCGCTTCACGCGCAGCGCGCTCGCGCTGGGCAGCGCCCTCGTGCTGGTGGCGGTCGCGTGGAGCGCGTTGACGTACCTCGACGAGGTCGCGACCGGGCTGGGCGAGATCGTGCCGGAACAGCCCATCGCGATGGTCCAGCACCTCGAGGGCGGGATCGTAGCCAAGATCCGCGTCAAAGACGGAGACTTGGTCGACAAGGACCAGATTCTCCTCGAGCTGCGCGGCGAATCCGCCATCTCGGAGCTTCATCAGCTGCGCGCGCGAGAGGCCGCGCTCGAGTTCCGCGCGCAACGCCTGCGCGCCTTCGTCACCGGGGAGAAGCTCGATCCGCCGACGAGCGACGCGCTCGGACGGTATGGCGAGCTGGTCAAGGAAGAGATCGCGGTTCTGAAGCTCCAGGAGCGGACCCGCGAGCTGCAGCGCTCCGTGATCGAGCGCCAAGCCGAGCAAAAGCGCTCGCAGCTTGCGGTGCTCAGGGAGAGCGAGGCCAGCCTCCGCCAACAGCTCTTGACGGTGAAAGAGTCGCTCGATCTGCGCGAAGAGGGAAACAAGAAGGGCGTCGTTTCCCGCGCCGTGTTCCTGCAGACGCGGCGCGACCACGAGCGGGTTCTGGGCGAGATCGGCGAAGCGGCGGCGCAACTCGGCCGGGTCCAGCAGGAGCTTGCGGAAGTGCAGGTTCGTCTGGTCGAGCACGATGCGCGCGCGAGCAGCGAGGCAATGAGCGAGCGCGGAAAGGTCCTGGGGGAACTCGCGCAGGTCCGAGAGAGCCTGACCAAGCTCGATGATCGCGTTCGCCGGCTCGAAGTCCGTGCCCCGGTTCGCGGCTACGTCAAGGGTTTGCGGATCACGGCCACGGATGCCGTCATCACCAATGACGGCAAGCCGCTGATGGAGATCGTCCCGGCCGATTCGCGCCTCTTGGTCGAGGCGCGTGTTTCGACGCGCGACATCGGCCACGTCCGCGTCGGTCAGCCCGTCAAAGTGCGCGTCGACACCTACGACTTCGCCCGCTACGGCGCCATTCCCGGAAAGGTTCAAAGCCTTTCGGCGGCGACCTATCTCGACAAGGAAGGGCGGCCCTACTTTCGCGCCACGATCGCCCTCGAGCAATCCCATGTCGGGCCGGCGCACAGCAGGCTGCCGGTCAGCCCTGGCATGACGGTCTCTGCCGACGTTGTCACGGGCACGAAATCATTGCTCGCCTATCTGACGAAGCCCGTCTATGTCTCGCTGAATTCCGCGCTGCGCGAACGCTAGGTGGGCGAATGAGGCGCGCACTCGAACAACGCCGGCGCGTCTCCGTATTTCTTCGGTGCCCGATCTCCACCCGCGGGCGGTGAGGCCAGCCGCTCGGCATCGTGGATCGTTATCGCGTTTCGCGCCCTGGCGATGGCGCCTTCATTCGCCAGCTGGCGGCTGATCGGCGTAAAGTGGCCTCGCGGAAGCGTGCTACGAATGATGGCCCCGATGGTAACGCCCTTCACCGAGACTGGTGTCAGCGGCTTCTTGCATCGGCCCGACGCCGCCGAGCGCGGCCTGATCCTGACGCACGGCGCCGGCAGCAATTGCGAGGCTCCTCTGCTGATCGCGGCGGCGACCGCGTTCGATGCCGCGGGGTTCTGCGTGCTGCGGTGCGACCTTGCGTTCCGCCAGCAGCAGCGCAGCGGTCCCCCGCGCGGCACCGCCGCGGCCGACCGGGAGGGGCTGCGCCATGCCGTCGCCGCGATGCGCGGCATCGTGCGCGGATCGGTCTTTCTCGGCGGCCATTCCTATGGCGGGCGGCAAGCCAGTATGCTGGCGGCCGAGGAGCCGAGTCTCATTGAGGCTCTGCTGCTGCTGTCCTATCCGCTGCATCCGCCGAAGAAACCCGCGCAGCTCCGGACCGAGCATTTTCCGCGGCTCCGCACGCGCGCCGTCTTCGTTCACGGCACCAAGGATGCGTTCGGCACGATCGCCGAACTCGAAGCGGCACTCTCGCTGATCTCCGCAACGGCGCGTCTGATCGCGATCGAGGGCGCCGGGCACGACCTGCGGCGGGGCCGCTTCGATTTCACGAGCGCCGTCGAGGCGCTCGCCGACGGGAGCGGCGTGAAACCGCGGCCTTAGCGTCGAGGGAGGCCGGCAAGCGCTGGCGGAGGCCGGACAGCGCGTGCCAGGGATCGTTCTTCATCGACTCGAGGCGCTGCGGGAGATTGTCGATCTTGAAATGGTCGGAGCGGATTCCCTCCGACAATTCGTCCCAATCGATCGGCGTCGAGACCGGCGCGTGCGGGAAGGCGCGCGTCGAATACGCGCCGACCGCCGTGGCTCCGCGTCCGTTCCGGATGTAGTCGACGAAGATGCGCCCGCGCCGCGCCGATTTCGACATGTTGGCCACGTATCGGCGCGGCGAGTCCTTCGCCATCGCCTCGGCGATCGCTTTCGTGAACGCCTTCGCCTCGTCCCAGGAGACGCTCGGCTCGAGCGGGACCACGACGTGAAGCCCCTTGCCGCCGGTGGTCTTGACGAAGCTTTCCAGGCCGGCGTCCTGGAGCCGCCGGCGCACTTCCTGGGCGCCGGCGATCACCTCGCCCCAGGCGACGTCCTCGCCGGGATCGAGATCGAAGATCAGACGGTCAGGGCGTTCGAGATCGTCGATCGTCGAGGCCCAGGGATGGATCTCGACAACGCCGGACTGGACGAGGCTCAGCAGCCCGGCGAGGTCCTTGATCGCGAACATCGGCTCCTTTTCGCCGACATCGACATGCACCGCATCGGTGAGGCCGGCCCAAGGGTGCTTCGCGAAGAAGCTCCGCGCCTTGGTTCCGCTCGGGCTGCGCATCAGGCTCAGCACGCGCCCGGCGATGTGGGGCAGGATCCAATCGGCGATCTCGACGTAGAACTCCGCGAGCCCCTGCTTCGTGATGCCGTCCCACAGCAGCCGTTCGGGATGCGTGAGCTGGATCCGGGGCATCTCGGCCGGGGCGCGCGACGGCGTTTGCCGGGGCTTCTCTTCAAGCTCGATTTCGTCGGCGGTCTTGTCCTCCCGCAAGCCCTTGAAGGATGACTGGCGCAGGATCCCGTCCGCGCTGATTCCCCGGTATTGCACCTCGCCCACGAGGCGCGGCTCGACCCATCGCACGCCCTTCTCCATGCCGTCGGGCATCGGCTTGGCGAGCGCCGGCTTGGGCGCGGCCATCGGCTCGAGCTGGTCGTAGAGCGCTTGCGCCTGCGCGCCCGACCATCCGGTTCCGACGCGCCCCATATAGACGAGCTTCCCGGCGCCGTCGCGCGCCCCCAGCAGCAGCGCGCCGATCGAGCCTTTCACCACGGTCGAGGGAACATAGCCGAGGATCGCGTAGTCCCCGCCTTGGACGCTCTTGGTCTTGAGCCAGTGATCGCCGCGCCCGGAACGATACGGAAGGTCGATTCGCTTGGAGACGATGCCTTCGAGGCCGAGCCTCTTCGCGTGCTCGAACATGGTGGGCCCGTCCAGCTCGAGATGCTCGCTGAAGAGGATGGGCGAGCCCGCCGGCAGCACCGACAGCAGACGCTGCAACAGCGCCTTGCGATCCAGCAGCGCCGCCGGCGTGACGTCGAAGCCCTCGCAGTAGAGGATGTCGAAGAGCTGGTAGCGGAAACGGTCCATGCGGCCGGCGCCGAGATCGGCCTGCAGTTCGCCGAAGCTTGGAATCCCGGAGGAGTTCTTGACCACGATTTCGCCGTCGAGCAGCGCCGAGGCGAGGCCGAGGCCTTGGAGCGCCGTCGCAATGCTGCGGAAGCGATCGGTCCAGTCGAGCCCTTTGCGGGTCAGCAGGCGGATCTTGCCGCCGTCGATGCGCGCCTGGATGCGGTAGCCGTCGTATTTGATCTCGTGCACCCACTTGACGCCGCTCGGCGGCGTCTCGCACGGCGCGGCCAGGCTCGGCTCCACGAAGGCCGGCAGGATTTTCTTGCGCGCGCCATTGACCTTGCGGACATCGGGCAGCACGAGCTTGCGCGCGGCCGCGACGTTCACCCGCGCCTGGTGGTCCTCGCGCAACGTTCCTTGCGCGGCGAGCTGCTCGATGGTCTGGCCGCTGACGTGCGAGGTTTTCTCCTCGTCGGTGATTTCCGGCGCGCCCGGCGCGCGCGAGAATTCGTCCTCGGACTTGATCAAGAGCCAGGGGTCGTTCTTCTCGCCGCGGCGCGGGCGGATGCGCACGAGGTGCCATTTGCCCTTGAGGCGCGCCCCTTCGAGGAAAAACGCGAGGTGCCCCTTCTCGAAGGCCTTGTGCGCGTCGAACTCCGGCGTCCAGCGGCCGCGATCCCAGACGATCATGCTGCCGCCGCCGTATTCGCCCTTGGGGATGTTGCCCTCGAAATCGAGATATTCGAGCGGATGATCCTCGGTGCGGATCGCGAGGCGCTTCTCGCCCGCGGTGAGGCTGGGTCCGCGCGTGATCGCCCAGCTCTTGAGCACGCCGTCGAGCTCGAGGCGCAGATCGAAGTGGAGCCGCCGCGCCGCGTGCTTCTGAACGACGAAGCCGGTGCCGCCTGCGCGGCCGCGGTCGCCGCCCGTGCTGCGTGCCTGCGGCTCCGGCGTGCGCGCGAAGTCGCGCTTGCCGCGATACGCTTCGAGGGATGTCTTCTCCGCGCCGCGTGTCTTGCTGCGCACGGCCGGGCTCAGCGCGAATTGACGATCTGCATTTCGCACAGTTTGAGCGCGCGTTTGGCGCGGGCGGCCCAATCGGAGTGACTGTCGAGCTTCAGGTATTGCCGCCACCACTTCGCGGCGTCCCCATGCCGCTCGAGCTTCTGCAGCATCAGCGCCAGGTTGAACGTCGAGTCGGCGTTGGCCGGACTGACCGCGACCGCGCGCTCGAGGCAGCCCACCGCCTCCGTGGTCCGCCCCTGCTCGTCCAGCGCATCGGCAAGGTTGTGCCAAGCCTCGGCATATTTCGGCTGCGCCGCGACCGCCGCGCGATAGGCCGCTTCGGCCTCGACGATTCGGCCTTCCGAGCTCATGAGGTTGCCGAGGTTGAACGGCACCGACGGATCGCCCGGATCGATCTTCATGAGGCGCCGGTAGAGACGTTCGGCCGCGGCAAGGTCGTTCGCTTCCTCGGCCGCCTGCGCCCGCTCGAACAGGACATCGGGGTTGTCCTCCTGCGCCGCGATCGGGAGCACGAACTGGCCCTTCCCGTCGGTGCGGCCCTTCAGCTGCTCGATCAGGATCCGGTCCGAGGATTCGGGAAAGATCCGGAGGTTCGAGAGGCGCGCATCCGGCAGCCATTTGCGCACGTCGCTGAGGCTCTTGGTGATCACCGAGAGCGCGATGCCCGAAGCGAGCAGGCCGGCGATCTGCCGCGCGGCGGCGAGATCGCGAAACCCGAACAGCCCGTCCTCGGGCTCGATCAAACCGAACATCGCGAGCTGATCGAGCACCTTCTCCGGCACCTTGCTCAAGCCGACGAGCTGCGCGCGCGTATAAGACTTCGCCTGATCCTCGGGGACGGCCCTGCCGATCCATTCCAGGAACCTGCGCTCGCTCGCGATCGGAAGACCGTAGGAGCGCGCCTGCTCCAGGCTGTTGGAGGGGCGCCCGTCGGCCAGCAGCGGCCAGCCGAGCTCGCCCACGATCAGGACGCTGGTTTCCTTGGTGACGCCGCGCCTCGGCCTGCCGCCGCGCTTCTCGACCTGCGCGAACGCCTCCGCCCGTTTCATGGACGCGAGCCGTCCGGTGAAGGCGACGACGCCCTCGAGCGACGTGCGGCTTGGTTCGAGCCCGTTCAGCGTCCGGCGGCCTTCTTGGCGGTGGCACGGGTGCGGGCACTCGGCGCGGCCGGCTTCTTCTTCGTCTCGGCCCCGATGCTCGCGCGCAACGCATCCATGAGATTGATCACGCGCTGCGGCTGCGGTTCGTCCTTCTTCGGCTGAATGACGGCGCCGGCCTGCTTCGCCCGCAGCAGATCGACCAGCGCCGACTCGTAGTGATCCTCGAACCTGGCCGGATCGAAGCTGCCGGCCTTGCTGTCGACGATGTGCGAGGCAAGTTCCTTCATCTCGCCGGGCAGCTTCAAGTCCGGAATGTCGGTGAAATAGGCCGCATGGTCGCGGACCTCGTATTGATAGCGCAGAGTCACGCCCAAGAGGCCCTTGTCGAACGGCTCGAGCATGACAACGCGCTCTCTGCGGTTCAAGACGATGCGGCCGAGCGCCACCATCTTCTTCTCGCGGATGGCGTCGCGGATGACGGCGAAGGCCTCGAGGCCGACCTGGTCGGTCGGCGTCACGTAGTAGGGGCTGTCGATATAGCGCTCGTCGATTTCGGAGCGCGGCACGAAGCTGCTGATGTCGATCGTGTGCGTGCTCTCGATCTGGATCTTCTCGATCTCCTCGTCTTCGACCTGGAGATATTGGCCTTTGCCGATCTCGTAGCCGCGGACGATGTCGTCCTTGTCCACGAGCTGCCCGGATTCCGAGTCGATCAGCTGCTGCTTCAGCCGATTGCCGGTCTTCTTGTTGATGCGATTGAACGAAACCTTCTCCGCGCTCGATGCCGCCGGATAGAGGGCGATCGGGCACGAGACGAGCGAGAGCTTCAAGTAGCCCTTCCAATAGGCTCTGGGTGCCATGGGGCACTCCTTTTCTGCAGCGTCAGAGACATGTGGATAATAAACGAAAATGGAAGACTGCTGTGTATTCCCAAGTCATTGAATTTGGAGGGAACAATAGGAGAGTCGGTTACTCGGGGAAACTACCAGCCTCTGGCGCCCGAGCATCGCCGGCAATGCGAGGTCTTGGTCGCGCAGCGCGTCGCGACGCCCGCGCCTCTCGCGATCGAACAATCAGGCTCGACGGGTGCGGCGCCATCGAGGGACACTCCGGCCCCGCATCGGGGAACGCAAGCATGGCGAAGAGCAACCGCAAGGTCATCATCACCTGCGCCGTCACGGGCTCGATCCATACGCCGTCGATGTCGCCGCATCTGCCGGTCACGGCCGAGGAGATCGCCGACGCCGCGATCGGGGCCGCCGAAGCCGGCGCCGCGATCGTGCATCTCCACGCGCGCGACCCCAAGACCGGCCGGCCGGATCAGACGCCGGAGGCGTTCGCGCCGTTCCTGCGGGTGATCAAGCAGCGCTCCGGCTGCGTCGTGAACATCACGACCGGCGGCGCCGCCACGATGACGGTCGAGGAGCGCGTGCGCCCCGCCGCCGCGTTCAAGCCCGAGGTGGCCTCGCTCAACATGGGCTCGATGAATTTCGGCCTCTACCCGATGCTCGCCCGCACGAAGGAGTTCAAGTTCGACTGGGAGAAGCCCTATCTCGAAGGCTCGCGCGAGCGCATCTTCAAGAACACCTTCGCCGACATCGAATACATCCTCAAAACCTGCGCCGGCAACGGCACGCGCTTCGAGATCGAGTGCTACGATATCGGCCATCTCTACACGCTCGCGCATTTCGTCGACCGCGGGCTCGTGCGGCCGCCGCTGTTCGTGCAGAGCGTGTTCGGCATCCTGGGCGGCATCGGGCCGCATCCCGAGGACGTGGCGCACATGAAGCGCACGGCCGACCGGCTGTTCGGCGACACCTACCGCTGGTCGGTGCTCGGCGCCGGACGCAATCAGCTGCCGATCGCGGCGATGGCGGCGGCGATGGGCGGCAACGTGCGCGTCGGCCTCGAGGATTCGCTGTGGATCGGCCCCGGCCGGCTCGCCAGCAGCAATGCCGAGCAGGTGCTCGCCGCGCGCCAGCTCATCGAAGGCCTCGGCCTCGCCGTCGCCTCGCCCGAGGAGGCGCGCGCGATCCTGGAGTTGAAGGGCGGCGACAAGGTCGCGTTCTGATCCAGCCCAGGGGGCCCCCTAAAACCACCTACTTTCACCTACTTTCACCTACATTCGCCTACTCCACCCCCGCTTGTAGCGGTAGGCAATGGTAGACAAAGGTAGACATCGAAGCCGGTGATCCGGCCGCCGGGCTGTCCGCGGCCGCAAAAGCCAACCGATAAAGAGGGGTTGGCTTCGATTGGCTTTCATTGGCTTCGATTGGCTTTTTCGCGCCGCCACCTTGGCTTTTCGCGCGGCCGAACTTGGCTTATGTTGGCTTGGTGCTTGGCTTTCCTTGGCTTTGGCCGGCGCCGCCTTGCTCGACCGCGCCCTTGCTTCCGGCACACGGCGCAAGCGAAGAAGTTCGCGCCGAGCCCTGGGGCGCGTCTCTGTTCGTGGGTTCACGTTTCCAAACAGCGCCGCCGGCCTGCCGCAAAAAGCGCCCGGCGTCGGCCCCCCTTACGGGGCCTTGGAGCGAATCTGGGAACGAATGAAGAACTTTTCAAGTGGGGGGAACGAGACTCGGCTTCTAAATAACGGAGTCCGTTTCAAAACGAGCGCGCGGCGTGGCGGCAGCGTGCTCGCGTTCGTCGTTCGAGGCCGGCCTCAGGGCCGGGCGCGCGCTTTTCGAGATCGATGCCGAGCAGCACGTCGAACTTGAGCCGCTTCAACGACGCCGCCACGCCCTCGGCGTCGTTCTTGGGATTGGCCAGCGCGGGCGCATGCTTGTAGGCCGCGTTGCCGATCACCAGCGCCACGCGCGTTTCGGCGAGCGCGGGCGCGGAAAGGCAGAGGCAGGCCACGAGAAGGATGAGCGCCTTTAGAGCCGTCATCCCGCCTCCCCGTATGCTCCCACCCAAGGCGCGGCTTGCTCGGCGCCGGTGCATCTCCGATCGGCACGGCGAAGTCGCGCCGAACCTCGCGCGGTTTCGGCGCGCCGCCTATGAAGCGGTTCACAGCCGCTCATTGCGCCACGCCTGCGCGCCGGCGCTTTTCCTCGACTCTCGGGTGCTCCCATTCGCCCCACCCGCTCTACTCTTGCCTACCGCGGCAAAGCTGTTGCGGCCTCCTCATTTCGCCCTCGATTTCACGTCATCCCGACCGGAGCGGACGCGCCCCTTGGCGCGGCCGCGGAGTGGAGGGATCGTGCGCCAATCGGCCCGCGATCCCTCCACTTCGCGAGCCGATAAATCGGCTCGCTTCGGTCGGGATGACGAATCAGGAAATGGCCTCGTCCGTGCTCCGCGGCCGACAGCCGCGTGAAAAGCGCCCGTTCCCCTCACGACCCCTCGCCCTCGTTGACGATCTGGACGCGGCGGTTCACGCCGTGCGTCGGATTGGCCGCGTCGAGCAGGCGCGTCTTGCCGTAGCCTACGGCTTTGATGCGCTGGGCCCCGAGGCCGTAGTGGAACACGAGATAGTCCTGCACCGCCCGGGCGCGGCGCTCGGACAGCGCCTGGTTGTAGGCGGCGTCGCCGACCGCGTCGGTGTGGCCGGCGATCGTGAAGCGATACTTGGCGAGGCGCGGGTCTTTGAGCGCCTGCCCGAGGTTGCGCAGCACGATCTGCGCGTCGGTGCCGAGCTTGTCGGAGTTGAACTCGAAATTGATGTAGAGGTTGATCGAGGGCGGCGCGTCGGTGTTGGGCCCCTCCTCGACCTTGACGCCGCGCGGCTTCATCGACCGCGAGCGCGGCTGCGGCTCGAGCTTCTTGACGATGTCCTCGCTGTTGGGGACGTCCTGCGCCGAGGCGGGCGATCCGGACGCGGCCAAGGCCGCCAGCGCGCATGCGGCGATGAGTTTCTGCATCGTCATTGCTCCTTGGTGGTGAGCGCGATCCATGCGGCCGCGACCTTGCGCCTGCCGGCGCCGGCCGCGGGCCGGACCAGCAGCGCCTGCCGGAACGCGGTCAGGAAATCGCGCTCGATCTCGGGCGAGGGCCGGCCCTCGTCGAGCAGCGGGCTCTGCGCGGCGATGGCGAGGATCATCTCGTCGCCGTAGGGCCTGTCGATCGTGAAGAGCGGGCCGCCGCCGCTGCCGTCGCCCAGCACGATGGTGCGCGCCGGCGGCTGCGGCGTCGGCGCCGGCCCCCTCGGCTGCACGAGATAGACGACGCCGCCGCTCGCCTGGACATAGACGAGATAGAGATAGCTCGGTACCGGCGGCGTCGTGACCTCGATGATCAGCGGTTCGCCCTTCTTGTACTCGCGCTTGTCGCCGCGGAGGCGAAGGTCGGGCGCGCCCGGCTCCGCGAAAGCCTCCTTGAAGGTCAGCAGCGTCTCGCATTGCGGCCATGGCCGCACCGCGACCTCGACGCGGACGCCGATGCGCTTCGCGGATTCGAACAGCGTGCCGAGATCGCCCTCGCTGGCGACGAAGCCGCGAATCACCGCCGACGCGCCGGTCTGCACGACCTCGAGCGAGGCGCATTGATAGCTGGCGAGCGGCGGATCGAGCGCCATGATCGGCCCCGGCGTTGGCGCCGGATGCGGGGGGCTGGGCCCCGGCGTCGGGACCGGGAACGGCGCCGGGCCGGCGGCCACGTCGATCACATAGGCCTGGCGGACGAACTGGCGGTAGGCCTCGTAGCCGATCCAGCCGAAGCCGCCCTCGCCCCACTTGGTGCCCCAGGAGTTGATGACCTTGAACGCCTGGCGGCGCTCGTCGTAGCCGACCAAGGTCATCGCGTGGCCGCCGGGGACGCGCTCGCCGGCGCCGCGCCAGACGCCGTCGCCGCGCATGCGGACGAAGTCGTTGGTGATCTGCGCGCCGACGATGACGGGGTGGCCCCTGGCGAGCGCGCCCTTGGCGTCGTCGATGACGCCCACCTCGACGGCGCGCCAGCTCGCGATGCGGAATTGCGGGCTCGGCACGCGCGCAGGTGTCGGGCATTGGCGCTCGTTGTAGGGGAAGCGCGCGAGGCTCAGCGCGCCGTCGCGCGAGAGCAGATCGAGCGCGCGCGTGATGAGCGAGCCGGTGTCGCAATCGCCCGACGGCTTGATCGCGCCGTATATGTAGGACGGGCTCGGGATGTCGCCGAGCTGGTTGCGCGGCCGGCCTTCGCGGATCACCGCGTAGTAGCCGCGGGCGGCGTAGCCCACCGCCCAGCCGACACAGGAGCCCTGATCGCCCTGATCGCCGGGCGTGGGGAAGCGCGGCGAGAGATCGACCCGCTCGGGCAGAAACGCGCGGTGGCGCTCGAGCTTCGGATATTGGGCGTAGGCTTGGTCGGGCTCGAAGACGAGCCCTTGCGCCGCCGCGCCGCCGGAGACCGCGAGGGCGGCGGCGAGCGCCAGAGGCAGGAGGACGGCGTTCGATCGGCGTGCCGGGAACGAACAGGCTTGGGCGCGCAGCGGCTTCACTGCCTTCTCCCCCAAACGGGTTACCCCTGTCGCCTGGGGCGTCTACCGCCCCTTCTGCGCCTCTCGCGGAAAAGGATAGCAGAGCGGCTGCATGGCGCAACCACCAACCTAAGGTTTCCGCAGGATTCGATTCGCTCCAAAGATGCGGGGCGCCGCTCCCGATTTTGGCCCAGACGCGCAAGGCCGCATGCGGCGGCGGCCCTGCCCGCGGCCCCCGCATTGAATCGAGAGAACTTGAGAATTTCCCCGGACAGCCCCGCGGACCCCCCGGGCCTAGCTAGTCGAGCTCGAATTTGTGCTTGTAGTCCTTCTGCAGCGCCGGGTCCTGCCGGTCCTTGCGCAGCACGCAGTGGCCGGCCACGAGCGTCTCCATCTCGGTGCCCATGAAGCAGCGGAACGCGTCTTCGGGCGTGCACACGATGGGCTCGCCGCGCACGTTGAAGCTGGTGTTGACGAGCACCGAGCAGCCGGTGCGCGCCTTCCAGGCCCGGAGCAGCGCGTGGTAGCGCGGATTGGTTTCGGCGTGCACGGTCTGGATGCGCGCCGAATAATCGACGTGCGTGACCGCGGGAATGTCCGAGCGCGGCACGTTGAGCTTGTCGATGCCGAACAGCGCCTCCTCGGCCACGTTCAGCTGCCGGCGGCGGTTCCGCTTCACGTCGGCGACCAGCAGCATGTAGGGGCTCGGCTGGTCGAGCTCGAAATACTCGGCTACGTCCTCGCCGAGCACGGCCGGCGCGAACGGGCGGAAGCTCTCGCGATACTTGATGCGGAGATTGAGCGTCTTCTGCATCGCGGGATTGCGCGGATCGCCGAGGATCGAGCGGGCGCCGAGCGCGCGCGGCCCGAACTCCATGCGGCCCTGGAACCAGCCCACCGCATCGCCGGCCGCCAGCGAATCCACGGTCCGCTCGAGCAGCGGCGCCTCGTCGAGCACGTCGAAGCGCGCGCCGGCGGCGGCGAGCCGCTGCTCCACCTCGGCCTCCGCGTAGGAGGGGCCGAGGAACGAGCCGTGCATGCCGTCGAGGCGCCCGTTGAGATGGCGCTCCTTTCCGAGATGCAGGTGCCATGCGGCCAGCGCGGCGCCCAGCGCGCCGCCGGCGTCGCCGGCCGCCGGCTGCATCCAGAGATTCTCGAAGCGGCCGTCGCGCAGTATCTTGCCGTTGGCGACGCAATTGAGCGCCACGCCGCCGGCGATGCAGAGATTCGGCATCGCGTAGCTGCGCGCGAGCTCGCGCGACATGCGCAGCATCACTTCCTCGGTCACCTTCTGGATCGAGGCGGCGAGGTCCATGTGCCGCTGCGCGAGCTTCTCCGCGGGATCGCGCGGCGGCCCGCCGAACAGCGCATCGAACTTGGCCGCCGTCATGGTGAGGCCGGTCGCGTAGTCGAAATAGCTCTGGTCGAGCCAGAAGCTGCCGTCTTCCTTCAAGTCCATCAGATGATCGAGGATCGCCTCGGCGTATTTGGGCTGGCCATAGGGCGCCAGGCCCATCACCTTGTACTCGCCGGAATTGACCTTGAACCCTGTGTAGTAGGTGAAGGCCGAGTAGAGGAGGCCGAGGCTGTGCGGCCAGCGGATCTCGCGCACGATCTCGAGCTGCCGCCCGCGCCCGAGCGAGACCGAGGCGGTCGCCCATTCGCCGACGCCGTCGAGCGTCAGCACCACGGCCTCGGAGAACGGCGACGGGAAGAAAGCCGAGGCGGCGTGACTCTGATGGTGCTCGGCGAAGAGCAGCTTCTCCGCCACCTTTCCCATGCCGCCGAACGCCTCGAGCGCCTTGACGAGATTCGCCTTCTGGAAGAGCTTTTCCTTGATCCAGACCGGCATCGCGACGCGGAAGGATTTGAACCCGCGCGGCGCGTTGGCGAGGTAGGTCTCGAGCAGCCGCTCGAATTTCAAGAACGGCTTCTCGTTGAAGACGATGTGGTCGACGCCTTCGATCCCGACGCCGCCTTCCCCGAGGCAATACGCGATGGCGTTCGCGGGGAAGCCGGGGTCGTGCTTCCGCCTCGTGAAGCGCTCTTCCTGCGCGGCGGCGATGACCTCGCCGTCGCGCAGAAGCGCCGCGGCGCTGTCGTGATAGAAGGCAGAAATGCCGAGGATGTGCATCAGCGCGTCGCCCGCATTCGCGGCGCGGGCGCGCGCGCTAGAACACCGTGTAGATGAACGGGCCGATCGCCGAGCCTTGCGCCAGGATCAAGAGGCCGCCGAAAACGAGCAGCACGATCAGTACCGGCAGCAGCCACCATTTCTTGCGCGCCTGCATGTAGAAAAAAAGTTCTCTCAGCAGCGATCCCATATCCCGGTGTTCCCCGTTGACCTTTCATATTCGCGCAAAGACCGGCGCAAGCGAGTCAGAACTGGTTGCGCATCGAATGGCCGGGCTCGGCCGGATCGCGCGCGACCCAATAGCTCGCGAGCTCCGGGCGGCGGCGGCGGACGAGCGGATCGCGCCAGACCCGCATCAAAAGGCCCGTCGGCACGAACGCGACGATGAAGATCGCCAGCATCACCACCGGATTGACGATGCGGCTCAGCAGCAGCGACAGCCGGAACCAGGCCCGATTGAGCCGAGCCAGCAGCACCGGCTTCGCGAAGCTCACAACGAGCAGGAGGGCCGCGATGGAAACGGCGCCGATCCACACCACTGCGGTGTCGCGGAAGAGCACTGCCACGATCAGCGCCACCACGGCAAAGACGATGCCGGTGCCGCGCTCCGAGGGCGGCTTGATCTTGGTCGTCACCAACGGTTCGTGAAAGCCGCCGCTCATCGGGCGTCCTCGCCGAAGAATGTGCCTAGTGCCGCACGCGGTTCGCGGCTGCGATTTTCGCCATAACTTGCGACACGGCGACGTGGTTCTCCACCGCCCGCAATGCTAGCCGACCGCCGCCGCCGGCGCCATGGCTTGCTTGCGGAGCCACCCCAATCGGAACCGCGCCCGCGCGGCGCGATCTCGGGCTTCGAGCAGCGGCGACACCGCTCCGGGATCGTCGTCGCGTCCGGCGGCAGCCGGGTGGATTGGCGGGTCACAAGCGATAGGGAATGACGACGAAGCGGTGGCGTTGCGGCTGAAAGTCCCGGCTGTTGCGTGTCACCAGTCGCAAGCCGTGCAGCCGGGCGATCGCCGCCTGAAAGGCGTCCGGCAGCCGCCAGCCGTGCTTCCGTCGCAGAACCGCGGCGAGATCGGCAGTCGCCTGGTCGATGCCCAACGTCGGAAAGCAATCGAGAAACCGCGCCGCCTTCCTGGCCGCGCGCCGTTCGAACCCGGTCAGCACCTCCGCACGGGTAATCACCGAAACGGCGGCATCGGGCCGGTGCGCGGACAGATAGCTCGTCGCCGCGGCAATGCCGTTGAAATGATCGATCAGCACGACCGAGTCCAGCAGCAGCTTCACGTCTTCCGGTCCCACTCCCGGCGCAGCCGGCGTTGGTGCTTGAGCCCGTCGCCGAAACTCTTCATCCCGGAGGTCTCGCGCAGCAGCGTGTCGAACCGGGAGGGACTCGATTCGGACTCCTTGCGGAAGCGCCGCACCGCGCGCCTTACCAGGCGCGTCATCGGCACGCCCTCTTGTCTGGCCTTGCGGTCCAGCCAGGCCTTGTCGTCGGGATCGAGGCTGATGATGGTGCGAACCATGGCGACCTGCAGATATCATCCTCTAGAAATGATATCATCGAGGCCGCGGCGCGTCAAAGGCATACCCCACCATGTCGACGCGGCGTCCGCCTTTTCGCGGTGCTCTAGCGCGGCAGCTCGCTGGCGCCCATCAGGAACTCGTCGACGGCGCGCGCGCATTGGCGGCCTTCGCGGATCGCCCAGACGACGAGCGATTGGCCGCGGCGCATGTCGCCGGCGGCGAACACCTTCGACACCGAGGTGCGGTAGTCGTCGGTGCCGGCGCGGACATTGCCGCGCGGATCGAGCTCGACGCCGGACTGTTCGATCATGCCGGGTGTCACCGGCCCCAGGAATCCCAGCGCGAGCAGCACGAGATCGGCCTTGAGCGGGAAGGCGCTGCCCGGAACCTCGCGCATTTCCGTGCGCCCGCCGGCGCCCTTCACCCATTCGATGCGCGCGCATTCGAGCGCCTCGACCCTGCCCTGGCCGAGCGCGCGCTTGGTGAGGACCGACCAGTCGCGCTCGCAGCCCTCTTCCTGCGAGGACGAGGTGCGCAGCTTCAGCGGCCAGTCGGGCCACGAAAGGCCCTTGTTCTCGCGCTCGGGCGGCTTCGGCATGATCTCGAGCTGGGTCACGGACGCGGCACCCTGGCGGATCGAGGTGCCGATGCAGTCCGAGCCCGTATCGCCGCCGCCGATGACGATCACGTGCTTGCCCTCGGCGCTGATCGTGCCGCCCGGCGCGGCCTTGGCCTCGCCGTCGCCGGCGACGCGCTTGTTCTGCTGGATGAGGAAGTCCATCGCGTAGTGGATGCCGGGAAGCGCGCGCCCCGGTACATCGAGATCGCGCGGCCATTCGGCGCCGCCGGCCAGCGCGACGGCGTCGTAGCCCTCGAGCAGCGACTTGAACGGGATCGTCCTGCCCACTTCGACGCCGGTGCGGAATTCGACGCCCTCCGCCGCCATCTGCTTCATGCGGCGGTCGATGATGCCCTTCTCCATCTTGAAATCGGGGATGCCGTAGCGCAGCAGTCCGCCGATGCGGTCGGCCTTCTCGAACAGCGTGACGCCGTGCCCGGCGCGCGCCAACTGCTGCGCCGCCGCCATGCCGGCCGGCCCCGAGCCCACCACCGCCACGCCCTTGCCGGTGCGCCGCGCCGGCACCTCGGGCACCACCCAGCCCTCGGCGAAGCCGCGGTCGATGATCGTGCACTCGATCGATTTGATCGTGACCGGATTGTCGTCGATGTTGAGCGTGCAGGCCTCCTCGCACGGCGCCGGGCAGATGCGGCCGGTGAATTCGGGAAAGTTGTTGGTCGAGTGCAGCGTCTCGAGTGCTGCGCGCCACTGGTCGCGGTAGACGAGGTGGTTCCAGTCCGGGATCATGTTGTTGACCGGACAGCCGGTGTGGCAGAACGGAATCCCGCAATCCATGCAGCGCGCGGCCTGCGTCGAGCACGCCGCGTGGCTCATCGGTTTGATGAATTCCTTCCAGGAGCCCTTGCGCTTCTCGACCTTCTCGTAGGCCCGGTCCTGGCGCGCGATTTCCAAGAAGCCGGTCGGCTTCCCCATGACTCACCCCAAATCGATGTCTGAAACTACTCCGCCGCCGCGCGCGAGACCTGGCGCTCGGCCTTCATCTCGAGCAGCGCGCGGCGGTAATCCTTGGGCACGATCTTGACGAAGTGCGCAAGCGCATTGTCCCAGTCGTCGAGCAACGCGCGGGCGCGCGCGCTGCCCGTGTGCATGTGGTGGCGCTCGACGAGGACGCGCAGGCGCTCGGCATCGAAGCGCAGCGGATCGCCCATGCCGCTGTCCTCGGCGCTGACCGAGCGCCGGCGCGGCTGCCCGGGATCGCCCGCCTTCGCGAAGCCCGCCTCGTTCGATTTGCGAACATCGGAGACGGCGGCTTCGGCGGGCGAAGGAAGGTCGGCGGCGGATGCGTCGGCGGCCGCCACCGCTTCGAGGTCGACCATCGACGCGTTGCAGAGCTCCTTGAACCGGTCTGCGGGATCGTAGACATACGCGATCCCGCCCGACATGCCGGCCGCGAAATTGCGGCCCGTGTCGCCGAGCACGGCGACGACGCCGCCCGTCATGTATTCGCAGCCGTGGTCGCCGGTGCCTTCGACCACCGCGACGGCGCCCGAATTCCGGACCGCGAAGCGCTCGCCGGCGACACCCTCGAAATAGGCCTCGCCGGCGATGGCGCCGTAGAGCACCGTGTTGCCGACGATGATGTTCTTCAGCGGATCGCGCTTCGCCTGGGGCGGCTGGCGCACCACGAGGCGCCCGCCGGAGAGGCCCTTGCCGACATAGTCGTTGGCGTCGCCCGTGAGCGTCATCGAGACGCCGCGCGCGAGCCAGGCGCCGAAGCTCTGCCCGGCCGTGCCGGTGAAGCGCACCGAGATCGTGTCCTCGGCGAGGCCCGCGTGCCCATGGCGCTTGGCGACTTCGCCCGAGAGCATGGCGCCGACGGTGCGGTGGATGTTGCGGATTTCGCGCTCGACGCTGACGGGTTCGCCGCGCTCCAACGCCGGTCCTGCCGCCGCGATCAGCTCGTGGTCGATCGCGCGGTCGAGATGATGGTTCTGCTTCTCGCAATTATGGATCGCGACCCCGGGCTTGGCCGGCGCCTGGTAGAGGAGGCGCGTGAGGTCGACGCCCTTGGCCTTCCAGTGGTCGACCGCGCGGCGCATGTCGAGCCTGTCCACGCGCCCCACCATCTCGGCAAAGGTGCGAAAGCCCAGCTGCGCCATCAGCTCGCGCACTTCCTCGGCCACGAAGAAGAAATAGTTGATCACGTGCTCGGGCGTGCCGGTGAAGCGCTGGCGCAGCACCGGGTCCTGCGTCGCGATGCCGACCGGGCACGTGTTCAAGTGGCACTTCCTCATCATGATGCAGCCGGCGGCGATCAGCGGCGCGGTGGCGAAGCCGAACTCGTCGGCGCCCAAGAGCGCGCCCACGACGACGTCGCGGCCGGTGCGCAAGCCGCCGTCCACCTGCACCGCGATGCGGCCGCGGAGCGCGTTCAGGACCAAGGTCTGCTGCGTCTCGGCGAGGCCGATTTCCCAGGGCGAGCCCGCATGCGTGAGGGAGGTGAGCGGCGAGGCGCCGGTGCCGCCCTCGAAGCCCGCGATCGTGACGTGATCGGCGCGCGCCTTCGAGACCCCCGCCGCCACCGTGCCGACGCCGACCTCGGAGACGAGCTTCACCGAGACGCGCGCGCGCGGATTGACGTTCTTCAAATCGTGGATCAGCTGCGCCAGATCCTCGATCGAGTAGATGTCGTGATGCGGCGGCGGCGAAATGAGGCCGACGCCCGGCGTCGAATAGCGCACGCGCGCGATGTTCTTGTCGACCTTCCGGCCCGGGAGCTGGCCGCCCTCGCCGGGCTTGGCCCCCTGCGCCATCTTGATCTGGAGATCGTCGGCGTTGACGAGATATTCGGCCGTGACGCCGAAGCGGCCCGAGGCCACCTGCTTGATCGCCGACCGCAGCGAATCGCCGTTGGGCAGCGGCCGGTACCGGTCGCTCTCCTCGCCGCCCTCGCCGGTGTTCGACTTGCCGCCCATGCGGTTCATCGCGACGGCGAGCGTCGTGTGCGCCTCGCGGCTGATCGAGCCGAAGCTCATGGCGCCGGTCGCGAAGCGCTTCACGATCTCCGCCGCCGGCTCGACCTCGCCGAGCGCCAGCGGCTTCTCCGCCGGCTTCAGCTGCATCAGGCCGCGGATCGTCAGCAGGCGCTCGCTCTGGTCGTTGATCGACTTCGCGAACTCGCGATAGCGCTCCGCCGAATTGCCGCGCACCGCGTGCTGCAGGTTCTTGATCGACTCGGGCGTCCAGGCGTGGTCCTCGCCGCGCAGGCGGAACGCGTATTCGCCGCCGACATCGAGCATCGAGCGGTAGATCGGGCTGTCGCCATAGGCGGCGCGGTGGCGCGCCAACGCCTCCTCGGCGACGGCGACGAGATCGGCGCCCTCGATGGTGGTGGCCGTGCCGGTGAAGAAACTCTCGACGAACTCGGAGGAGAGCCCGACCGCGTCGAATATCTGCGCGCCGCAATAGGATTGATAGGTGGAGATGCCCATCTTGGACATCACCTTGAGGATGCCCTTGCCGACGCCCTTCAGGTAGTTCTTCTGCGATTCGTAGCCGTCCAGCTTCACACCGTTGCGGACGCAGATGTCTTCGAGCGTCTCGAACGCGAGATAGGGATTGACCGCCTCGGCGCCGTATCCGGCCAGCACGCAGAAATGGTGAACCTCGCGCGCCTCGCCGGTCTCGACCACGAGGCCGGTGCGCGTCCGCAAGCCCTGGCGGATCAGATGATGGTGCACGGCCGCCGTCGCCAACAGCGCCGGCACCGGCACGCGCTCGGACGAGACCGCGCGGTCGGAGAGGATCAGGATGTTGTTGCCATCGAGCACCGCGTCGGTCGCGCGGCTGCAGATGCGCTCGAGCGCGCCCTCGAGCCCCTTGGCGCCGGCCAGCACGGGCCAGGTCGTGTCGATGGTGTAGGTGCGGAACGCACCGCTCACCAGGGTCTCGATCGAGCGAATCTTCTCGAGATCGGCGTTGGTCAGGATCGGCTGCGCCACTTCGAGGCGATAGTGCGTGCCGGCCTGGTGGCCGAGCAGGTTCGGCCGCGGCCCGATCATCGAGACCAGCGACATCACCAGCTCCTCGCGGATCGAGTCGATCGGCGGATTGGTGACCTGGGCGAAGTTCTGCTTGAAGTAGGTGTAGAGCAGCTTGGGCTTCTTCGAGAGCACCGAGATCGGCGTGTCGGTGCCCATCGAGCCGACCGGATCGTCGGCCTCATTCATCAGCGGCTCGAGGAAGAACTGGAGGTCCTCCTGCGTGTAGCCGAAGGCCTGCTGGCGGTTGAGCAGCGAGGCGGGATCGTTGGTGCGCGTCGGGCCCGGTGCATCCTCGGGCTCGGGCAGCGCCTCGAGCTTGAACTGCGTGGCCTTGAGCCAGTCCTCGTAAGGATGCTCCTCGGCCAGCGTGCGCTTGATCTCGGCGTCGTCGATGATGCGGCCCTGCTCCAGGTCGATGAGCAGCATCTTGCCGGGCTGCAGGCGCCATTTGTGGACGATCCGCTCCTCGGGCACCGGCAGCACGCCGGCCTCGGAGGCCATGACCACGTGGTCGTCGTCGGTGACGAAGTAGCGCGCCGGGCGCAATCCGTTGCGGTCGAGCGTGGCGCCGATCTGCCGCCCGTCGGTGAACGCGATCGCGGCCGGCCCGTCCCACGGCTCCAGCAACGCCGCGTGATACTCGTAGAACGCGCGGCGCTGGGGGTCCATCAGCGTGTTGCCGGCCCATGCCTCCGGGATCAGCATCATCATCGCGTGCGCGAGCGAGTAGCCGCCGGCCACCAGCAGCTCCAGCGCGTTGTCGATGCAGGCCGTGTCCGACTGCCCGTGCGGGATGATCGGCCACATCTTGTCGAGATCGGCGCCGAGCAGCCCGGATTCCATGGAGCCGCGCCGCGCATACATCCAGTTGACGTTGCCGCGCACCGTGTTGATCTCGCCATTGTGCGCGAGGAAGCGATAGGGGTGCGCGAGACGCCAGGACGGGAACGTGTTGGTCGAGAAGCGCTGATGCACGAGCGCCAGCGCCGACTGGGTCAGCGGGCTCCTCAGGTCCCGGTAGAAACTGTCGACCTGATGGGCGAGCAGCAGACCCTTGTAGACGACCGTGCGCGACGAGCAGGAGGGGATGTAGAGGTCGCGCATCCCTTTCCGCCCCTCTTTCGAGGGGAATTCGCGCGCGCTGTTGAGCGTCTGCTTGCGGATGACGACGAGCTTTCGCTCGAATGCGTCTTGGTCCTTCAAGGCCGGATTGCGCGCGATGATCGCCTGACGGATCGTCGGCATGGTCTCGAGCACGCGCTCCCCCAAGCCGGTCGTGTCCGTCGGAACGTCGCGCCAGCCGAGCATCTTCTGCCCCTCGACCTGGACGAAGCGCTCGAAATGCTGGGTCGCGAGGTCGCGCGCCTTGGCGTTCCTTGGCAGGAAGCACATGGCGACGCCGTAGCGCCCGGGCGGCGGCAGCAGAATGCTGTTCCGGCTCGCCCAATCGCGCAGCAGCGCGTCCGGGATCTGGATGAGGCAGCCCGCCCCGTCGCCCACCAGCGGGTCGGCGCCGACCGCGCCGCGGTGATCGAGGTTGAGCAGGATCTCGATGCCGCGCCGGATGATGTCGTGCGACTTCCGCCCCTTGATGTTAACCACAAAGCCTACGCCGCACGCATCGTGCTCGTTTCGTGGGTCGTATAGGCCTTGGCGCGGCGGCAGGCTCATGCGTAAGTCCCGGTTCCATCCGATCGAGGCAATTTTCGGGCCTAACCTCGGGTATATCCGATTTCCCGGGCGCCGGGGCAAGTCTGGAGGGGTGCGGCCGACGGCGTCCAGAGAGCCTTTTCGCCGCGTCGCGCCGCCGGGACATGACGGCACTTCTCAGGTCATGGGCAGGGAAAAGCCCGCGACAATGCCTGGGCAACCAAACCTGCCGCCAGCAGGTGCCTGCTGTCCGCATTTGCGCGAAGGTGATTGGTGGCAATGTCCACGAGCTGGCTGACGGGGACGGTGCCCACAGGCACGCACGCCCGAAATCCGCCCAGCGGGAAATGGCCCATCATGTCGGCCACGGCCAGAACATACCCTTGGCACTGCGAAGCCAGACTGAGACCCTCCGGCGTCATCGGCCGCAAGCTGCAATTGCGGAGCAGATCGTTGCCGTTCCAATAGGAGGTTTGCGCGGGCGCGTCGCTCGCGGCCCCAAGCACGGCCGTTGCAGCAAGAATCAGGCGGCGCATGACGATCCCCTTCGCAGCCGATGCAGCCAAGCCTACCGCTAAAGCATAGGACTGGCCGACATCGTCAACCTGCTTGACGGTGCGGCGCAGGCACCGCTCGGCCCTGTGCGCGGGCCTCGACCTTGGCCGGGCCGCGCGACACGGCGGGACGGCAAGGCGAGACATGACAAGGTCCGGCTTGCACTTTCTTGACCGGGTAAGAGAGAGCAAGATCTTGCGCAACCTTGCCTTTCCTGCCCTCCGCGCCCCCCCCTTACGGCACCGCGGCGCCGCGGCTCACCACCGTCTCCTCGCCGATCAAGCCGCGCGGGCGGAGCACGAGGACCAGCGCCAGCACGAGGCCGATCAGGATGACCTGGAGCGCGGCGGCGCGCACCGCATACTGGCTCGGCAGCGCCGCCGCCATGAACCAGCCCGAGAAGCTCCAGAGACCCCAGACCGCGACGGCCCCGATCAGCGCCCCCTTGTTGTTGCCGCTGCCGCCCACGATCAGCATCGCCCAGATCTGGAAGGTGAGCGTCGGCAGCGCGTCGTCGGCGCCGACATAGCCTATGAAGCTCGCATAGAGTCCGCCGCTCAGGCCCATCAGCGCGGCGCCGATGACGAAGGCCTGGAGCCGGTAGGCGAACGCGTTCTTGCCGAGGGCGCTCGCCGCGGTCTCGTCCTCGCGGATCGCGCGCAGCACGCGGCCCCAGGGCGAGCGCACCATGCGCTCCAGCGCCCCGTAGGCGAGGCCGACGATGGCGAGCGTCATCGCGAGGAAGAAAAGATTGGCGCCGACGCGGTCGAGGAACACGCCCGCCAGCGGACGCGGAATCGAGACGCGGCCGTGCGTGCCGCCGGTGAGCGCCTCGAAATTGAGCGCCACGAGCTGGATCGTGACGGCGATGCCGAAGGTGGCGATGGCGAGATAGTCCTCGCGCAGGCGCAAGGTCGGGATGCCGACGACGAACGCGGTCAGGCCTGCGGCGGCCATGGCGGCCAGCAGGCCGACCGGCACGGGAAGATCGAAGCCGCCGACCTGATCGGCGGCCGGCGGACCGCAAAGGATCGCCACCGCATAGGCGCCGACGGCGAAGAAGCCGACGACGCCGACGTTGAAGAGCCCGGCGAATCCCCATTGCAGATTGAGCCCGAGCGCCGCCAGGCCGTAGATCAGCGCGAGACAGAGGAAGAAGACGAGATAGGCCGCGATGTCGATCATGCCCGCAAGTGTTTCAGGCGCGCGCGCCGAGAATGCCCTGGGGACGCACGAGCAGAATCAGGATGAGCACGATGAAGGCGGCGGCCGCGCGGTATTCCGAGCCGATCAGCAGCACGGCGAGGCTCTCGGCGACGCCGATCACCAGCCCGCCCAGCACCGCGCCGTAGACGCTGCCGATGCCGCCCAGGATCGCGGCCGAGAACAGCGGCAGCAGGAGATCGAAGCCGATCGCGGGCCGCAGCTGGATCGTGAGACCGATCAGCACGCCGGCGATCGCCGCGAGCGAGGCGCCGATCACCCAGGTGGCGCGGATGACGGCGGCGACGTCGATGCCCGAAACCGCGGCGAGGTCGGGATTCTCGCGGACGCCGCGCATCGCGCGCCCCATCTGCGTGCGCGTCAAGAAGAGATGCAGCGCCACCACCAGCACGGCGGTGACGGCGGCGAGCGCGATCTGATCGGGCGTGATCCGCAAGCCCGGGCCGAAGCGGATCGCGATCTGGATCTCGCGGCTGAAATACTCGGGATCGGCGCCGTAGCCGAGTACCACGAGATTGCGCAGCACCAGCGCCGCGCCGAACGAGCCGATCACCGATGCGATCGCGATCTTGGCGCGCCGCAGACGGCGGAAATAGACGGCGTCGAGCAGCAGCGCGAGTGCTGCGGTGACGAGGATCGCCGCGAGCGCCGCCGCGATCAGCGGCCAGCCGAACGAGAACGGCCCGAGCGGCCCGCCGAGCATCGCCGCGAGATCGCCGCCGCCGGCGACGGCGCCGAGCGCGGCCAGCGCGAAGTATCCGCCCCAGGTGATGAACTCGCCATGCGCGAAATTGGCAAAACGCAAGATCGCGTGGGTGAGGGTGATACCGATGGCGCCGAGGCTGATCGTGGCGCCGGTCACGAGGCCGTCCACGATCGCCTGGAGCCAGATCGCGAGCGTCATGGGGCGGCGCGATCGGGCGCCGCGCCCGCGGGCGCGGCCGCCGCGGCGGGTGCCCCGCCGAGATAGATGCGCGCGACCGCGGCGTTCGCGGCGACGTCGGCGGCGCGGCCCGAAAGCCGCTCGCTGCCCTCGGCCAGCACCAGCGCGCGGTCGGCCGCGGCCAGCGCGGCGCGCACGTTCTGCTCGACGACGAGCACCGCCACGCCGGCGTCGGCGACACGGTGGATCATCCCGAACACGTGCTCGACGACGATCGGCGCCAGGCCCGCCGAGGGCTCGTCGAGCGCCAGGACGCGCGGTTCGACCATCAGCGCGCGGCCGATCGCGACCATCTGGCGCTGGCCGCCCGAGAGTCTCCCAGCCCTGGCCCGGCGCTTCGCGACGAGATCGGGAAAGAGTTCGAACACGCGCTGCATGTGCGCGGCGCGGCCGCGCTTCAGGGTGTGACCGCCGAGCGCCAGGTTCTCGTCGACCGTGAGATCGGCGAACACGTTCGCGACCTGCGGCACATAGGCGAAGCCATGGCCGACGACGCGGTGCGGCGGCAGATCGGCGAGGCTCTTGCCGCCGAGGCGGATCTCGCCGGCGAAGCGCGGCACGATGCCGGCGATCGCGCGCACGAGCGTGGATTTGCCGGCGCCGTTGGGGCCGAGCACGGCGAGGATCTCGCCGGCGGCGAGATCGAAGCTGACGCCGCGCACGACCGCCACGCCGGGCACATAGCCGGCCTCGAGCGCGCGCACCGAGAGCGCCGGCTCAGCCATGCGCCGTCTGCGTGCCGCCGAGATACGCTTCGATCACGCGCGGATCGCTCCGCACGCGCGCCGCATCGCCCTCGAGCAGCAGCTTGCCGTTGGCCATCACGAGGATCGGATCGCAGAGCGACATCACCAGCGGCATGTTGTGCTCGATCAGGAAGATCGTCATGCCACGCGCGTTGAGCGCGCGGATGCGCTCGACGATGGCGCCCATGAGCGTCGGATTGACGCCCGCCGCGGGCTCATCGAGCAGCACGATGCGGGGATGGGCCATGAACACGCGGCCGAGCTCGAGCAGCTTCAGCTGCCCGCCCGAAAGACTGCGCGCCTTGGCGCCCGCAAGATGGGTGAGGCCGAGGAACTCCAGCGCCTCCAGCGCCCGCGAGCGGTTCGCGCGCTCGTGCGCGGCCACGCGGCGCGGGCGAACCCAGGTGTTCCAGAAACGCTCGCCCGGCTGGCCCGCGGTGACGAGCATCAGGTTCTCGAGCACCGTCATCTCGGGAAACGGGCGCGGGATCTGGAACGTGCGCACGATGCCCTTCCCGAAGATGGCATGCGGCGCCTGGCCCGCGATCTCGCGGCCGGCGAAGCGGATGCTTCCGCGCGTCGGCGCGAAGAGGCCGGCGATCGTGTTGAAGAGGGTCGTCTTGCCGGCGCCGTTCGGCCCGATCAGGCCGGTGATCGAGCCCGGGCGCACGGCGAAACTCACGCTGTCGACGGCCAGCGTTCCGCCCAATCGCTTGGTGACCCCGTTCAGCTCGAGCACGCGCACCCCCTCACGCCGTCCGCGTCATGTCATCAGCGCACGTTGTAAGGGATTTGGCCACTGCGCAGGCGGGCGAAATAGGCGCATGCGGCCTCCCGCTGGGCCGCTTCATCGCCCGCGGGCGGCGGGTCGGCGGGGAAGAACCTGCCGCGATCCTGGCCGCGCACCAGCACCACGTGCCGGTCCGGCGCCGAGGCCTGGCGGACATGCGCCGGAATGTAGACGAACGCGATGCCGAGCCGCGGCGCGGCCGTGCGGTTCTCGCCCGAGCCGTGGACGAGCATGCCGTGGTGCAGCGAGAACTGCCCGGACTTCAGCACCAGCGGCACCGAGCCGCGCGCCTCTTCGTCCGCCACGTCGAATTTGAGGCCGGCGGACAGCAGACTGTTGGGATCGCGATCGGCGTCGCTCGCACGCGAACCGTTGCGGTGGCTGCCCCGAATCACGCGCACGCAGCCGTTCGCCCCGTTGGAGTCGGTCAGCGCCACCCACGCCGTCAGAGCCTCGGACGGCACCAGATTCCAATGCGGCAGATCCTGGTGCCAGGCGACCTGACCCGGTCCCGGGAATTTCGCGAAAGCCTTGCTCTTCCAGAGCAGGACATCGGGCCCCAGCAGCCGCTCGACAGCATCGAGGATCGCGGCATGGCGGCCCAGTGCCGCGCCCCAGCCGAGCACGCCGTGGAGGTTGATGAAGTGCTTGTGCAGGTCCGCCGGCGTGTTTTCGTACAGCTGCAGCAGCGCCGCGCGGAAACGCGCCGTCTCTTCCGCCGTGAGCCCGGCGATGCCGGCGACGAAGCCCTCCCGCTCGAAGCGGCGGCGGTCGATCATCTCGCGCCGAGCACGGACGTATCCGCGAAATGCAGGATCTCGACGAGATAGCCGTCGGGATCGGTGGCGAAGAAGCCCGTCATCCCGTCATGCATGGGCCGCGGCGCGCCGTCGGTCGTCCAGCCGTCGGCCGTGATGCGCCGGTGCCACTCGGCGACCTCCTCTTTCGTGCGCACGACGAGATCGAGCAGCGCAGCGCCGGCCCTGGGCTCGCGGCCCGGGCCGGCCGTGACGCCGAAGTATGCGGTGTCGGTAACGCGCCAGACCACCGCCGTGGCCGTGCGCATCGCGACGCGGAGGCCGAGCGTGCCGCCATAGAAGCGCCCGCTGCGGGCCAGGTCGCGCGTGCAGAAAAAGGTGAGCGTTTGGGCGAAGGCGGTCATGGCGGCCGTGGAAGATATTTGATCAAAGATCATATTTGTGGTCATATCGCTGTCAACGGCAGAAAACCTCGGAGAAAGCGTCCGCCATGGGAGCGCTGCTGGCCGAAGCCATCGGTGTCGATCCCGTCATCCGCGAGACGGTGCAGGAGCGGGTCTATGCCGAGCTCAGGAAGCTCTTGATGCAGGGCCGCTTCCGGCCCGGCCAGGCGTTGAAGATCATGGAGATCGCCGCCGTGTTCGGCACCAGCATCCAGCCCGTGCGCGAGGCGATCCGCCAGCTCGTCGCCGAGCGCGCGTTGGAGGCCCTGCCGAACCGCTCGGCGCGCGTTCCGGTGCGGGACCGCGCGCGGCTCGACGATCTTCACCGGGCGCGGATCGCGATCGAAGGACTCGCCGCCGAGATGGCCGCCGCGCGCGCCACGCCGGCCGACGTGAAGCGCCTCGCCCGCATCCTCGACGCCGAGATCGCGGCCGACGACGAAGCGCGCGTCGAAGCCAGCGTCGCGCAGAACCGCGAGTTCCATTTCGCGCTCTACCGCCTTTCGGGCTCGGCGGTTCTGCTGCCGATCATCGAGAGCCTATGGCTGCAGTTCGGCCCCTATATCCGCCGCTGCGCAGAGTCCTTCGGCGGCCGCCAGGGCCGCGGCGCGAAGCATCACGTGGAGGCTCTGCGCGCTTTGAAGCGGCGCGATCCCGCCAAGGTCCGCCGCGCGATCGAGCGCGACATCGAACACGTGTTCGCGATCCTCGCCGACATCGACTCCGCCCCCGCGCGCAGGTCCAACGGCGGGGCGCCATGAGCGGCGACGAGTTCACGCTCTACGACCTGAAGGTCGAATGGGTGCCGGGCGACAAGCCCTGCTGCTGCAAGGCGAAGCCGGGCGACCATTTCACGCTCGAAGGCGAGATCCTGCGCCTGCCGCGCGATCAGGGCTGGTCGATCTATACGCTCGCGGGGCTGCTCCCGCATCTTCCCGCGCGCCAGCGCGAGACGCATCCCAACGACTGGATGAGCACCGACGAGCTCATCGCCTGTCCCGACCCCAATTGCGGCGCGCGCTTCCGCATCGTGCGGACCGGCAAGCGCACGTTCCGCCACGGCGAGGTGACGGCCGTCCCGCTGCCGAAACGGAGCGGCGCATGAGCGTCGAGCGCATCGAGATCGCCCCGGGCCTGAACGTCGCGCGCATTTGGAAGGGCGGCTGGCATCTCTCGGGCGGGCACGGCACCGTCGATCATGACAGCGCCGTCGAGGACATGAAGGCCTTCGTCGAGGCGGGCATCACCACCTTCGACGTGGCCGACATCTACACCGGCGTGGAGCAGCTGATCGGCGACTTTCGCCGGAAACATCCGGAACTCGCCCGGCGCGTCGAGATCAACGACAAGGCCGTGCCCGACTACGACGCGCTGCCGACGCTCACGCCCGCGCAGATCGAGGCCACCGTCGACCGCTCGCTCGCGCGTCTCGGCGTCGCGCGCGTCGACATGCTGCAGTTCGCGTGGTGGGACACGCAGCGCGGCGACTACCTCGCGGCAGCCAAGGTCTACGACGGCATCCGCCGGCGCGGCAAAGCGCGGTTCCTGGGCGGCATCAACTTTCGCACACCCGAGATCGAGGCGATGATCGAGGGGGGCGTGCCGCTCGTCTCGCATCAGATCCAGTACTCGCTCGTCGACGACCGGCCCGAGCGCAGCGGCCATGTGGCGATGTGCCTGAAGCGCGGCGTGAAGCTCACGTGCTACGGCGTCGTCGCGGGCGGGTTCATCTCCGAGCGCTGGCTCGGCGAACCCGAGCCCGAACCGCCCTTCGCCAATCGCAGCCTCACCAAATACAAGCTCGTCATCGACGATTTCGGCGGCTGGGCCTTGTTCCAGGAGCTGCTCGCGGCGCTGAAGCGCATAGCCGAGAAGCATCGCACCAGCATCGCCAATGTCGCGATGCGCGCGATGCTGGAAAAGCCCGCGGTCGCCAGCGTGATCATCGGCGCCGTCAACCGCAATCACCTCGCCGACCACCGCGAATTGGCGCGCATACGGCTCGACGATGCCGACCGCGCCGCCGTCGCCGCGGTCACGAAGAAGCGCAAAGGCCCCGTCGGCGACGTCTACGAGCTCGAGCGCAACAAGGCCGGCCGCCATGGCCGGATCATGAAGTACAATCTCAACGTCGGCAGGAGTTGAAGCGCGCCGGCGCGCGCCGGAATGAGTCTCGTGCCTATGAGCTTCATGCATCGGGCCGCCGCGCCCAGAGGAGGGAGAACCATGCTGAACCGCACGCTCACGCGCCGTTACCTCGGCGCCGCTTCGCTCGCAGCGCTTGCGCTCGCCGCGGCGCCGGCGGGCGCCCAGACCTGCACCATCACCGTCGGCGTCATCATCTCGCAGACCGGGCCGATGGCCTCGATCGGCGCGCAGATGGCGAAGTCGGCGCAGTTCACGGTGAAGCAGATCAACGACGCCGGCGGCGTCAACGGCTGCGCGTTGCGGGGCGATCTCCGCGACGACCAGACCCAGCCGTCGGTCGCGGTCGATCAGGCCAAGCAGCTCGTCGACATCAGCCGCGTGCCGGTTCTGGTCGGCGCCATCACCAGCGCGTCGAGCCTCGCGATGCTTACTTCGGTGACGGTGCCGAGCAAGATCGTGCAGATCGCGCCGGCCTCCTCCTCGCCCACCTTCACGACGCTGGCGAAGGAAGGGAAAACCGAAGGGCGCTTCTTCCGAACCCTTCCTTCGGATGCGCTCGGCGCCGTCGCGGCCGCCAAGGTCGCCTACGAGCATGTCTTCAAGAAGCCGGCCATCGTCTACGTCAACAACGACTTCGGCGTGAACCTCGCCAGGGAATTCCAAGGCATCTTCCCCAAGCTCGGCGGCCAGCCGACGGCCGCGATTCCCTACAATCCGGGCCAGGCCTCCTACGCGCCCGAGGTCTCGAAGGCGCTCGCGACCAATCCCGAAGGCCTCTACATGATCGGGACGCCGGGCGACGGCACGACCTTCGTGCGCACCTGGATCAGCCAAGGCGGCAAACAGAAATTCCTGTTCAACGACGGCATGATGTCCGACAAGTTCTTCGCCGATATCGGCGCGCGGTTCCTGGGCGATGCCTGGGGCACGCGTTCCTCGGGCCTGAAGAGCGAATCGCGCGAGGCATGGCAGAAGGAATACGATGCCGCGAACGGCGCCGGATCGTCGACCGCGCTCGCCGCCGACCGCGTCTACGACGCCCTCGTCATCACGGCGCTCGCCATTCAGATCGCCGGCAGCGCCAAGCCCGACGAGATCCGCGACGCGGTCCGCAAAGTGCAGGACGAGAAGGGCGAAGTCGTCGGCGCCGGCCTCGAGGGCCTGAAGAAGGCGCTGGCGCTCGCCAAGGAGAAGAAGCCGATCCGCTATTCGGGCGTGCTCGGCCCGATCGCATTCGACCGGTGGGGCGACATCACCGGCCCGTTCCTGGTGATGAAGGTCAACGCCGAAGGCAAGATCGCGCCGCAGGGTGCGGTGATCACCAAGGAAGAGATCGACACGCTGGTGAAGTAGAGCGTTCGCCGCGTAGGGGTGCGCGAATGCGCGCCCCTACCTCTTCTACACGTTGCGTCGGTGCGCGCGCGCCCATGTCGGCAGCGCTGCGTGCCAACGCGTCGTTGATGCCGCCAACTCATCATTGGGTCGGCAAGCGCCGCCGAGAGCGCATGCGGGCCGCGTGCTTGTGAGCCCCGCCGCGACTCCATACAGTCCGACGCATGGATCTCGTAGTACGGCCGCTCGCGGCGGCGGATGTCCCGGCGGCCGCGCGCATCAACCGCGCGGCGTTCGGCAAATTCTTCGGCATTCCCGACCCGGCGAAGTTCCGCGTCGGCGCCGACGTGATCGGCCCGCGCTGGCGGCTCTGGCCCGAGGCAGGGCTGGCCCTCGATCTCGACGGCACGCTCGCCGCCGCTGCGCTGATGATGCGCTGGGGCAGCGTCTGCGTGCTGGGGCCGGTAACCGTGGCGCCCGAGCACTGGAGCAAGGGTCTCGCGCGGGCGCTCATGCCGAAGCTGCTGGAGATCGTCGATCGCGGCGACTTCGCGTTCACCGGACTCTTCACTCATCCGCACAGCCCGAAGCACATCCGCCTCTATGAAAGCTGCGGCTTCCGCATGCAGCGCATCACGGCGGTCATGGCCAAGCCGGTTTCGAGCGTGCCCGCCGCGGCCCGCCAATTCTCGCAGGTGGCAGGCGCGGAGCACCCGCAGATCCTCGAAATGGTTCGCGAGCTCTGCGATGACGCCTTTCCCGGCCTCGACCTGACGGCGGAGATCGATGATCTCGCACGTCGCGGCCTCGGCGAAACACTGCTGCTCGAAAGCGGCGGCCGGCTCGACGCGGCCGCGCTCTGCCATGCCGGCCGCGGCTCCGAAGCGAGCGAGGGGCAAGTGCTCGTGAAATTCGCCGCCGCGCGCGGCGGCAAGGGCGGTGCCGCGCGATTCGCGCGGCTGCTCGCCGCGTGCGAGGCCTATGCGGCCCTGCGTGGCGCGGCGCAAGTCGTGGCCGGCACCAGTACCGGCCGCGCCGAGGCCTACGAGCTGATGCTGCGCGCCGGCTATCGCACGGTCATGAACGGCATCGCGATGACACGGCCCGGCACGGACGGCTATAACCGCGCAGGAATCTTCGCCATCGACGATTGGCGCTGACCGGAGCGCGGCGAGGCGAACCAACAGTAGCCAGGGAGAAAGAGACATGGCCGCCGAGAGCAAGATCGCCCTCATCACCGGCGCGGGCTCGGGCATCGGCCGCGCCGCGTGCCTGGCGCTGGCCAGGGATGGATATTCGCTCGTGCTGGCCGGCCGCCGCCGCGACGCGCTCGATGCGGTGGAGAAGGAGGCCAGGGCCGCAGGCGCGCCGAAGACGCTCGTCGTGCCGACCGATGTCGCCGACGAGAAGCAAGTGCGCGCGCTGTTCGCGAAGGCGAAGGAGGCTTTCGGGCGCCTCGATCTCCTGTTCAATAACGCCGGCATCGGCGCGCCCGCCGTGCCGATGGAGGAGTTGCCGTTCGAGAAATGGAAGGCCGTCGTCGACATCAACCTGACCGGCAGCTTCGTCTGCACGCAGGAGGCCATCAAGATCATGAAGAGCCAGAGCCCGCGCGGCGGCCGCATCATCAACAACGGCTCGATCTCGGCCCACGCGCCGCGCCCCAACACCGCGCCCTACACCTCGACCAAGCATGCGATCACCGGCCTCACCCGATCGACCGCCCTCGACGGACGCAAATACGACATCGCGTGCAGCCAGATCGACATCGGCAACGCCGAGACGCCGCTCGCGGCGCGCATGAAAGACGGCGTGCCGCAGGCCAACGGCCAGATCGCGCCCGAGCCGCTGATGGACGTCTCGCATGTCGGCAGCGCCGTCGCCTACATGGCAAGCCTGCCGCTCGACGCCAACGTGCTGTTCATGACGATCAAGGCGACGAAAATGCCGTTCGAGGGCCGCGGCTGACGGGCCGGCAAGAACGAAAACCGTCGGAGTCGCCATGGCCGCCCAATACCGCCTGCTCACCTATCGCGCGGCGAACGGAAAGCCTGCTGCCGGCATCCTGGTCGGCGGCCGCATATATCCGGCAGCGGAGCTGCTCCCGGGCGCCGACGCGTCTTCGGTGCTCGCGCTGCTCCAAGCGTGGGATGAGGTGCATCCGCGCTTGAAGGCGGCCGCGGCCGACGCCGATCCGACGCGCGGAGCGGCGCTGGCCTTGGTTCAATTGTTGCCGCCACTCCTCTATCCGACCGCGCTCTTCTGCGCCGGCGCCAACTACTGGGATCATCTCGAGGAGATGGCGCGCGCGGGCGCCGCGGGTCCGAAGCTCACCGGCCCCTACGTGCGGCCGCCGCGGCCGGCCGAGCCCTGGTTCTTCGTCAAGACCTCGGCGCATTCGGTGGTCGGGCCCAACGAGACCATCCGCCTGCCGCCCTTCTCGAAAAAGGTCGATTGGGAGGCCGAGCTCGGCGTCGTGATCGGCCGCGCCGGGCGCGACCTTGCGGTCGAGCGCGCCCTGGAGGCCGTGGCCGGCTACACGATCGTCAACGACCTCTCCGCGCGCGACTTCATCAAGCGCGAGGGCTCGCCCTTCGTCTTCGACTGGGTCGGACAGAAATGCTTCGACGGTTCCGCGCCGATGGGGCCGTGGGTCACGCCGGCCGAGTACGTGCCCGATCCCGAGAACATTCCAGTCAAGCTCTGGATCAACGGCACTCCCAAGCAGGATTCCAACTCGAAGCTCATGGTCCATTCGATCGCCGAGCAGGTCGCCTATCTCTCGCGGCACATGACGCTGCGCCCCGGCGACGTGATCGCGACGGGAACGCCGGCCGGCGTCGGCTTCGCGCGCGGCGAGTTCCTGAAGCCCGGCGACGAGATGCGCATCGAAATCGGCGGCTGCGGCACCTTGGTGAACCGGATCGCAATCGATTAGAATGGCGCCGAGGCGGCCCGCCATCGCCGCTCGGCAATCGTAGACGAGGGAGGACTTGCATGACCGAACGCAGCGTCGAGTACGCAAAGGATCCCATCCTGAAGCTCGCCTATCTCTCGCACGGCACGCTCGAAGCCTATGATCTCGAGAAGACGCGGAAGTTCTATACCGAGTTCCTCGGGCTCGAAGTGGTGCGGACCAGCCCGATCTCGATCATCATCCGCCTCGGCGGCACCAACACCATCGCCGTCGTGCAGAACCCGAAGCGCGGCGGCGAGATGCCGCTCCTGAACCACAACGGCCTCGACGTCGCGACTCGCGAGGAGGTCGACAACGCCTACAAGCTCTGTGCCGAGCAGAAGGACAGGTGGGGCATCAAGAAGGTGACGAAGCCCATCGACCAGCACGGCACCTACTCGTTCTACCTGCTCGATCTCGACGACAATTGGTGGGAGATCCTCGCCAATCCCGAGGGCGGCTATAGCTGGATGTTCTCGAAGGGCCGCGACATCGAGAATTGGGGCGCCAAGGACGTCAATCCGAACGAGTACAAACGCGAGCGCTTCAAGACCGGGGCCTGAGAGGGCCGTCTCCGGTTTCGATCTTCGCGAATCTTCGCGGGAGGCGAACGTGTCGGGCGCACCCGACGCATTGATCCTCGATCTCGTCGAATGGGTCGCTGCCGCGCCGAGGCCCTACGCCGAGGTCCTCGATGCGTGGCATACATCCTGCCCGCGGCTGACGGTCTGGGAGGATGCGCTCGAGCGCGGGCTCATCGAACGGACCGCGCCGCACGAGCGGGGCGTGTTCGTGGTGGCGACGAAACGCGGCCAGGCCTTCCTGCACGCGAATGGGCGCATGGCGCCGTAGCGCGCCTCTCCGCGGCGGTCGGGATCGCGGTGCTCCCTTCCGCCACCTACGCCGCTTTCGCGAGCGCGTCGGTGGCGCGGTAGTTGTCGGGAACGCCGTCGATGATGAGGGCGACGCAATCGGCATTGTCGGTGCGCAGGCGCAGGATCGCCTGATAGGCGGGCGACGCATACCAGGCCCGCGCGCGGGCGAGGTCGGGGAACGCGATGACGACGAGGTGCCCGGGCCATTCGCCCTCCACGACCTCGGCTTGGGCACCATGAACGAGGAAGCGTCCGCCGAACGGCGTCAGCGTGGCGTCGATGCGCTCGAGATATTCGACGATGGCGGCCCCCATCACGACGCTGCGCAGATGGGCGACGGCATAGGCGGACATGACATGCTCCTTTGGCGATGACGATGTGCCGCCAAAATGGCCGGCCCGACGAACCAAGTCGATTACCTCGCGCGTAATCGCAGCGCCTGGCTTGTGGCGCCGACTCACCTTCCTAGCGCTCTAGGCCGATCAGGATCCTGAGGCAGCGCACGAACACGGGCCGAAGCTCGGCGGGAAGCGGCTCCAGTATCCGGCGCTGCACCTCGTGCGCGCGCGGCATCATCTCGACCACGAAGCGGGCGCCCGCCGGCGTCAGCGCGATCGCGAACGCGCGGCCGTCCGCGGCCGACCGCCGGCGCGTGACATAGCCCTTCTTCACGAGGCGGCCGGTCATCTCGGCGAGCGTGTTGCGATCGAACCCGGTCGCGTCGGAAATGCCGGTGAGGCTGGCGTTCGCGGTCCGCGACATCGCGATCAGCAGCGCGAATTGCTGGCGCGAGAGGCCGCGGTGGCCGATCATCTCCTCGTAGATCTCGCGCGAGCGCTGGTGGCAGCGGCGGAGCAGGTGACCGGGGGCCTGGTCGAGCGCCAACGGAGCACCGGCGCGGTCCGGGCTCGCCCGCTTGCGCGCAATCGGCGCGGAATTGGCCGGCATGCGATCCGTTGACTCCCTGCCGAATATGCCGTACACGTCGCATCGAATAGGCCGTACACGGCATATTACGGCATCAGCCGAACGGTCGCAACGGTCAGAGCCGCGGCACCCGGCCGGGAACCCCGGCGCGTGCGGCGCTTCCGCTTCATACACATCCGCCTTGCCATAACGCCATGCTGACCCTCCCCCTCGCCACGATCGGGCTCGCCAGCGCCCTGGCGCTCATCGGCCTCGGCGGCGGCCTCTACCAGTTCGGTGTCGTCGACCCGGCTTGGCCGCGCCGCCCCGACATCATCCAGCCGGCGCGCGGCGGCCTTTCGTGCCGCCGATTCTGGATTCCGGCGCACACCGCCTTCGAGCTTGCCCTCATCGCGGCGCTCGTCCTCGCCTGGGCGGAGCCCGCGGTGCGACTCTGGTTGCTGGTGGCGCTCGGGAGCCACGCCGCGATGCGCATCTGGTCGGCGTTCGACTTCATCCCGAAGGCCCTCGCCTTCGAGAAGCGCGATGCGGCGACCATCGCCGAGAGCGAGGCGCGCCGCTGGACGCGACGGAGCCTGGGCCGGCTGCCGCTCGACCTCGTCACCTGCGGCGCGATGCTGGCGGCCTTCGCCGCAGCCGCGCGGACGGCTTGACGCGGCACGATGACAACGGAATGGCTCAAGCAGGCCGGCGCGCACGCTGACAAGCGGCCCCGGCCGCGCGCCGGCTTCGTGCGCATCGCGGTATCGCGCGCCAACGCGGCCGTGCTTGACGGCCCCTTCGCTGAAACGAAAGAGTTCATCGGCGGCGAGATCCGGAGCGCGGGGAAAGATCGGCGAAGCAGCGGTGCCGCGGCCGAGCCCGCCGCGGGCGATCACGCCTCAAGACGGGCGTGAAGCGCGGGCGCTTTCGGCGAAGCACTCGTCCAGGATATCGAGCGCCGCGTGCATCTCGCGCTCCGTGATGACGAGCGGCGGCGTCAGCGTCAGCACGTTGCCCATCGTCGTCTTGAACGAGAGGCCTTTTTCGAGCGCGCAGTACATGATCGCCTCGGCCTGATCGCTGGCCGGTGTCTTCTTGGCGCGGTCGGTCACGAGCTCGAGGCCGAGCAAGAGGCCGCGACCGCGAACGTCGCCGATTAGCGGATAGCGCCGCTGCATTTCGCGGAGACGCGCGAGGGCCATCGCGCCGACGCGGGCGGCGTTCTCGACCAGCTTTTCGTCCTCGATGATCTCGATCGTGGCGAGCGCGGCGCGGCAGGTGACCGGGTTCTTCTCGTGGGTGTAGTGGCCGAAGGCCCACTCCTCCGCCACATCGAGCTCGGGCCGCGCGAGCACCGCGGCGATCGGAAGGATGCCGCCGCCGAGCGCCTTGCCCATCACGAGAATATCGGGCGCGACACCGTCATGCTCGCAGGCGAACATCCGCCCGGTCTTGCCGAGGCCGGTCGGGATCTCGTCGAAGATCAAGAGCGCGCCGTGCTCGTCGCAAGCCTGGCGCACCGCCGCCCAGAATCCGGGCGGCGGGAGAAACGGGACGGCGCGCGCCGGCTCCGCAATCACCGCCGCCACGTCGCCCTCGCGCTCCAGCACATAGCGCACCATGCCGGCGCAGGCGAGCTTGCAGAGATCGAGTTGCGGCTGGCCGTCGCGGTCGGGATAGCCGTAGGGGCAGCGATAGCAGGCGAAGGGCGCCACGTGCTCCGTCCCCGCGAGCAGCGGACCGATTGGGCCGGAACGGAACAGCGCTTCGCCTCCGACGCTCGCGGCGCCGAACCCCGCGCCGTGGAACGAGTCCCAAAACGAGATCGTCTTGAACCGGCCCGTAGCGGCGCGCGCGATTTTGAGCGCCACTTCGTTTGCGTCGGAGCCGCCGGTCGTGAACAGCACCTTCGCAAGGCCGCCGGGCGCGATGGCGGCGAGCTTGCGCGCGAGCTCGACGGCTGGCCGGTTCGCGAAACGGCGTGGTGTAAACGGCAGCGCGTGCATCTGCTGGCGGATCGCCTCTTTGAGGCGCGGATGCCCGTAGCCGATGTGGTGGACGTTGTTGCCGTGGAAATCCATGTAGCGCCGCCCGCCCGCGTCCTCGATCCAGATTCCCTCGGCCTTGACGATGGCCGAAAGGCACGGCGTCGAGACCGACTGGCGCAGGAACCAGCGCGCGTCCTCCTCCACGAGCGCGCGCGTGGCGGCGTCGAGATCCTTCTGCCACGCGGCGCGCCGCGGCGAGCGGTTCGAGTCGCTTTCCGATTCAGGTGGGCGCTTCGAATGCATTAGCGCAGCCGCCAGGCCTGCGTACGCCTTTCGAGGAAGCGCGCAAGCAGCACGTGGAGGGCCTTCACGCCGGCCGACGTGGCGACGATGAGCGAGGCCATCGCCGCCGCGGCCGCGATCTGGCCGGCCTCGTCCATGTGCACGATCATGACGGCGGCGGGCTTGGTGCCGGCGCCGTAGAGGAAGATCACGGCCGAGACCGTCGTCATCGCGTTGACGAAGAGATAGATCGCGATGTCGAGGATGGCCGGGAGGCAGATCGGGATCGTGACCCTCTTCAACGTCACGTAGAACGGCACCTTGAGCGACGCCGAGACCGCCTCGAACTCGGCATCGATTTGTTTTAGCGCCGTGACGGCGGTGAGATGCGCAACCGTGTAGAAATGCGCGATCGAATTTACGACGAGGATCGCGAGCGTGCCGTAGAGGAAATTGAGGGGGTTGCCGGGCGCGTTGAAGAAGAAGATGTAGCCCAAGCCGAGCACGAGGCCGGGCACGGCCAGCGGCATCATCGCGAGGAAGTGGGCCACGCCGCGGCCCCAGGCGAAGCCACGCGCCTTCTCGACGAGATAGGCGCCCAGGAAGACGACGAGCGTGCCGAGCACGGCGACGCCGGCCGCCATCTTGATCGACACCCAGTAGGGCGACCAGCCCGAGGCGTCGAAATCGCCGAACGCGAAATTGTCGAGCGTGAAGGCGAGATTGTAGGGCCAATATTTGATGAAGGGCGCCCAGAGGGCCATGCCCAGAATGGCGAGGATCAGCCCGCCCGTGCCGGCGCAGCAGAGCCAGAGCAGCATGTCGCGCCCGAAGCGCGGCTTCGGCACGAACGGCACCGCGCGCGCCGAGAGCAGCGCCACCTGCTTCTTCTGCACCAGCCGGTCGACGGCGAACGAGAGCACGGCCGGCGCCAGCAGGATGAAGCCCACCACCGCACCCATGCCGAAATCCTGCTGGCCGATCACCTGTCTGTAGATGTCGGTGGCGAGCACGTTGAACCGGCCGCCGATCACCTTGGCGATGCCGAAATCCGTGATGACGAGCGTGAACACGACGAAGCCGGCGCTGATCACGCCGTAGCGGGCACCGGGCAGCGTCACGGTCCAGAAGATGCGCCAGCGCTTGGCGCCGAGCGCGTCGGCGGCCTCGTAGAGCCGTGCATCGGCCGTCGACAACGCCGTCACGAGGATCATCAGCGCATGCGGAAAACAGTAGAACACCTGCGAGATGACGATGCCGGGCCAGCCATAGATGGAGCCGTCCGGGAACCAGCTCTTGAAGATGCCCTGATTGCCGAACAGATAGACGAGCGCGATCGCCGGCAGCAGCGAGGGCGCCAGGATCGGGACCAGCGAGACCGCCTGGAAGAAGCCCTTCATCGGCATGCGGCTCCGCGTCAGCGCGTAGGCGTAGACGAAGGCGAGCGGCAGCACGATCGCGGTCGTCAGCACCGACACGAAAAGGCTGTTCCAGAGCGTGCGCGGCAGCTCGATGGCGAGGCCGCGAAAGATCCGAAGCTCGACGAGATCGGCGGCAGCGAAGAAGCGAATGTAGTTGTCGAGCCCGACCCACCGCCCGTCCGCGCTCTGGAAGCTCTTCTCGAGGAGCGCCGCCAACGGCAGCAGCACGGTGACGCCGAGCCACGCGATGAGGAGAAGGACGGCGCCGCGCTGGATCAGCTCGTCTCGGCCGAGGCCGCCAATCTCGGGAAGCGTCGATGCCGTTGCGGTGGTCACGCCCCGCCCTCACTTCCCATTCGCCGCAAGAGGGGCGAACCGGCGCCTTCTCTCCCGCTGCGCGGGAGAGAAAAGAACGGCGGGCCCTGGTCTTCTCTCTCCCACGAAGTGGGAGAGAAGGGGCCCGTCGCCGCGCTTCTTTGCGCGGCGACGGGAAGTGAGGGCCAGGCCTGCGACCGCTCTCATGGCAGCCTCACCCCTTCACGAACACGCGCAGGCGGTCGGGCGGGAGCGCGATGGCCAGCGCCTGGCCTGCTCTGAGCGCGTAGTCGCGCATGAGGTTGATCGAGAAGTCGCCGGTGAGCTCCGCACCGGGAACGGCCGCGAGAGTCAGCGTGGCACGGCAGAACGAGCCCAGGAAATCGATCTCCCCGATCGTGGCGGAGAGCTGGTTCGGCGCGCCCTCGCCGAGATCGCGAACGCGGATGTCCTCGGGCCGCAAGCAGACGCCGACCAGCGTGCCGGGCTCGAGGCCCGCCGCCGCATCGCAGGCGAGCTCGGCATCGCCGACGCGCACGCGGCCGGGCGCCAGCACCACGCCGTCAATGAAATTCATCGTGCCGACGAAGTCGGCGACGAACGGCGTCGCCGGCGCGCGGTAGATCTGCTCGGGCGTTCCGATCTGGTCGATGACGCCGTGGTTCATCACCACGATGCGGTCGGCCATGGTCAGCGCCTCCTCCTGGTCGTGCGTGACCATGATCGTGGTGATGCCGAGGCGGCGGTGGAGCGCCTTGATCTCGTGGCGGAGGTGCACGCGCACGCGCGCGTCGAGCGCGGAAAGCGGCTCGTCGAGCAAGAGAAGGCCGGGCTCGATCGCGAGCGCCCGCGCCAGCGCCACGCGTTGCTGCTGCCCGCCCGAGAGCTGCGCCGGAAATTTCCGCCCCGCCTCGGGCAGGCCCACGAGCGCCAGCATCTCGGCGACGCGCGCAGCGATGGCCTTGCCGCGCATGCGTTTGCTGCGAAGGCCGTAGCCGACGTTCTGCGCCACCGTCAGATTCGGGAAAAGCGCGTAGGACTGGAAGACGATGCCGAAATCGCGCTTGGCCGGCGGCGCGCGCGAGATGTCGCGCTGGTTCTGATGGATGTAGCCGGTCGTTTGAGATTCGAGGCCGGCGATGCAGCGCAGCAGCGTGGTCTTGCCACAGCCCGAAGGTCCGAGGAAGCACACGAACTCGCCCTTCGCCACGCCGAGCGTAATGTCGCGCAGCGCGACGAAATTCCCGAACATCTTCGCGAGGTCGCGGACGGCGAGGAAGGGCGCGTCCTCGGCGGCAGCGCCGGCGATGAGAGCCCTCTGCGGGAGGTCGTTCATTCAAGCACTATACCCCCTCTCCCCGCGGAGAGGGGGCAGGGGGAGAGGGGGAAGATCTGCCCTTGGCGGCCAAGGTCCTCCCCTCTCCCCTAATCCCCTCGCCCCAGGGCGAGGGGGGCCTTTACTTCTTCGGCTCGGACTTCGCGTCGTAGCGCTTGGTCCATTCGGCGAGGATGCGCCCGCGCTCCTTGCCCATCCAACCGAAGTCGTTCTTGACGAGCTTCGATTCCATGTCGCCCGGATAGTTCTTCGGCGCAGCCTTCACCTCCTTATGAGCGACGAGCGCATAGGTCTTGGCATAGATCTCGGCCGCGTCCTTGCTCACCGTCCAGTCGACGAGCTTCTTGGCGGCGTCGAGATTCTTGGTGCCCTTGACGATGGCCGTCGCCTCGATCTCCCAGCCATTGCCCTTCGGCACGGCGATCTCGAGCGGGGCGCCCTTGGTCTTCTCGCTGGCGGCGCGCATGTCGAGGCAGAGGCCGACGACGCGCTCGCCGCGCGCTGCCTGCACGCAGGGCGCCGAGCCCGAATGCGTGTAGGCGGCGACGTTCTGGTGGAGCTTGTCCATGAATTCCCAGCCCGCCTGTTCGCCCATCGCCTGCAGCCAAGCCGAGACCATGAGATAGCCTGTGCCCGACGAGGCCGGGTTCGGCATCACGATCATGCCCTTGTAGTCGGGCCTGGTGAGATCGGCCCATTCCTTGGGCTGCGTCACCTTCTTGGCCTCGCCCTCCTTGGTGTTGAAGACGATGACCGAGGCGTAGGCGTCGATGCCGGTCCACATCTGGGGGCTCTTCGCGTCGACGAAAGCGGGCTTCAGCATGTCGGCGCCCTTGGGCGAGTAGCCCGCGAGCATGCCCTGCTGGTCGAACAGCGCGATCGACGAAACCGAGACGCCCCAGATTACGTCGGCCTTGGGATTGTCCTTCTCGGCGAGAATGCGCGCGGTAATAACGCCGGTGCTGTCGCGCACCCAGACGATCTCGACGCCCGGCGTCGCCTTCTCGAACGCCTCTTTGAGCGGCTTCAGCTGCTCGTTCTCGAGGGCGGTGTAGACGGTGAGCTTGGTTTGCGCCGTGGCTGCGCCGGCGAATGCCAACGCAAGCCCGGTGACCGCTGCACCGACGTGCAGCAGCAATGAACGCCGTTCCATATGGTCCTCCTCCTGACGTATCCCTGACGCGCGCGTGAACGCTTCGTTGGCGCCCGACGCGCCCCGCCGATTAGCCTACCAATGTTACAGGCGTGTTGCCATGCCCGCGCCCCCTGCCCACGCGGCCTTTTCAGCCCGGCCAGGGCAAGGAATAGGTGCGGAGGTTGGCGAAGCTCTTCATCGCCTCCCACACGCCCTCCTTGTAGCCGAGCCCCGAATCCTTGATGCCGCCGAACGGCGACATCTCGATGCGGTAACCCGGAACCTCCCAGACATTGACCGTGCCTACATCGAGCTCGTTCACGAACCGGGTGATGTAGTCGAGCCGCTGCGTGCAGACGCCCGAGGAGAGCCCGTAGGCGGTCGAATTGGAAACGCGGATGGCACCGTCGATGTCTCCGACCCGGATCATCGGAATGACCGGCCCGAACGTCTCCTCGCGCACGAGTTCGCAGTCGAACGGCACCCTGTCGACGACCGTGGGAGAATAGAGCGCGCCCTTGCGGATATTGCCGTAGAGCAGCGACGCGCCTTTGGCGACGGCGTCGTTCACGCGCCGCTCGAACGTCATCGCCGCCTTCTCGTGAATGACGGTGCCGAGATCGGTTTCCGGATCCTTGGGGTCGCCGTATCTGATGGCCTTGGCGCGCCCGAGCACTTCCCCTGCGAAAGCCTCGGCGACGCTCTCGACCACGAGGATGCGCTTCACCGCCGTGCAGCGCTGGCCGGAATTCTTCGTGGCGCCGGCCACCGCGAGCTCCGCAGCTTTGCCGAGATCGGCATCCTCCATGACGATCAAAGGGTCGTTGCCGCCGAGCTCGAGCACGACGCGGCGATAGCCCGCCTTGGCGGCGATGTATTTGCCCACCGGCACGCTGCCGGTGAAGGTGACGAGATCGATATCGGGATCGGTGATCATCGCATCGCCGAACTCGCCCGGGAGGCCGGTGACGACCGAGAGCATCTCGGGCGGCAGGCCGGCCTCGTAGAGCACGTCGGCGAGCAGCAGCGCGGTGAGCGGCGTGAGCTCGGTCGGTTTCACCACCACGCGGTTGTTGGTGGCGATCACCGGCGCCACCTTGTGCGCCACCATGTTGAGCGGATGGTTGAACGGCGTGATCGCGCTGATGCAGCCCATGAGCGGCACGCGCATCGTGTAGATGCGGCGCGCCTTGCCGTGCGGGGTAATGTCGCAAGAGTAGATCTCGCCGTCGTCGCGGATCGCGAGCTGGCCGGCGAGCGAGAACACGTCATAGGCGCGCCCCACCTCGTAGAGCGAGTCCTTCAACGAGAGACCCGACTCGGCGGTGATCAGCGCCGCGAACTCCTCGCGGCGCGTGGCCAGCTTCTCGGCCGTCGCCATCAGGATCTTCTGCCGCTCGTAGCGCGTGAGCTTCGGCTTGAACGCCTTGCCCGCGGCGAAGGCTTGGCGCGCATGCTCGGCGCGGCCCTTCGGCACCGTGCCGACGACGTCGCCGGTATAGGGATCGCGCACCTCGATGCGATCGGCGGCGTCGACCTGCTTCCCGGCGATGCGCATCGCGTCGTGGCGCACGCGCGGGGGCTTCACTTGCACGTTCATCGCGATGCCTACCCGGCCACGACGCGGTTCAGCGCCACGTCGAACACATCGAAATTCCTGAGGCGCGCGCCGGCCGGCAGGTCGGCGCGGCGGTTGACGATGAGCGGCACTTTCTGCTCGGAGACGCCGCCATGCGAGCGCAGCGGCTCCTTCAACTGCGAGAGATCGTGGCGCGCGGCGCCGGTGCCGATGACCTTGTGCCGCGTCGAGACCACGACGATGTCACCCATCCGGTCCAGGGGCAGCTCGAAGCGGCGGCACGCTTCGGCGCGCGTGAGCGCCGCCTCGATGCCGCTCATCCCGCCAAGGCGTTTCAAGGCATCGCCGGCGAGCGCGGCCGGCAGATAGGCGGTGGCGAACGAGCCGAGTGCCCCGTGATGGACGACGTAGGGATCGGTGATGGGCAGGATCACGCGGGTCTTGCCGGCGCCGTACCAGGCGTCGAAGAGATCCTGGAGGTAGATGACATCGGGTTGGCCCGCCGCATCGTGCTTGGCGTTCATGCCGTGATCGGCGGTGAGGGCCACCACGCACCCGAGCGCCTCCAGCCGCGCCAAATACTGGTCCATCATCGCGTAGAAGCGATTCGCGGCGTCGGTGCCCGGCGCGTGCTTGTGCTGGATGTAGTCGGTGGTTGAGAGATACGTGACGTCCGGCCGCATCGTCTCCATGAGCCGGACGCCGGCCGCGAACACGAATTCGCTCAGGCCCGCGCTGTAAACGTCGGGCAGCGGCAGCTTCACGAAGTCCAGGAGCCGCTCGATCCCGTTCTCGGCGAGATTCGCCGTGTCAGCTTTCTCCGAGGAGAAGCTCACCGCCTTTCCCGCCGCCAGCGCCAGGCCCTTGCCGAGGAGGCCGCGCAGCTTGTCCTTGGCGGTGACGACGGCGACCTTGGCGCCGACGCCCTGCAGCGCCGCGAGGATGGTCCCGGCGCGGAGGAATTTCGGGTCGTTCATCATCACTTCCTGGCCCGACTCGGGGTCGAGGAAGTAGTTGCCGCAGATGCCGTGCACCGACGGCGGCGCGCCGGTCACGATCGAGAGATTGTTGGGATTGGTGAAGCTCGGCACGACGCAGTCGGCGATGCGGCTGGTGCCGTGCGCCAACACGCGCTGGAACCACGGCGCCACGCCCGCTTCGACCGCCTTCTCGATGTAGCCGGGCTCCGAGCCGTCGACGCAGACGACGAGCGTCGGCCGCTCCGGCGCGCGATAGGCGCGGCCATTCACCGTTACGGTGGGGGTGGGCCTGCCATACATCAGGCAGCCTCCGCCGGCGCCAACCGTCTCACCTTCATTTCCACAAGGATCTCGCGCACCGCCGCCACCACGCCGCGCATGTGCTCGGCGTTGAGGCGGCCGATGCAGCCGATGCGGAAGCTCTCGGCCACGGTAAGCTTGCCCGGATAAATCACGTAGCCGCGCTCTTTCAGCGCGTCGTAGAAGGCCTGGAACTTGAAGGCGGGGTCCGCCGGCATGCGGAACGTCACGATGATCGGCGCCTGCAGCGCGTCGGGCAGCAGCGTCTCGAAGCCGAGCGCGCGCATGCCGCCGACGAGGATGCGGCAGTTCTCGGCATAGCGGCCGCCGCGGCCCTCCTGCCCGCCTTCGGCGAGGAACTCTTCGATCGCCTGGTTGAGCGAGACGATGACATGGATCGGCGGCGTGAAGCGGTATTGGCCGGTCTTCTCGAGCGCCTGCCACTGGTCATGGAGGTCGAGCACCAGCGTCGTGGCATTGCCTTTCGCCGCCTCGAGGGCCGCGACGCGCGAAACGACGAAGCCCAGGCCCGGCACGCCTTCGAGGCATTTGTTGCTCGAGGCGGCCAGCGCATCGAATTTGAGCCTGGCGGCATCAACGGGCAGCGCGCCAAACGCGCTCATCGAATCGACAAGCAATCGTCGGCCGTTTCGGTCTGTGATTGCCGCGATCTCCTCGAGCGGGTTCAGGATGCCGCTCGTCGTCTCGCAGTGGACGGCGAAGACGTGCGTGATGCCTCGGTCGGCGACGAGTGCCGCCTCGAGCCTCGCCAAGTCCGGCGGCGTGTCCTCGGCCGTCTCGTGGACGAGATGCGCGCGGCCGGCAACGGCGCAGATCCTGACGGCGCGGTGGCCGTAGGCGCCGTTGACGAGCAGCAGCACCTTGCCCCGGCGCGGCACGAATGTCGTGAGCATCGCCTCGACGGCGAAGGTGCCGCTGCCCTGCATCGGCACGGCCGTGTAGCCGCTGCCGCCATTGGCGATTTCGACGATGCGCCGGCGCACCGCGTTGTTGATGGCGACGAACTTCGCGTCGCGCGAGCCCCAATCGTGCACCATCGCGGCCTTGACGCTCTTCGAGGTCGTGAGCGGGCCGGGCGTCAGCAGCAGCGGATCGCCGGTCTCGGAGGCGGCGCGGGAACGGGGTGCCATCGGAGAGTCCTAGTCGGCGCTTCATGCTGCTGGCCGAGATGCTATAATGCAAATAGATAATAGAAATGTCACATATAGGGGGTGTCGATATGAACCTGACGCAGCTCCGCGCCTTCCACGTGGTGGCGCAGGACAAGAGCTTCACCAAGGCCGCGCAGACGGTGCATGTGAGCCAGCCGACGCTCTCGGGCCAAGTGAAGGCGCTCGAGGAGACCTACCGCGTGCGTCTGTTCGAGCGACGCGGCCGCGGCGTGCAGCTGACCGAGCTTGGCCAGAACCTCCACGCGCTGACCCAGCGCCTGTTCGCGCTCGAAGGCGAAGCACAGGCGCTGCTCGCCGGCACCAAAGCACTCCAGCGCGGCCATCTCCGCGTCGCCGCCGACAGCGCCTACCACGCGATCCCGATCCTTGCGCGCCTGAAGGCGCAGCATGGCGGACTCTCGTTCGCGCTCAGCATGGGGAATTCGGCGACGGTGCTCCAGCAGCTCCTCGACTACGAGGCCGACGTCGCGGTGATGGCGAAGCTCACCTCCGACCCGCGCCTCCACACGCTGCAATTCCGCCGCGACCGCCTCGTGCTCTTCGTGCCGCGCACGCATGGCTGGGCGAAGCGGAAGCGCATCAAGCTCGCGGACTTGAAGGACCAGGAGCTCGTGCTGCGCGAGCGCGGCTCGATCACGCGCGAGGTGTTCGAGGAGACGCTGGCCGGCGCCGAGGTCAAGCCCGGCGCCATCATCGACATCCAGACGCGCGAGGGCGTGCGCGAGGCCGTGGCCGCCGGCTTCGGCATCGGCGTCGTGTTCGAAAGCGAGTTCGGCGAGGACGAGCGCTTCCGCGCGCTCGACGTCGCCGATGCCGATCTTGCCGTAGCCGAATACGTGCTCTGCCTCCAGGAGCGCCGGCGCCTCGCGCTGGTGCGCGCGTTCTTCGACGTGGCGGCGAGCCTGGCAAAGGAGATGAAGGGCTAATCGGCGCGCGGGTGCTGGGCACAAGGCCATCTATTGCCGCCGCAGCTCCTATCGATTCTTTCTATGTAATAAATCTGTAATAAGAATTGGAAGAAACTCGCTGGTTGTGCGTATAGTGAGAAATATCGTCGGGGGATCAGAGGGCTAGGGAGTTCCTTCCCCAGACTTTTCCACAAGAAGCCGAGCTCCGGCCCGGCGACCCGGGCGGAGGCCCGGCGCGAATGGATAGTACGACCGTGTTGCTGCATCTGGTGGGCAGCGTCGCCCTGCTGCTGTGGGGCGTGCGCATGGTGCGCACCGGCATGTCGCGGGCCTTCGGCGCCTTGCTGCGCCGCGCGCTCGCCAACGGCACCAAGAACCGCTTCACCGCGTTCGGCATGGGCTTGGGCGTCACGGCGCTGCTCCAGAGCAGCACCGCGACCGGCCTCATCGTCTCGTCTTTCGCGGGACGCAGCCTCATCGCCGGCAGCATGGCGCTCGCCATGATGCTCGGCGCCGATGTGGGCTCGACCATCGTTGCCCAGTTCTTCTCGCTCGACCACCGCTGGATCGCGCCCGCCGCGATCGCCCTCGGCGTGTTCACCTTCCTCGGCTCGAAGGCCGACCGCGTGCGCTCGGCCGCGCGCATCGCCATCGGCCTCGGCCTCATGTTCCTGGCGCTGCGGCTCTTGGCCGACTCGACCGCCAGTCTGCGCGACTCGGCCGGAATGGCGGTGGTCCTTCAGGTGCTCGCCGGCGACCCCCTCATCGCCTTTCTGATCGCGGCCGTGCTCACCTGGCTCGCCCACTCCTCGCTCGCCATCGTGCTGTTCATCATGACCATGGCCGGGATCGGCGTGCTCACGCTGCCGTTGGCGCTCGCGATGGTGCTGGGCGCCAATGTGGGCGGCGCCGTGGCGCCGTACCTTGCCCAGAGCGCCGGGACGCCGCTCGCGCGCCGGGTGCCGCTCGGCAACCTCATCATGCGCGGCGTCGGCGCCTTGGCCATGCTGCCGCTGCTCCACCTCGCCATCGCCCCGCTCTCGTTCGTCGACGGCGACGCCGCGTCCGTGGTGGTGAATTTCCACTTTGTCTTCAATCTCGCCGTCGCCGCCGTGTTCCTGCCGCTGATCAAGCCGGTGGCGGCGCTCTGCACGCGCCTTTTGCCCGAGCCGCCGACCGTCGCCGATCCGGGCAAGCCGCGCTATCTCGACCCCGAGGTGGTGGAGGCGCCGGCGGTGGCCCTCGCCTGCGCCGCGCGCGAGACGCTCAACCTCGGCGACCGCGTCGCCGAGATGCTGCGCCTCTCGATGGTCGTGTTCGAGAAGGACGACACCAAGCTCCGCCGCGAGGTCGAGCTGGCCGACAACGCGGTCGACCGCCTGCACGAGGCGATCAAGCTCTACCTCGTCCAGGTCTCGCGCCACGAGCTCGGCCTCGACATGAGCCGGCGCTACGTCGAGATCCTCTCCTTCGTCACCAATCTCGAGCACGTCGGCGACATCATCGACAAGAACCTGATGGAGCTCGCGGCCAAGAAGACGAAATACCGCCGCGCCTTCTCGCCCGAGGGCCTGGCCGAGCTGCAGACCTTCCACCGCCGCGTGACCGAGAACCTGAAGCTCGCGTTCAACGTGTTCATGTCGCGCGACGTCGAACTGGCGAAGAAGCTGCTGGCCGAGAAGACCGCGATCCGCGCCGCCGAGCTCTCGGCCGCCGATAGCCATTTCGCGCGCCTCCGCGAAGGCCGGCCCGAATCGATAGAGACCTCGGCCATCCATCTCGACATCGTGCGCGACCTGAAGCGCATCAACAGCCACCTGACCTCGGTCGCCTACCCGATCCTCGAGGCCGCCGGCGCGCTGCGCGACAGCCGTCTCATCGACGGCGAGGCGGAACCCGCGCGCAACGGCAGCCCGCCCGTGGCGGCGCAGCTCCGCTAGCGGCGAACGCCGTGCCCTCACTTCCCGTCGCTCGCCAAGCGGCGAGCGACGGGCCCCTTCTCTCCCGCAAGCGGGAGAGAGAAGTAAGGGCACGTGACGCCTCTGAGCTTGTCGAAGGGGCGCAGCGTTGGGAAGTGAGGGCAGTCGCTATACGCGCACCCGCTCGCCGCGCGGATCGTAGGGCGCCTGCGTGTGCGGCGTCGCTGCGCAGCGCTGGCCGGCGATGTCGATCTGCCAGCGCCCCGCCTTGAGCCAGACTGCGTCGACCGCGGCGCCGTCGCCATGCACCAGCGCCAGGCACACGGTGCGGCCGAGGGTGTGGCCGTAGGCGGCCGAGGTGACTTCGCCGGCGGGCCGGCCCTCGCGCACGACGAGCTCGCCGCCCCAGGCGATCGGCTCCGGATCGTCGAGCGTGAACGCGACGATGCGGCGCCCAAGCGGCTTGTGCTTCGCCGCCAGCAGCGCCTCGCGGCCGATGAAGGGCTTCTCGAGCTTCACCGCGAAGCCGAGGCCGGCTTCCCACGGCGTCACATCGGGCGAAAGCTCGCGGCCCCAGGCGCGGTAGGCCTTCTCGAGGCGAAGCGATTCGAGCGCATAATAGCCGGCGTCGTGGAGGCCGAGATCGCGGCCGGCGTCGTTCAGCGTCTCGTAGACGGCGACCGCGAACTCGGTCGGTACGTACAGCTCCCACCCGAGCTCGCCGACATAGGTGATGCGCGCGGCAAGGATCGTGGCGTAGCCGAGATCGATCGGGCGCATGGTGGCGAACGGGAAGGCATCGGCCGAGAAGTCAGCGCGCGAGACGCGTCCGAGCAGCGCGCGCGAGCGCGGGCCCATCACCGAGAGAACGGCGTAGGCCGAGCCCACGTCGGTCAGCGTCGCATGCGCCTCGGCTGGGATGTTGCGGCGGATCCAATCGGCGTCGCGCGTCGTCTGCGCGGTGCCCGTCACGATCATGTAACGGTCGCGCGCGAGCCGCGTGATCGTAAGATCGGTCTCGCATCCGCCGCGCGGGTTCAGCATGGCGGTGTAGACCATGCGGCCGTCGGCGACGGCTACGTCGTTGGCGCAGAGTCGCTGCAACGCCGACTCGGCGTCGCGGCCCTGGAGCAGGAATTTCGAGAACGAGGTCTGGTCGAAAACGGCAACGGCTTCGCGCGCCGCGCGGTGCTCGGCCGCGGACCAGGCGAACCAGCCGGCGCGGCCATAGGAATAGTCGAGCTTGGGATCGGCGCCGGCGGGTGCGAAGACGTTGGCGCGCTCCCAGCCCATCTTGTTGCCGAAGACCGCGTTCTTGGCCTTGAGCCGGTCGTAGAGCGGCGAGCGGCGCAGCGGGCGTGCGGTTTCGAGTTCGCGGTTAGGCCACGGCATCTTGTAGTGAAGCCCGAGCACCTCGGCGACGCGGTCTTTCAGCCACGCTTCGTTGCCGTTGAAGGCGGCGAAGCGGCGGACGTCGACCGGCCAGAGATCCATCGTGGGCTCGCCGGCCGCGATCCATTCGGCCAGCGCTTTGCCGGCGCCGCCGGCGCTGGCGATGCCCATCGAGTTGAACCCGGCGCCGACGAAGAAGCCTTTCACGTCGGGCGCCTCGCCAAGGATGTAGTTGTTGTCGGCGGTGAAGCTCTCTGGCCCGTTGACGAACTGGCGCACCTCGGCCGTCTCCAGCGCCGGCACGCGGATCAGCGCGTTCTCCATCAGGATCGCGAACTGGTCCCAGTCGTCGGGCAGCAGCTGGAACTCGAAATTCGCCGGGATGTCGTGCGCCTGATGCCAGGGCTTCGCCACCGGCTCGAAGCCGCCCATCAAAAGGCCGCCGACCTCTTCCTTGAAGTAGATGTAGCCGTCGGGGTCGCGCAGGCAGGGCAGATCGGGGAACACGCCCTCGATGCGCTTGGTGACGATGTACATGTGCTCGCAGGAATAGAGCGGCACGGCGACGCCGACCTTGCGCGCGAGAGAGCGCGACCACTGGCCGGCGCAGCAGGCGACGATGTCGCTCGCGATCTCGCCCTGGTCGGTCGCGACACCGGCGATCGCTCCGCCCTTCGTCCTGAGTTCCGTGACGCGCGTCTTCTCGAAGATGCGCGCGCCCGCCTGCCGCGCGCCCTTTGCGAGCGCCTGCGTGATGTCGGCGGGATTGGCCTTGCCGTCGCCGGGAAGCCAGACCGCGCCTTTGAGGTCGTCGGTGCGCATGATCGGCCACTTGGCGCCGGCTTCACGCGGCGCAAGCAGCTCGGCGGCCACACCCTGCCCTGCGGCCAGCGCCGCCACGCGCCGGAGCAGCGTCATACGCTCGTCGGTGCGCGCCACGGTCAAGCCGCCGCACTGCTTCCAGCCCGTGGAAAGCCCCGTCTCCGCCTCGAGCTTCGAATAGAGCTCGGTCGAGTAGCGGATGAGGCGCGTCATCGAGGGGTGCGTGCGCAGCTGGCCGACGAGGCCGGCGGCGTGCCACGTCGTTCCCGACGAGAGCCGCCCCTGCTCCAGCACCACCACGTCGGTCCAACCGAGCTTCGCCAGATGATAGGCGACCGAGCAGCCGACGATGCCGCCGCCGACGACAACGGCGCGTGCATGCGTGGGAAGCGAGTGCGTCATGGAATCCTAGAGCCGGCCCGCCAGCGCGGCTTCGTACATGGTGCGCATTTCGGGCACGCCGGCCTTGACCGGATTGCCGCCGGCGGTGGGATCCTCCGACGCCATCGCCGAGAAGCGCTGGAGGTGCTCCTGGCGCACGCCGAGCTGCGCCAGCGTGTGCGGGATGCCGATCGTGCGGCGCAGCTCCAGCACCCAATCGAGGAAGGCGGCGAAGCTTGGTTTCGCGAGGCCGAGATAGCGCGCGAGGCGCGCGATCTTCTCGCCGATCGCGCGCTCGTTGAAGCGCAGCACATAGGGCATCACCACCGCATTGGTGAGGCCGTGATGCGTGTCGAGGACGGCGCCGATTGGATGTGAAAGCGAGTGGATGGCGCCGAGGCCCTTCTGGAACGCCGTCGAGCCCATCTGCGAAGCCGCCAGCATGTGGGCGCGGGCGGCGATGTCCTTCCCGTCGGCAACCGCGCGCGGGAGATAGTCCTTCACGAGGCGCATTCCTTCGAGCGCGATGCCGTCGGCGTAGGGGTGGAAGAACGGCGCGCAGTAGGCTTCGAGGCAATGCGCGAAGGCGTCCATGCCTGTAGCGGCCGTGACGCCCGGCGGCAGGCCGACGGTGAGCTCGGGGTCGGCGATGACGACGCGCGGCATCATCTTCGGGTGGAAGATGATCTTCTTGGTGTGGCTCGTCTCGTCGGTGATGACGCCGGCGCGACCGGTCTCCGAGCCGGTACCCGCCGTGGTCGGCACCGCGACGACGGGCGCTATGCCCTTCTCGTCGGCGCGCGTCCACCAGTCGCCGATGTCCTCGAAATCCCACATCGGCCGCGTCTGTCCGGCCATGAACGCGATGACCTTGCCCGTGTCGAGCGCACTGCCGCCGCCGAACGCGATGACGCCGTCGTGCTTGCCGACCCGCAGCAGCAGGAGGCCGTCCTCGACGTTCTTGGCCACCGGGTTCGACTTCACGCCGTCGAACCGCTCGATGAAGAGCCCGGCCTTGCGGCAAAGCGCCATCGCTTGGCCGACCATCGGCAGCTTGGCGAGGCCCGGGTCGGTGACAAGCAGCGGCCGCGCGATGCCAGCGGCCTTGCATGCTTCGGGCAACTCCCCGATGCGCCCGGCGCCGAAGCGGATCGCGGTCGGGTAGTTCCAGTTGCCGGTGAGCGGGATAACCTGCGTCATCGAGTAGCCTCTAACTTGCACGTCATCCCGACCGGAACACGGCGCGCTTGCGCCGTGCGCAGTGGAGGGATCGTGGGCCAGCTGCGGCACGATCCCTCCACTTCGCGGCGCGAGGATGCGCCGCTCCGGTCGGGATGACGTGTGTGGGTAAGAGCATCGGTTACGCCACCGTACGCAGATGGAAGCTCTTGGGCCGCGTCAGATAGTCGAATCCGAGCTTGGAAAGGGTACAGCCGCGGCCCGAATCCTTGACGCCGGTCCAGGCGAGCTCGGGATCGAGATAGTCGCAGCGGTTCATGAACCACGTACCGGTCTCGACCGCGTCGCCGATGCGGAGCGCGGCGGCTTCGTCCTGCGTCCAGATCGCGGCGGTCAACCCATAGCGGCTGTCGTTCATGAGTCGGATCGCTTCGTCGTCGGACTTCACCTTCATGATGCCGATCACGGGGCCGAAGCTCTCCTCGGTCATCACGCGCATCGTATGATCCACGTCGACGAGCACCTGCGGCGCAAGATAGGGCGTGCCGGCCTTGTCGCGCGGGAAGCGCTTCCGGTCGATGAGCGCCTTGGCGCCTTGCTTCACCGCCTCGGCAGACTGGGCGCGGACGAATTTCGCGGCCGCGGCGCGCGCCATCGGCCCGAGCGTCGTCTTCGCCTCGAGCGGATCGTCGAGCACGTAGCCGTAGGCGAGCTCGACGAAGCCCTCGACGAAGCGCCCGTAGACCGCCTCGTGCACATAGATTCGCTCGATGCCGCAGCAGCTCTGGCCCGAATTGAAGAAGCTGCCGTCGACGAGATTTTCGACGGCGTGCGCGAGATTGGCATCGGCGCGCACATAGGCCGGGTCCTTGCCGCCCAGCTCGAGGCCGGTGGCGATGAAGCGGCCGGCCGCCGCGCGCTGGATCGCGTGCCCGCCCTCGACCGAGCCGGTGAACGCGACGAAATCGATGCCGTCCGAGGCGACGAGCTTCTCGGTGGCGCCGTGCGCGATGTGCAGCACCTGCATCACGCCCCGCGGCAGGCCGGCGGCGGCGAAGCCTTCGGCGAACCGCTCGGCCACGAGCGGCGTCTGGCTCGAATGTTTGAGGATCACGGCGTTGCCGGCGAGAATCGCGGGCACCACGGCGTTGACCGCGGTAAGGAACGGATAGTTCCACGGTGCTACGACGAGCACGACGCCGAGCGGCTCTTTCTTGATGAAGCGCGTGAAGCCCGTACGCGCGCCGGCCTTGACGTGGGCGAGCGCCTCGGGCGCCAGCGCCATCATCGCCTCGGCGCGCTCCGCCATGCGCTCCACCTCCATGGGGGTGTAGCGCACGGGGCGGCCCATCTGGCGCGTGAGCTCGACGCCGATCTCCTGCTTCCAAGCCCGCATCGCTGCGACGAAGCGCCGGCAGACCGCCATGCGCGCCTCGAGCGGCACGGCGCGCCATTCGCGCTGAGCCTTGCGCGCCGCGGCGAGCACCGCCGCGATGTGCTTGGTGCCGGCCAGCGGCCGGCGCACGACGACGCTGCCGTCGATCGGCGAGACGACTGCGATTTCGGCGGCCATCAGATAATCTCGAAGTACCGCTCGAGCTCCCAATCGCCGATGTGCTTCCTGAACTCGCGCTCTTCCCATTCGCGCGTGGCGGCGAAGTGGTCGACGAAGGGCTTGCCGAACAGCTCTTTCGCCGCCTTCGATTGCTTCAAGCGCTCGGCCGCCTCCATCAGCGTGCGCGGCAGCTGCAGGCGGTCGGCGTGCTGCTTCGCGTAGGCGTTGCCTTTGACCGGCTCGCCCAGTTTCAGCTTGTTCTCGATGCCCCAAAGCCCCGCGGCCAAGGCAGCGGCCAGCGCAACATACGGGTTCGCGTCGGCGCCGGCGACGCGATACTCCACGCGCGTCGATTTCTCCGAGCCGGGAATGACGCGCAGCGCCGTCGTGCGGTTTTCGACGCCCCAGGTCGCGACCGTGGGCGCCCAGTAGCCGGGTATGAGCCGGCGATAGGAATTCACGGTCGGCGCCACCATCGCGAGCAGCTCGGGCATCAGCAATTGCTGGCCGGCGACGAAGCTGCGCATCGTCTCGCTCATCCCGTAGGCGGATTTGGGATCATAGAACGCGGACTTCGAAGCCTTCGCGCCGCGCCAGAGCGACATGTGGATGTGCCCGCCGCAGCCGGGCCAATCCTTCGACCACTTGGCCATGAAGCTCGCCATCCAGCCGCGCCGCTCGGCGAGCACTTTGCTGAAGGTCTTGAACAGCGCGGCCTTGTCGGCGCTATCGACGCCCGAGGATACACGCAGGGCGGCCTCGAGAGCGCCGGCGCCCGTTTCGGTGTGGAGGCCCTCAAGCCCGCAATCCATCTTCTCGGTGAGATCGAGCAAGTCGCGATACCACTCGGCGTAGACCGAACTGCGCAGCACGGAATAGCCGAAGAAGCCGGGCGTGATCGGCTGAAGGCTCTTGAAGCCCTTGGCACGCACCGATTGCGGCGTCTCGGCGAACATGAAAAACTCGTATTCGAAGCCGCAGCGCAGCTCGAAGCCCATCTTCTTCGCTTTCTCGACGACGCGCTTCAGCGTGTTGCGGGGGCAGACCGCGTCGGCCGGCGGCGCGAACTCTCCGAGGAAGACGAGATTGCCCGGCTCGGTTGGCAGCTCGCGGCAGCTGTCGAGCAGAATGCGCACCGGCGCGTCGGGATAGGCCGTGTGCCAGCCGGTGTAGGTGACGTTGTCGTAGAGCTGGTCGCTGGCGTCCCAGCCCAGCACCACGTCGCAGAAGCCCAGGCCCTTCTCGAGCGCACCCTGAAATTTTTCGATGTGGAGGTATTTGCCACGCAGGATGCCGTCGGAGTCGTGGACGCCAATCTTGACGTGCGTGAGCTTGCGCTCGCGCAGGATGCGGCGGACGTCCTCCGCCGTCTTGACCGCCCGCGGCTGCATGGGAAAGCCCCCTGGTGCCGTCTCCCCGGCCCACCCTTAGCCCAATTCGGGGGCGTTTGTCACAAACAATTCATGGAGTTAGGGGCAAGTGAATGCGACCCGCGGGGGCGCTATAGGCCTCAATGCCCGGGAGCACGATCAGTTCGCGGTCCGGAAGGTTGGCGCGGGAGTAGATGACGGTCGGGCTCTCGCTGCGCCGGGTTGGATAGCGGCCCGCGAACAGCGCCACGAAGCGCTCGCGCGTCACCTCGCTGAAAAAGTGCATCGGGATGACGACCTTGGGCTTGATCTGCTCGACCACTTCGAGGGCGCCTTCCTGCGTCAGCGTCACGGTGCCGTCCACGGCGATCATCACGATATCGATCGGGCCCATGCGCTTCAGGTGCTCGGGCGTCAGCGTGTGATGCAGGTGGCCCAGATGCGCGATGCAGAGGCCGCCGGCCTCGAACACGAAGATCGAGTTGCCGCCGTAATCCGTCGTCCGGCTCTCCCAGTTGCGAATGTTGGTCGGGATGTTGAACACCTTCATGTCGCGTTCGACGAGGTTGTGCTCGGCGACGCCGCCTTCCTTCCAGCCGGGGAGCACGTGCTTGATGGCCGGATCCGGCGCGTAGCTGAAATGCGTGCTGTGCGCGCGGTTCATCGTCGCGATCGTGGGCGTGACCGGCGGGCGAATATGGTCGTTGTAGTCGGTCGCCGCCGACACGCCGGCAGGCGTGCGGATCAAGAACGTCGAGTGCCCGACATAGGTGATCTCGACGCTGCCCTTGGGCGGAAGCTGCGCCGGGAGCTCGACCGCGGGCCAGGCCCGCGGCCGCGGCGCGTCCGCCACTGGCGCGCAGAGGGCGAAGGCGGAGCCGGCGGTCAGCAGGGCCGTAATGCAAGCGGCCATTCCACCGAAGAGCCTCATCATGCAGTCTTTGCTCCCAATCCAGCACTAACGGTATGGCGCATTCAGCACCAGCAGCTGACGCTCGGGCAAGGAGGCGCGGCTGAAGACCGCGGTGGCGGTTTCGTTGCGCCTGACGGGCCAGCGGTCGCCGAGGATCGCGATGAACTGCTCGACCGCCACCGGCGTGAACACGTGCTGCGGGATCACGACCTTGGGCTTGATCTGCTCGACCACTTCGACCGCGCGCAATTGCGGCAGGGTGTAGAGCCCGTCGATCGGCACCAGCGCGACATCGATGGGCCCGAGCTGCTTCAAGTGCTCGTCGGTGAGCGTGTGGTGGAGATGGGAGAGATGCGCGATGCAGAGCCCCGCCGCCTCGAACACGAAGATGGAGTTGCCGGCATAGCGGGTGCCGCCCGTGCCCCATTCGCGGATGTTGGTGGGCACGTTGAAGACGCGGAGGTCCCTGAGCGTGAGATTGTGCCCGGCGACGCCTCCAGGCGCGCCGCCTTCGCTCCAGCCCCGGAGGATGTGCTTGATTCCGGGATCGGGCGAGAGGCTGTAGTGCGTCGGGTGCGCGATGTTCATCGTCGCGATGTCTGGCGTGAGCGGCGCCGGCACATAGTCGGTGTAGTCCATGATCGCGGTGACGCCGCCGGCCGTGCGCAGCAGGAAGGTGGCGTGTCCCAAGAAGGTGAGTTCGACGCTGCCCGCCTTCGGCAGTCCCTCGGGCACGACGGCGGCCCGCCAGGCGCGCGGCGCGCCCGCGACCGGGGCGCAGGTGGCGAAGGCGGAGGATGCCGCCGCAACGGCAATGCCCAGGGCAGCGCCCCCGGCGCAGAGGGTTTGCGCGAGGCGGGGGCTCGAGGGGGCTGCGGGCCGCGTGTGGTTCATGGCGCTGCCTTCGGCTTAACACGCAAACCCTAATGTACATTCCATGCCGGTGCCACGGCGCCGGCGAAGGCATCCGATGACAAGTGCGCGAGGGACGCCCTCAGGAACCCCGCGCGGCGCGGATCGTGCGCCACACGCGCTCGGGCGTCAGCGGCATCTCGATTTCGGTGACGCCGAGCGGCGCCAGCGCATCGAGCACCGCGCTGACCACGGCGGCGGGGGCGCCGATCGCGCCGGACTCGCCGCACCCCTTCGCGCCGAGGGGATTGTGCGTGCACGGCTGGCGCTCATCGAAGCTCGATGCGAAGCGGGGCAGGTCATCGGCGCGCGGCACGGCATAGTCGAGGAACGAGGCCGAAAGGAGCTGCCCGTCCGCGTAGACGCAGCGCTCGAGCAGTGCCTGGCCGATGCCCTGCGCGAGCCCGCCGTGCACCTGCCCCTCGACGATGATGGGATTGATCACGGTCCCGACGTCGTCCACGGCCGTGTAGCGGACGATGCGCACGACGCCAGTGTCGGGATCGACCTCGGCTTCGCACACATGCGCGCCGTTGCTGAACGCGAAATTGGGCGGGTCGTAGAACGCGCTCTCGGCGAGGCCGGGCTCGAGCTTCTCGAGCGGATAGTTGTGCGGCACATACGCGGCGCGCGCCACGGCGGCGAAGGCGAGCGCACGGTCCGTGCCGGCGACGCGGAATACTCCGCGGCTGAATTCGATATCGGTTTCCGCCGCCTCGAAGAGGTGCGCCGCGATCTTCTTGCCTTTCGCCACGATCTTCATCGCGGCGCGGTCGAGCGCCGAGCCGCCGACGGCGATCGAGCGCGAGCCGAACGTGCCGGTGCCGTAGGGCACGGCGGCGGTATCGCCTTCGACGATGTCGATCTTGGCGAGCGGAACGCCGAGCCGCTCGGCGAGAATTTGCGCGAAGCTGGTGGCGTGGCCCTGGCCGTGACTATGCGTGCCGAGAAAGGCGCGGACGCCGCCATCGGGCTCGACGCGGATCTCGGCCGATTCGAAGAACCCGGCGCGCGCGCCCATCATGCCGGCGAGGCGCGAGGGCGCCACGCCCGAGGATTCGAGATAGCAGGCGAGGCCGATGCCGGCGAGCCTGCCGCGCGCCTTCGCCGCGCGCCGCCGCGCGGCGAAGCCGGCATAGTCGCCCGCCGCCAGCGCCTGCTCGAAGATCACGGGAAAATCGCCGCTGTCGTAGGTCGGCCCGATCGGCGTCTTGTACGGCATTGCCGCGCGCGGGATGAGATTGCGCCGGCGGATCTCGGCGCGGTCGAGTCCGAGCTCGCGCGCGGCGCGATCGGCGAGGCGCTCCAGCACATAGCAGGCCTCGGGCCGGCCGGCTCCGCGATAGGCGTCGGTCGGCAGCGTATTGGTGAAGACTCCCGTGACTTCGATATGAATGGCCGGCGTGCGGTAGAGGCCGGCCAGCAACGCGCTGTAGATGGCACTCGGAATCGCGGCGCCCACGGTCGAGACGTAGGCGCCGAGATTGGCGGTGGTCGAGACGCGCAGGCCCAGGAACTGGCCATCGCGGCCGAGCGCGAGCTCGGCATGCGTCGCGTGATCGCGCGCCTGGGTGTCCGAGAGAAAGCTTTCGGTGCGGCCCGCCACCCATTTGACCGGGCTGCCCAGGCGCCGGGCGGCCCAGGCGATCGCCGTCTCTTCCGGATAGTGCTTGCCCTTGTAGCCGAAGCCGCCGCCGACATCGGGCGAGACGACGCGGATTGCGCCTTCGGGCAAGCCGAGCTGCTCGGTGACGAGGCGGCGCACATGGTGCGGCACTTGCGTCGCGGCATAGAGCGCGAACCCCGTGGCATCCGGCACGCCGATCACGGCCCGCGGCTCGAGGGCGGCGCCCGCGATGCGGTGATTGACGAGATCGATCCGCGTGACGTGTGCGGCGCCGGCGAACGCCGCTTCGACGGCCGCGGCGTCCCCGCGCGTGTAGCGGAAGCAGATATTCCCCGGCGCGTCGCGATGCAGCTGCGGCGCCGCGGCCGCGAGCGCGTCGCGCGCCGAAGTGACGGCCTCGAGCGGCGCGTACTCGATCTCGACGCGCTCGGCGGCATCGGCCGCCGCCTCGCGGCTTTCCGCAATCGCGGCCGCGACCGCTTCGCCGACATGGCGCACGGCGCCGCGCGCCAGCGCCCAGCGCGGCGGCTCGTTCATCGTGCGCCCGCCGGCCATCTTCAGCGGCCAGAGGCTCCGCATCGGGCCGATACCGTCCGCCTCCATCTCGGCGCCGGTGAAGACGGCCACGATGCCCGCGGTGCGCAGCGCCGGTTTCGCATCGAGGCGCGCGATCCGCGCATGCGCGTGCGGCGAGCGGACGAAGGCGCAGTGGAGCGCGCCGGGAAAGACGAGGTCAGCCACGAAGCGGCCGCGACCGGCTAGGAAGCGCGCATCCTCCTTGCGCAGCACCGGCGCGCCGATGCCTTCGAATCCAGCGCGCGTTTGGGACGAGGTGTCCATCTACTTCCCCCTCGCCCCGGGGCGAGGGGGTGGGGGGTGAGGGGGATAACCTACATTTTTTTCACGACAGCCCGGCAGCGTCCTAGCCGCATACGAAGACCAAAGGCATTCCCCCTCTCCCCCTGCCCCCTCGCCCCAGGGCGAGGGGGTCATTGCATCTCCTCGCGCAACAGATCGAGCCGCTCGAACACGGCGCGATCGGTGACCACGAAGAGATCGGCGTCGCCCGAGAGTGCCGTGTGGCTGGCCCAGGTCCAGTGCGGGATCGTGAAGACATCGTGCTGGGTCCATTCGAATGTGCGCTCGCCGATCGTCGAGCGGCCCTGGCCGGCGACGACGAGGCAGACGACGTTGTGCGTGGTGCGCTTCGCGCGCGTGGAGGCGCCGCTCGCGAGGCGCGCGGCGTAGCAATCGAGCGTCGTCATGACCGATCCGCCGGTGGCCGGGTTGGCGTAGCGCAGCCACTTGGCGCCGTCGGGTCCCGGCGGCATCGCGGCGAGCAGCCGGCGGGTCGCCTCGCCGGCATAGCGGTATTTCGGGGATTGCGCGCCGGCATGCGCGAGGCCCGCCGGCACCAGCCCCGCTTCGGACCAGAGCCGGTCTTCGCCCTCGTCGACCTCCCAGAACGCGTTGTCGCCATGGATGCCGGGCTCGAAGAAGCTCGCATCGAGATTGCGGACGAGCGGCATGTTGGCGGCATCGAACCAGAACGTGCGCGCCTTGCCCTCGTTGATGTGGCCGTGCCAGCACATCGGCGGCGTCAAGATGAGGTCGCCCGCCAGCATCGGGCAGCGCCGGCCGTTGACGATGGTGACGGCCCCCTCGGCGCGCGTGGCGAAGCGGATCGCCGCCGCGGTGTGGCGGTGTGGGCGCGCCCGGTCGCCGGGCTCGAGCACGGTGAAGGCGCCGATCAGGTTGCTGGTCGAGACGGTGGCGCCGGCGAACGCTGGATGCGCCATGATGATGGCGCGCCGCTCGATGTCCTCGACCGGCACCTCACTGGCGGCTCGGTTCGCGAGCGGCTCGATGTCGCGCCAGCGCCAATGATAGGGCGCGTCCTTGGCGCTGGGCGCGATCGGCGTGATCGACTTGTAGCGATCCCAAAGCGGATGGATCTGGGCGGATTCGAGCGCCGCGATCAGCGCGGCGTCGGAGCGGCGCGCGCGGGCGTCGTCCATGACCAACCTCCCTTGGAGGGCTGCCCGCGCGGCTCCTCGCGCCTATTGGGGCAGGAACTTGTCGACGTTGTCCTTGTCGACCAGCACGTGCGGCACGAACACTTTGCCGCTCTCGGGCTTCTTGCCCGAAAGGAACGCGTGCATCGTATCGACGCCGAGCTTGCCCCAGATCATCGGGTTGAGCGCCACGGTCAGGTCCATGTCGCCGGCCTTGACCGCGCGCAGCGCGGGCGGGACGCCGTTCATGCCGGTCACGACGATGTCCTTCTTCTTGCCGGCCTGGCGCACGGCCTGTGCGGCGCCCATGCCGAGCTCGTCGTTGGCGCCGTAGATGGCGTTCAGATCGGCGTGCGCCACGAGCGCGTCCTCGCCGTATTTCAAGCCGTTCTCGCGCGTCAGCAGCATCTCGTGGCGGAAGACGATCCTGATGGCGGGGTGCTTGGCGATCTCGTCCGTGTACCCCTTCGAGAAGTTCATGAAGGCCTGTGCGCCGGCGGGGCCCGCAAGCATCGCGACCTTGCCCTTGCCGCCGAGCTTTTTCGCGGTCCAGGCGGCGATGTCGCGTCCCACCGTAATCTCGTCGACGCCGATATGCACGGTCTGCGCCTCGCAGGCCGATCCGCGCGCGATCGACATGATCGGGATGCTCGCCTTCTTCGCGTTGTCGTAGCCGCTGCACAGCGCCTTGGCGTCGATGGGCGAGACGAGGATGCCCGCGACCTTCTTCGCGACGAGGTCGTTGATGCCGTTCAGCTGCCGCGCGATGTCTTCGTTGGCGGTCACCGGCAGCACTTCGTAGCCCAGCTCCTTCGCGCGCTCGCGGATGCCGCGCAGCATGGCGATGTAGAGCGGGTTGTCGTCGGACGCGAGCGCCACGCCGATCGTCTTGGTTTGCGCGGCGGCGCCGTTGAACGCGGCGGCCACAAGCGCCGCAAGGCCCAGAAGTGCAAATTTCCTCATGACCATTCTCCCTCGGTTAGGTCGGTCGGAACACTAGCATAGAGGCCCCTTCGCCCTGGGGCGAGGGGGTTGGGGGTGAGGGGGAGGATCGTTGGCCTTCGTTGAGCGGACCGCGGCGCCGGCCTCGCCGTGCCTCAAAGCGCGGGTCATCCCCCTCGCCCCCTGCCCCCTTCGGAACGCGAGGGGGAACTAGCGGCGCCGAAGCCGGTCCGCCGCCGCCGCCGCGATCAGCACGACGCCGATCGCGACCTGCTGCCAGTAGGAATGCACGTTGGCGAGGTTGAGCGCGTTCGAGAGCACGACGATGATGAAGACGCCGATCACGCTCTTGTAGAGCTTGCCCTCGCCGCCATAGAGCGAGGCGCCGCCGAGCACGACCGCGGCGATCGCGGTGAGCTCGTAGAGGATTCCCGCAGTCGGCTGGCCGGATTGCAGGCGCGAGGCGAGCATCACCCCGGCGACTCCGGCAAGCGCGCCGCAGAGCACGTAGGCCGAGATCCTGACGCGATCGACGCCGATGCCGGCGAGGAACGCGGCGTCGCGATTGCCGCCCGTGGCGAAGAGGCGGATGCCGTAGGCCGTGTGGTGCAGGAGCCAGTGGAATAGGGCGAAGATGAGGATCGGCAGCCAGACGAGATAAGGCACGCCGGCGAGCCGCTCGATCGCGAAGTCGTTGAACGCGCGCGGCAGGCCCTCGTCGCCCACGACCGGCTGGCCGTCGGTGACGAGCATCGTGGCGCCGCGCAGCAGCACCATCGTGGCGAGCGTGGTGATGAACGGATTGACGTCGAGCTTGGCGACGATGAGGCCATTCGCGACGCCGACCGCGGCCCCCACCGCAATACCGGCGACGACGCCGAGCGCGATCCCGGCCTCGAGCATCACCATGCAGGCGATGCAGCCCGAAAGCGCCGCCGTCGATCCCACGGAGAGATCGAATCCGCCCGCGACGATCACGTAGGTCATGCCGATCGCGATGACGGTCATCACGGCGCCCTGCATCAGGATGTTGTTGATGTTGGTGCCGGAGAGGAAGCGGCCGGAGAAGAGCGCGGCGATCACGCACAGCACGACAAGCGCCACCAGCGGCATCTGGCCGAGAAGCCAGTTGAAGCTCGGCGCGCTCGGCGCGGGGCGTGCAGCCTCCGCCTTCATCCGCCGAGCGCCCTGCGGAGCGCTCCCTCGCTGTAGTCGCCGCCGCCCGCGGGCGCGCGTGCCAGCCGCGCGACGAAGCGGCCCTGCCGCATCGCCAGCACGCTGTCGCTGATCGCCATCACCTCGCCGACCTCGGACGACGAGAGCACGATGGCGCCGCCGCGGCCCGCGAATTCGCGCATGAGCCGGTGGATGTGCGCCTTGGCGCCGATGTCGATGCCGTGCGTGGGTTCGTCGAGCAGCAGCACCGCGGTTTGCCCCGCGAGCCAGCGCGCGAAGACGACCTTCTGCTGGTTGCCGCCCGACAGCTCGCGCAGCGGCCGCTTGGGATCGCGCGGGCGGATATCGAGCTCCTCCATGAGACGCCGTACGAGCCGGTCGACCGCAGCCGCATCGAGCCGCCAGCGCCCGGCGAGGTGATCGAGATTGGGAAGCACGATGTTCTCGCGCACCGTGAGGGCCGGCACGAGCGCCTCGGCGCGGTCGCCGGGCACGAAGCCCAAGCCACTTTCGATTGCGTCTGCCGGCGCCGCCACGGAGATGCGCTCACCGCGCAGCGCATAGGCGGCGGGCACGCGGCCGGCGCCGAACAGGCGCTTCAACAGCTCGGTGGTGCCGCTGCCGAGCAGGCCGGCGAGGCCGACGACCTCGCGCGCCCGCACCGCCGCCGATCGCAACGCCGGCGCGGCGGCGGGATGCTCGAATTCGAGCAAGACCGCGCCCGGGACGCGGTCGTGCGGATGCTGGCGCTCGGCGAGATCGCGGCCGGTCATGAGCTGGATCAGCCGCTCCACGTCAAGCGCCGCGCGGGGAACGACCTCGACCACGCGCCCGTCGCGCAGGACGGTGCAGCGGTCGGCAATCGCGATGACCTCGTCGAGCCGGTGCGAGACGAAGACGATGCCCACGCCCTGCGCTTTCAATCCGCGCACCACGGCGAACAGGCGCTCGACCTCGCGCGCTTCGAGCGAAGCGGTGGGCTCGTCGAGGATCAGCACCTTGGCGCGATGCGCGAGCGCGCGCGCGATCATGACGAGCTGGCGCTCGGCGTGTCCGAGTCGCTCGACGCGCTCGGCAGGATCGATGGCGAGATCGAGCCGCGCCAGCAGTTCGGACGCGCCGGCGCGCATCGCGCGCCGGTCCACCGCGGGGAGCACGCCCAACGCGCGCCGCGTCGGCAGCAGTCCGAGCAGGACGTTCTCGGCGACGGTCAGCGCCGGAACGACGCGGATTTCCTGCGGAATGACGACGATGCCGGCGGCAAGCGCCTCGGCCGGGTCCTTGAACCGGCGCGGCCTGCCGGTGATCCAAATCTCACCCGCGTCGGGCGCGTACACGCCGCCGAGCAGCTTGATCAGCGTCGATTTGCCGGCGCCGTTCTCGCCCACCAGCGCGTGCACCTCGCCCGCCGCCACCGCGAACGCGACGCCGTCGAGCGCCTGCGTTCCGGTGAAACGCTTGGCGACCCCGCGCGCCGCGATGACCGGCTCGGCGCTCATGCCGCAAGGGCCGCGTACATGGCGGCCTCCTCCTCCCTGATCCGCTGCCGAAAATGGCACCCGCCCCGCGGCTTGTCACCCCCGCCCCACTCGATCTTGCCGTCCCCGCTTTCGCGCGCGAAAGCGGGACGACACGTCTGGTGACTGGCATGCCCGGAACTAAACGGCCAGTGCCTTTCGATGATCCGGCGCGAGATCGTCCTCGATGAACCAACGCACGATGTCGTCCATCGATTTGTCCTGCTTGAAGCCCAGCTTGAGGGCGCGCTTGGGCGCAAAATCGGCGTGCCAGCGGTCAACGATGGCGGCGATGACCGGGTCTTTCCGAAACTTGATGCGCGCCGCCACTTGGGGGCCGGCCACGCGCTTCAGTGAGGCGATCATCTCGCTGACCGAAACGGCGAAGCCCGGCAGCAGGAGCCCGCGATTGTCGCCGAATGCCTTGGCCGGCAGCTCGTAGGCGTGGATCAGCGACTGGACCACCGTGCGCGGCGACGCGCACCACATGCGCACATTCTTGTCGACCGGGCAGATTGCCTCCTCGCCCTGCAGCGGCTCGCGGATGATCGAGCTCGCCCAGGTCGACGCGGCGCGGTTGGGTCGGCCCGCGCGCACGACCACCGTGGGCAAGCGCAGCGAGCGTCCGTCGACGAATCCCTTCCGGCTGTAGTCGTTGACGAGCATCTCGCCGATCGCCTTCTGCGTGCCGTAGGAGGTCTGCGGCAAGAGGTTGATGTCGTCGCGGATCGGCGTCGGGATGTGGCCGCCATAGACCGCGACCGAGCTCGTGAAGATCACCCTGATCGGCTTCGGCAGGCGCCGGCAGGCCTCGAGCACCCAGCGCGTGCCGTCGAGATTGATCGCCATGCCGGTGTCGAACTCGGCCTCGGCCTGGCCGCTGACGATGGCGGCGAGATGGAAGACGGCGCCGGTCTCGCGCGCGATCAGCGCCTCCACCTCGGGGCGCGACGCGATGTTGCCGACGTGCGTCGTGACCTTCGCGGCCGCCGATGCTGGCTTCCTCGGCTCGGCGACGTCGAACAGCGCAAGCTCGTCGATGCGTTCGCCGCCGAGCGCCCCCGCCTTGGCCAGCGCCGCGGCCAGCTTCTGCCCGACGAAGCCACCCGCGCCGGTGATGACCACTCTCATTATCTTTCCTCCGATGAACCCGTCATCCCGACCGAAGCGCGGCGCCTTCGCCGCGCGCAGTGGAGGGATCGCGGGCCAGCGGCGCGCGATCCCTCCACTGCGCGAGCCGCGAGGCGCGGCTCGCTCCGGTCGGGATGACGATGATCATACATGCCTGACAGGTTCCGCCATTTGTTCAAGTTCGATTTTTCACAACTCTGGCCCGCGCCGGAGCTCATGGCAGTTACGGAGAGCGATGAGCCTGCTATGGTGTAGGAAAGCACCGCCCAAATGCGGCGCAGAATGGGAGGATGTCCGATGAAGCGATTTTGCCTCGCTTTTCTGAGCCTCGCGCTCCTGCTGCCCGGACCCGCGCTGGCGCAGGACGACTATCCGTCGCGCCCGATCACGATGATCATCCCGTTCCCGCCCGGCGGCGTCGCCGACCAGACCGCGCGCGCGATCATCGGGCCGCTCGAGAAGGAGCTGAAGCGGGCCGTGGCGATTCGCAATGTCGGCGGCGCCGGCGGCGCGGTCGGCATGGCCGCAGCCGCCAACGCCAAGCCCGACGGCTACACGATCCTGCTCGCGCTCTCGAGCATCTCGATCATCCCCGAGGCCGACAAGCTGTTCGGCCGCAAGCCCGCCTACACGATCGATCAGCTAACGCCGATCGCGCTGCTCGGGGCGGACCCGACCGTGCTCGTCGTGCGCAGCGAGAGCCCGTGGAAGACGGTCAAGGAGCTCGAAGAGGCGGCGAAGAAAGAGCCGGGCAAGCTCTCCTATTCCTCCTCGGGCGTCTACGGCACCCTGCACATGGCCATGGCAATGTTCACCAACGCCGCCGGGATCAATCTCAAGCACGTTCCTTTCAACGGCGGCGGTCCTGCCGTCACGGCGCTGCTCGGCGGCCATGTCGATGCGCTCGCCTCGGGCCCGGGGCCGGTCCTCGCCCATATCAAAGCCGGCAAGCTGCGTCCGCTCGCGAACTGGGGAACCAAACGGCTCGCCGTCCTCCCGGACGTGCCGGCTTTCGCCGAGCTCGGCTACAAGGACGTCGAGTTCTACATCTGGGCCGGTTTGTTCGTGCCCAAGGACCTGCCGGCGCCGATCCTGGCAAAGCTGCGCGCCGCGGTGAAGACATCGGCCGCCGCGCCGGAATTCACCTCGGCGATGGAGAAGCTCGGCAGTCCGGTCGCCTATCTCGATGCGCCGGAGTTCGAGAAGTTCTGGTCGGCGGATGCGGCGCGCCTCGCCGCAGCGGTCAAGCGGGTCGGCAAGGTCGAATAGGCCGCGCGCGATGGAGCCGCGCGCGCCAAACCCGATCCGGCTGACGGCGGATCGCGCCGCCGGGCTTGCGCTGATCGCAACCGGCGCGCTCGCGCTCGTCGAAAGCCGCGGATTGCCGATGGGCACCTTGCGTCAGCCGGGCCCGGCCTCCTTTCCTGTGGCGCTGGCCATCGCGCTCATGGGCTTTGGCGCGCTGATGCTGGTGCTTTCGCGCGGCAGCACCAGGCTGAGGGACCTCGGCTGGGCCGAGGCGCGGCAGGCGCTTCTGATCGTGCTCGGCGCGGCAGTGGCGATCTTCCTGCTGCTGCGCGCGGGCTACGTCATCACCATTGCGGCGCTGCTGCTCTATCTCCTCATCGTCGTGGCGCGGCGGCACTGGGCGATTTCGATCCTCGTGGCGGTGGGGCTCGCCGGCGGCACCTTCGCGCTGTTCGACATGGGCCTGCGCGTGCCGCTGCCGCGCAGCCCGTTCGGCGTCTTCTAGCAGCGCCCGCCCGTGTTGGAGACGCTGCAGAATCTCGGCAACGGCTTCGCCGTCGCCCTTTCCCCCGGCGTGCTGCTCTACGCGTTCATCGGCTGCCTCGTCGGAACGCTTGTGGGCGTCTTGCCCGGAATCGGGCCGCTCGCCGGCATCAGCCTGCTGCTCCCCGCCACGTTCGGCCTCGATGCCACGCGCGCGGTCGTCATGCTCGCGGGCATCTACTACGGTGCCATGTATGGCGGCTCGACGACGTCGATCCTGATGCGGATTCCCGGCGAAGCCGCCTCGGTGATGACCTGCATCGACGGCTACGCGATGGCGAGGAAGGGCCGCGCCGGCCCGGCGCTCACGATCGCGGCGCTCGGCTCCTACATCGCCGGCACCGCCAGCGTCGTGGCGCTGATGCTGCTGGCGCCGCCGCTCGCCAATTTCGCGCTGCGCTTCGGCCCGCCCGAGTATTTCGCGCTGCTCGTGCTGGGCCTGCTCGTGCTCGCCTACATGAGCGTCGGCTCCATGCTGAAATCGCTGGCGATGGCGGCGCTCGGCCTGCTCCTCGGCACGATCGGCATCGACCACATGAGCGGCTATCAGCGCTACGGCTACGGCCTGCACGAGCTCGGCGACGGCATCGGCGTCGTGCCGCTCGCGGTCGGCCTGTTCGGCCTCGGCGAAATCCTGGCCATGGCCGGCCGCGCCAGGCCGCCCGAGGTCATCAAGCCGCGCTTCCGCGATCTCCTGCCCAACCGGCGCGAGATCCGCGAAGCAGTGGCCCCGGTCGCGCGCGGTTCCGTCCTGGGCTTTCTCGTCGGCATCATTCCCGGCTCAGCGCACATCATCGCGACGTTCGTCGCCTACGCCGTCGAGAAGAAGCTCTCGAAGAAGCCCGAGGAGTTCGGCAAGGGCGCCGTCGCCGGCGTGGCCGGGCCGGAATCGGCCAACAATGCCGCCACTTCGGGCGCGTTCGTGCCGATGCTGGCGCTCGGCATCCCCTCGGGCCCGGTCACCGCCGTGCTGATCGCGGCGATGATGGTGCACGCGGTACAGCCGGGCCCGCTCATGATGACCCAGCAGCCCGACGTCTTCTGGGGCTTCATCGCCTCGATGTATGTCGGCAATTTCATGCTGCTGATCCTGAACCTGCCGCTGGTCGGCCTGTTCGTGCAGCTCCTGCGCATTCCCTACGGCTATCTCTTTCCGGCCATCGTCATGTTCTGCATCTTGGGCGTCTATGCCGCGAGCGGCAGCATCGTCGATGTGTGGATCATGCTGATCATGGGTATGCTCGGCTATGCGCTCCGGAAGCTCGACTTCGAGACGGCGCCGATCGTCCTGGGGCTCATCCTCTCGCCGCTGATCGAGCTCGCGATGCGCCAGTCGCTCTCGATGTCGAACGGCTCCTACGCGATCTTCGTCGAGAAGCCGATCGCCGCCGCGCTGTTGGCCGCGGCTCTGGCGCTGCTCGTCCTAGGGCTCGTTCCCCTCATCGGCGGCATCAGCGACTGGCGTGCGCGCCTCGCGGCGGCGGAGGGCGATGCGGACGCAAGCAACCGCGGCAACTAGCGTTCCCGCAGGCGCACAGCCGGCGGCGATCGAGAGGATCGATGCAGAAGACAATCGCCTACGTATCGAACGCCGACAGCCGCGAGATCGTCGTGCTGCGCCTGGCGGAAGACGGTACGCTCTCCGAGATCGAGCGCGTCAAGACCTCGGGCACGGTGATGCCGCTCGCCGTCTCGCCCGACCGCCGCTTCCTCTTCGCGGCCTTGCGTTCGGAGCCGTTCGGCGCGGCCAGCTACCGCATCGACCGCCAGACCGGGCGCCTTTCCCACATCGCCACCGCGCCGCTGCCCGGCAGCATGCCCTATATCGCCACGGACCAGACCGGGCGCTATCTTTTGAGCGCGTCCTATCAGAGCGCCATCGTCGCGGTGTCGGCGATCGACGCCGAGGGCCGCGCGAGCGCGGCCGCGCTTCAGGTATTGAACACGGGACCCAACGCGCATTGCATCGTGACCGATCCGGCCAACCGCTTCGCATTCGTCCCGTGCCTCGGCGGCGACCACGTGATGCAACTCCGCTTCGACGCCAAGACGGGCAGACTTTCGCCGAACGCGCCCGCCGCCGTGAGCACCAGGAAGGGCGCGGGGCCGCGGCACATCGTTTTACATCCCGACGGTCGCCTCGCGTTTCTCATCAACGAGCTGGATGCCACCGTCATGAGCTTCGCGTTCGATCCGGCGGCGGGGACGCTCGCGCCGCTTTCGACGGCGAGCGCGTTGCCGGCGGGCTTCTCCGGCAAGCCCTGGGCCGCGGACATTCATGTGACACCCGACGGCCGCTTCGTCTACGCCTCCGAGCGAACCTCGAGCACGCTCGCCGGCTTTGCCGTGGATGACGCCACGGGCGCATTGAGGCCGATCGGGCATTGGCCGACCGAGACGCAGCCGCGCGGCTTCGCGATCGATCCCAGAGGGCGCTATCTGCTGAGCGTCGGCCAGCTCTCCAATTCGCTGACCGCCTATGCGATCGATTCTGACAGCGGCACGCTCACGCCGCTGAAGCGTTACCCGATGGGCGCCAATCCGAACTGGGTGGAGATCGTGGAATTGACTTGAGGCGTGGGGGTGCGCTCAGGTTCCGATCGCGTCGCGCAGACGGTAGTAGGCGACGGTGGCGCCGACGTAGAGCCGGTGCAGGCCGTGGAATGGGATCGGCCGGATCGGGGTCGCGGGAAAAGGCAGCACGCGCCGATCCTGCTTCAACACGTAGTCGGCCAGGACCATGCCCATCGACGTCGCCAGGCCGACGCCACGGCCGTTGCAGCCCAGCGTTGCGATCAGCCCGGGCGCCGGCTCGTGGAGATGGGGCAGGAAATCGCGCGTCAGCGCCACCCGGCCGGCCCAACCGAACTCGTAGGCCACGCCGCCGAGTTGTGGAAACAGCCGCTCCGTCATACGCTTGAGATGCGCGAAATCCGCGGGCCCCTCGGGATCGCGGAAGGGGCCGCGGCCGCCCATCACGAAGCAACCGGTGTGGTCGAGGCGGAAATAGAGCAGCAGGCGGCGAGTGTCGGAGCACACCTGGCCGTGCGGGAGTATCGATCTCCGCACATTGTCCGACAGCGGCGCCGTGGCAACCTGGAAGCTGTTGGCGGCGATCACGGTCTCCTTGAGCCTGGGCCAGAGATCGCCGGTGTATCCGTTGGTGCAGAGGAGGACGCGCTCGGCGCCGACGACGGGGCCCGCCTGCGTCTGCAGTTCCCAGTGCGACCCGGCGCGGCGCAGCGCCGTGACCGGCGTCTCGCCATGCACCTTGGCACCGGCCGCGAGCGCGGCGCGGACGAGGCCGCGCGTATAGCTCAGCGGCTGGATGCCGCCCGCACGCCGGTCGATCCATCCGCCGAGGTAGGCGTCTGTCCCGAGATGCTCCGCCGTGGCGGCGCGATCGAGCAGCGCCAGCGGCGCGCCGCGCTTCTGCCACTGCTCGGCGCGGCGGCGCACGGTCTCGAGCGCGGCCGGCGTGTGCGCCGTCTGTACCCACCCTCGGCGCACCGGATGGCACGCGATCTCGTGCTTGGCGACGAGGTCGAACACGCCTTCGGCGGTGCGGCCGGCAAAATCGACGAGCCGGGCGCCGGCCTCGGGCCCCAGCATCGACTCGAGCTCGTCGGGGTCCCATTTGAGGCCGGGAATGACTTGGCCGCCGTTGCGTCCCGACCCGCCCCAGCCCGGCTCCGCCGCTTCGAGCGCCACGACGCTCGCGCCGCCTTCGGCCAGATGGAGCGCCGCCGACAGCCCGGCATAGCCGGCGCCGACGACGGCGACGTCGGCCGCGACCGATTCGGTGAGCGCCGGCGTGGGCGGCGCCGGCTCGGCCGTCGCGGCCCAGAGCGAGGGGTTGACGTCGCCCTGCTTGCCCATCGCCGCTCACATGGGATGGAGCACGCGGTGGAGGAAGTCCCGCGTTCGCGGATTTTGCGGGTTCGTCAGCACCTCGCGCGCACGCCCCTCCTCGACGATGACGCCGCCGTCGAGAAACAGGACGCGGTCGGCCACCTCGCGCGCGAACCCCATCTCGTGCGTGACCACCACCATGGTCATGCCATCCTCGGCCAGCCCGCGCATGACCTCGAGTACTTCGCCGACGAGCTCGGGATCGAGCGCCGAGGTCGGCTCGTCGAAGAGGATCGCCTTGGGTTGCATCGCGAGCGCGCGGGCGATGGCGACGCGCTGCATCTGGCCGCCGGACAGGCGGCTGGGATAGCTCTCGGCCTTGTCGGCCAAGCCGACGCGGGCGAGCAAGGCGTGGGCGCGCGCGCGGGCCTCGTCCCGCGGCTCTCTCTTCACATGGACCGGCCCTTCGATCACGTTCTCGATCGCGGTGCGATGCGGAAACAGGTTGAAGCGCTGGAACACCATCGCTACCTGCGTGCGAATCGCACGGATGCTTTTTTCGGCGCGGTCCACGCGCCGACCGTCGATTCGGATGTCGCCGCGGTCATAGCCTTCGAGGCCGTTAATGCAGCGCAGGATGGTGGATTTGCCCGAACCCGACGGGCCGACGATGCACACGACCTCGCCCTTGGCGATTCGCGTCGAGATGCCGCGGATGACGTGGTTGGCGCCGAACGACTTGTGGACGTCTTCGAGCACGATCACGGGACGCGGCCTACTTGCTGCCGTATCTGCGCTCGAGCCACCCCGCGAAGACGGTGAGCGGCACGCTCATCGCCAAGTAGAGCAGCGCCACCAGCGTGAAGACGGTCATGTTCTTGAAGGTGGAGGAGGCGATGAGCTGGCCCTGGCGTGCGAGCTCGGCCACCGTGATGGTCGAGGCGAGCGACGAATCCTTGAGCATCATTATCATGGTATTGCCGTAGGGCGGCAGCACGATGCGTACGGCCTGCGGCAGCACCACGCGGCGCATGAGCATGGCGCGAGTCATGCCGATCGATTCGGCGGCCTCGACCTGCCCCGGATCGATGGCTTCGATACCGGCGCGGAAATTTTCGGCCTGATAGGCCGAGTAGGCGATGCCGAGGCCGATGATGCCGGCTTCGAGGGCGGTCAGCGCCACGCCGAGATCGGGCAGGACGAAATAGATGTAGAACAGCTGGACGATGATGGGGATGCCGCGGATCGTGTTGACGAGCGCCTTGCTCGAGAATGACAGCACCGCTCCGCCCATCACGCGCATCAGCGCCCAGACCAGGCCGAGCGCTGTGCTGATTACGAGCGAGCCCAGCGTCACCCAGACCGTGATGACGCAGCCCTGGAGCAGGATGGGCAGGAACTCGGCGGCGTCCTTCCAGAACCCCGACATCAGGGCCGCTTAGGCGCGCCCGGCCGGGGCGACGCCGGCCGGGCCCTCGCGTTCGTTCACAGGCCCCACTTCTGCACGATCTTGTCGATCGTGCCGTTGGCCTTGAGCTTGGCGATCGACGCGTTGATCTTCTTCAGCAGGTCCTGGTCGTCCTTGCGCACGCCGATACCGATGTTGCCGACCACGACCGACTTGTAGGAGCGGACGAGGTGCACGCCGGGGAATTTTCCCTCTTTGATCTGATAGGCGAGGATCGGGTAGTCGCCGAACCCGGCCTTGAGCCGCCCGACATCGATGTCGCGCATGATGTCGGCGAGCGAATCGTAAACCTTCACGTCTTTGAACACGCCCGCCTTCTTGAGCGGCTCGACGTAGACGGTGCCGACCTGGGCGCCGACGACCTCGTCCTTGAGATCGGCGAAGGCCTTGTATTCCTTCTGGTCCTTGGCCGAGACGACCAGGCCCTCGCCGTAGGAATAGACGGGGTCGCTGAAGTCGATCACCTGCTTGCGCGCGTCGGTGATGTACATCGCGGCCGAGATGATGTCGATTTTCTTGGTGGTGAGCGACGGGATCAACGCGGCGAACGGCGTGGCCTCGACGTTGACTTTGAATCCCGCGTCCTTGCCGATTTCGGTGATGATGTCGACCATCACCCCTTGGATCGAGTTGGTCTTGGTGTCGAGGAAGGTGAAGGGAATGCCGGTCGTGGTCGACCCGACCTTGTACTCGGTCTGCGCGCCGGCCGGGCCGGCTGCCGCGAGTGCCAAAGCCGCGCCGGCAACCAGCCATTGCGCCGCGTGACGACGAAACTTGGTGATCATGATTGCCCCCTCGGCGGTGATCGCCGCCCGCAATGCGACCACGATTCGGCGGGAGCGGTCAACCCTTCGGGCCCCGCTTGGCGCGCCAGGCGTCGTAGCGCGCCTTGACCGCCGGCGAGGGCGGATAAGTGCCGATCACCGGCGCGCCCTTCCGCACTTCTTCGAGCACGAAGGCTTCGAGTTGCTCCTGCTCGATCGCATCGCGCGCCACCTCGACGGCGAGATGCTGCGGGATCACGACGACGCCCTCGGCGTCGCCGAAGATCACGTCGCCCGGATAGACCGGTACGCCGCCGCAGCCGACCGGGACGTTGAGGTCGGACGCGTGATGAAGCACGAGGTTGAGCGGCGCCGCCGGCCCGCCGCAATAGACCGGGAGCTCGAACCCCGCGATCTCGGGCGAATCGCGCAAGCCACCGTCGCTCACGAAGCCGGCGACGCCGCGCACCTTCAGGCGCGTCAGCAGGATCGAGCCGCCCGAGGCCGCGCGCGCGTCGCGCCGGCAATCGGAGACGAGCACCTGGCCCGCCGGCACGGTCTCGATCGCTTTCCGCTGCGGATGCTCGGGATCGGCGAAGACGCCGACATGATCGATGTCCTCGCGCGCCGGGATGTAGCGCACGGTGAAGGCCTCGCCCACCATCGGCGTCTTGATCGACGAGAACGGCCTGACGCCCTGCATGAAGACATTGCGCAAGCCGCGCTTGAAGAGCTGCGTCGTGAGCGTGGCGGCGCTGCAGGCCTTGAGCAGAGCGATCGTCTCGGGGTCGATCATCGCGTTCCCTCGCGCCGTTTCGCCGACCATAGCCCAATCGTCATCCCGGGCGAAGCGAAGGGACTCGCTGGCGTCCATCCTTCGAGGCCGCCCATCTTCGGGCGGGCCTCGAAGGATGGAAGCGAGCACACCGTCGCCGCACCGCGTGCTCCGACTCTAATACGACCTTGGCAGCCCCAGCACGTGCTCGGCGATGTAGGCGAGGATCAGGTTCGTCGAGATCGGCGCCACCTGATAAAGCCGCGTCTCGCGGAACTTCCGCTCGACGTCGTAGTCCTCGGCGAAGCCGAAGCCGCCATGCGTCTGCAGGCACATGTCGGCCGCGAACCAGGAAGCTTCCGAGGCGAGAAGCTTCGCCATGTTCGCCTCGGCGCCGCAGGGCGCGCTCGCCTCGTAGAGCGCCGCGGCGTGCTTCACCATCAGCGCAGCAGCCCGGCTTTGCGCATAGGCGCGCGCAATCGGGAACTGTATGCCCTGGTTCTGCCCGATCGGCCGGTTGAAGACGATGCGCTCCTTGGCGTAGTCGCGCGCCTTGGCGATGAACCAGCGCGCATCTCCGATGCATTCGGCGCCGATCAGGATGCGCTCGGCGTTCATGCCGTCGAGGATGTAGCGGAACCCGGCACCCTCCTCGCCGACCAGATTCTCCGCCGGCACTTCGAGATTGTCGAAGAACACCTCGGCGGTGGCATGGTTGATCATGGTGCGGATCGGCCGGATCGTGAGGCCCTTGTCCAGCGCCGCGCGCATGTCGACGAGGAACACCGAGAGACCCTCGGTCTTGCGCTTGGCCTTGTCGCGCGAAGCGGTGCGCGCCAGCAGCAGCATGAGATCGGAATGCTCGGCGCGGCTCGTCCACACTTTTTGGCCGTTGACGACGTAGCGCTCGCCCTTTCTGACCGCGGCCGTGCGGATCGCGGTCGTGTCGGTTCCGGCGGTGGGCTCGGTAACGCCGAAGGCCTGGAGACGCAGGCGCCCCGCCGCGATCTCGGGCAGGAACTTCGCCTTCTGCGCCGGGCTGCCGTGCCGGAGGATGGTGCCCATGATGTACATCTGGGCATGGCACGCGGCGCCGTTGCCGCCGCTCGCGTGCACCTCCTCCAGGATCGCGGCCGCCGCGCCGATGCCGAGCCCGCTGCCGCCGAACGCCTCCGGGATGAGGCAGCCGAGGTACCCCGCCTCCGTCAGCGCGCGCACGAATTCGGTCGGATAGGCGCGCTCGCGGTCGAGCCTGCGCCAATACTCGCCGGGAAAGCGCGCCGCGAGCGCGCGCACGGCGGCGCGGATGTCGGCATGGTCTTCGGATTGTGGGGGAAGCGGATGACTGGTCATTGCGCGCGGTTCTATCACTTGAACCCCGCGTTCGCACCAGCGGCGCGGCAGGTGCCGGCCCTTGCCGCGCGCTTTCGGCCGCGGAGGGAAGGTGCTGAATAAAGTGCGGGCGCGATCATGGTCAGATCGCGCAAGTTCGTCGTCGAACGGGTGATGCCGCATCCGCCGGAGAAGATCTGGCGTGCCCTCACGCAAGGCCCGCTGATCGAAGAGTGGTTGATGAAGAACGACTTCCAGCCGGTCGTGGGCCATCGGTTCAAGTTCCGCGCCGCGCCGATGCCGCATTGGAACGGAGTCGTCGTGGCTGGCAGCGCTATCTCGCCGGCCTCGAGCGGGTGGTCGCCGCGTTCGGCTGACGCGGCGGCTCGGCGACCGGAACGCGACGACGGAAGTGTCACGCAGGCGCGTGTTTTCTACGATTTGCGGGTGTCGGGTTGTTCGGCGCGGGCCAGTTCGCGGCCGCCGATCCCACCGTCTCCACGCGCGGTGCCGTCGGCGGCGTCGCCCGGTTCCAACTTCTCTGCCACCAGCGGATGTGGGTTCTCGGCCGAAGTGCCGGCGCTGCCGTACGGACGCGTCAGAATCTCGAGCAAGTGCCCGTTCAGGTCCTCGAAATAGACGCCGCGACCATCGTCCCACTGATTGATCTGGCCGCGCTTCGTCTGATACGGATCGGCCCAATAGGGCAGCTCGCGTTTCTTGATGCGCGCGAAAATCTCATCGAATTCGGACTCGCTTACCAAGAACGCATAATGCTGAGACGTTACGTGGCCAGTGGTCGCTATGAAATCGAGGGTCAGGTCGTCGCCTACCGTCACCAACGCAAACGGACCGAGGAGATAAGGCGGCCCCAAGCCGAGGATCTCGCTCAGGAACAGCGCCGACTTGTCCTTGTCGCGCGCGGCCACGATCGTATGGTTCAGCTTTACGGTCATCTCGTTCCTGTTGTTCTCAAGAAATATCTTCGCAGGCTTCGCCCGGCCGTCTTTCACGCCCTGCTAACGCCCGGTGCGGGCGACGGTTCCGAGATCGCCCTGTCATCCGGACGAGTGCCAAGACGAGGCGGAATGGAGGACCCTTCGGCAGGCTTGCGCGTTGTTGCGAGGCAATGGCCGTATCCCGCGCCCAGCCCAAGGAGGAGGTTCAAAATGAGCCCAAAGCTTCTCAAGCAGAACTTCCCCGCACCCGCGGAGGGCCTGGTGTTGACCCACTTCTTGGTGGTGGGTGACCAGGAGCGGTCACGCGACTTCTACGTGCGCCTCTTCGGTGCAACGATTGTTCAAGAGCGCGATCCCGTGATTCTTCGCATCAGCAATGGGTGGCTGATCCTCAACGTTGGCGGAGACCCGACGGACGACAAGCCCGAAGTTTTCGCCATGCCACCGCAGAACGAGCGGGTGCTGACCGGCGCACTCAATATCAGGGTGGCTGACATCGAGGCCGTGTACCAGGACTGGACGGCGCGCGGCGCGCAATTCCTCACGCCGCCAAAAGATCACGGAGACGAAATCCGCTGCTATCTGCGCGACCCGGATGGGCACTTGATCGAGGTTGGCCAGACGACCGGCGGATTGCGCTAAGCGGCGCTACTCGGATCGGCTCCTCCGATCGGCGCGTGTCCGATATGATTCTCGTGACCGGTGCGACGGGGTACGTCGGGCGCGCCGCGATGCGCAGGCTTTCGGCCGCGGGTCATGCGGTGATCGCAATGGCCCGGGACGCGCGGAAGGCGGAGCGGACCTTGCCGTCGGGGACCCAGGTCCGGATCGCCGACTATGACGAGAGGGCGGGCCTGGACGAAGCGTTCGTCGACGAGGCATCGCCGTTCTATTTCGCGCCCGTGTATCGGGACGCCGAGCGGCGACTGGCCGAGGGCGGCGCCGAGTGGACAATTCTCAGGTGCGGCCTCTACGCGGACTTCGTGCTTGCGCATTGGCTCCGGCCGGCACTATCCACGGGCGAAGTTTCGTTGCCCTTGGGACCAGCCCGCATCGCGCCGATTTCGCGGGACGATGTGGCGGAGCGGCCGCAGCAGCGGTCGCCTCGCGAGATCGCGGCGGCAAAGTCTACGAGTTGACCGGGCCCAGGTCATATTCGTTCGGCGAGATCGCGGCCATCGCGGGCCGCGTCTTCGGCGCGCCGATCCGCTATGGGCGTGCTCGCCCACGGATTGCCTGCGGCGCGCCTGGGCAGACCTGCGCGACCCCTGGCCGCACGCTTTTTCGACCTTATGCGCATCCATTTCCCAACGGCGCTACGGCAAGGTGTCCACGCATGTCGAGGACCTCGTGGGCAGGCCGGCCGAAAGCTTCGAGGACTTCCTCAGCCCGCGGCGCGCGCGCCGGTCCGGAAGAGGACGCGATGAGTTTCGAGTTGAAGGCAATCGGGCGGGTCGAGTCTCCGCTGACCGAGCTCGATTCGGCTCCCCGGCAAGCGGACGAAGGCGCACCCGAGGCCTGGCTGGTCTTCGAGCCGGCCATGCTCGAGGGGCTCCGGAGCATCCGGCCCGGCGATGAGGTCCTCGTCCTCACCTGGCTCGATCGCGCGCGCCGCGATGTCTTGAGCGTGCATCCGCGCGGAGACGCCTCGAGGGCGCAGGAGGGCGTCTTCAGCACGCGCTCCCCTCACCGCCCGAATCCCATCGGCCTCCACCGGGTGGAGATTGCCGCCATCGACGGCCGGCGAATGCAGGTGCGCAATCTCGAAGCGCTGGATGGGACGCCGATTCTCGATGTCAAGCCGATACTCAGCGGAGACATCGGCGAGCGCTGAGCAAGGGACCGGCGGCTGCCGCCACCCACGAGAACGCTCTCTCGCGGCTCAGGATGACGCTGCAAGCAGGAAGTCCTCCCGCCGCTTTGCCAGCTCGCGCAGATCGGCGACGCCGATATGCGCGATCGTCGTGTCGATCTCCTGCTTCAGGATGTCGATCGCAAGGGCCACGCCCCTCTCGCCGGCGCCGGCGAGGCCGTAGAGGTAGGCGCGGCCGATGAGGCAGGCTTTGGCGCCGAGCGCCAGCGCCTTGACCACGCTCTGGCCGCGGCGGATGCCGCTGTCGAGCAGCACGTCGAGACGACCGCCGACCTTTTCCACGACGGCCGGCAGCGCCGCGATCGTCGGGATATCGCCGTCGAGCTGGCGCCCGCCATGATTGGAGACGACGAGCGCATCGGCGCCGGCCTCGGCGATGCGTGCGGCATCGTCGGCCGCGACCACACCCTTGACGACGAGCTTCCGCCGCCACTGGCCGCGGATCCAGTCGAGATCCTTCCAATTGAGCGAGAAATCCATGTTGCGGGCGACGAACTCACCCTGGCTCGTCATGCCGCGTCCGGCGGCCGCGACCGAGGCGAGGTTGCCGAACTGCGCCCGCGGCGCCCGCAGCATCGGCAGGCTCCAGCTGAGCCGCATCGCCATGTCGATCCAGTTGGCAAGGCCGAGCACATTGCGCGTCGTGAATCGGTTGCGCACGTCGCGCTCGCGGCTGGCGCGCATTGCGATGTCGACCGTGAGCACCAGCGCCGGGCAGCCGGCCGCATCGGCGCGCGCGATGAGATCGCGCGTGATGCCGCGATCCTTGGTCACGTAGAGCTGAAACCAGAACGGCGCCTTGGTGGCGGCGCGGACCTCTTCGATCGAGCAGATCGAAGCGGTGCTCAAGCAATAGGGAATGCCCGCGGCCTCGGCCGCGCGCGCGGCCGCGATCTCGCCCTGCGGCCAGAGCAGGCCCGCGAAGCCGGTCGGCGCAAGCGCGAGCGGGAGGGCCTGCTCGGCGCCCAAGACGGTCGTGCCGAGGCTGCGCTCGGACATGTCGCGCAGCACGCGGTGGCGGAAGCACCAGCGATCGAAGGCCTCCTCGTTCCAGCGCAATGTCTTCTCGTCATAGGCGGCGCCGTCGACATAGTCGAACAGGAAGCGCGGCAGGCGCCGGCGCGCCGCTTTGCGCAAATCGTGGATGTTGGCGATCATCGCCTCTCGGTCCCGCTGGGCCGGCCGGGCCGGATTGCGCGGCGAAACGACAGGCGCGGCTGTTTGTCCGCGCCGGGCCGCTCAGAGCGGCTTCTTGATGACACGCGCGATCTCGCCGACGATCCCGCGGCGGAACGCGAGCACGCAAAGGACGAAGATGCCGCCCTGAATGACGCTGACCCAGGCGCCGGCACGCTCGGCTAGGAAATCCTCGATCGTGATCAGCACGACGGCGCCGGCGATCGGCCCGAAGATCGTGCCCATGCCGCCCAGGAGCGCCATCAGGACGACCTCGCCCGACATCGGCCAGTTGACGTCGGTCAGCGCGGCGCTGCCGGTCACGAAGACCTTGGTTCCCCCGGCAAGGCCGGCGAGCGCGGCCGATAGAACGAACGCCACGAGCTTGTAGCGGTCGACGTGATAGCCGAGCGAGACCGCGCGCGGTTCGTTCTCGCGGATCGCCTTCAGGACTTGGCCGAACGGCGAGTGCACGACGCGATAGATGAAGACGAAGCCGATGAGAAAGATGCCGAGCGTGAACCAGTAGAGCGTCATATTGTTGCGGAGGTCGAGCAGGCCGAGGGCCGTGCGGTTTGCCTGGCCGCCGAGCTGGAGGCCGTCCTCGCCACCGGTGAACTTTGCCTGCAGCGCAAAGAAGAAGATCATCTGCGCGAAGGCGAGCGTGATCATCGCAAAGTAGATGCCTTGTCGGCGGATCGCGAAGCCGCCGATGACGGCGCCGATCAGCGCGGCCACCGCCGTGGCAAAGACGATGCAAAGCTCGGGCGGAAGGCCCCATTTGGCGGCCGCATGCGCGCTGGCGTACGCGGCCGAACCCCAGAACGCGGCGTGGCCGAAGGAGAGGAGGCCCACGAAGCCGATCAGCAGATTGAACGCGCAGGCGAACAGCGCGAAGCACAGCACTTTCGCCAGGAAGACCGGGTACACGCCGAACGGCGCCGCCACGGCCAGCGCCAGCATGATGGCGAACGCGACATAGTGGTGACGGAGCGATCCGTGCTCGGGCACTGCCGTCGGCGATGCATCGAGGGCGGGTGCGTCCACTTTGGCTTGGGTCATTTCCATGTCACGCCGTCCGCCCGAACAGGCCCGCCGGCTTGATCAGCAGCACGATGGCCATGATCACGAAGATCACGGTGTTCGAAGCCTCGGGGAAGAACACCTTAGTCAGGCCCTCGATGAGGCCGAGGCCGAAACCGGTGATCACCGAGCCCAGAATCGAGCCCATGCCGCCGATCACCACGACGGCGAAGACGATGATGATGAGATCGCCGCCCATCTGCGGGCTCACATTGTAGATCGGCGCGGCCATGACGCCGGCCAGCGCCGCGAGCCCGACGCCGGCCGCATAGGTGAGGGTCAGCATGAGCGGGACGTTGATGCCGAAGGTCTGCACCAGCGCCGGATTCTCGGTGGCGGCGCGGAGATAGGAGCCGAGCTTGGTCCGCTCGATGACGTACCAGGTGCCGAGGCAGACCGCGAGCGAGGCGACCACCACCCAGGCGCGGTAATTGGGGAGGAACATGAACCCCAGACTCTGACCGCCCTGGAGCAGCTCCGGGATCTGATAGGCCTGGCCCGAGGAGCCGTATTCGTTGCGGAACAGGCCCTGGACGACGAGCGCAAGCCCGAACGTGAGCAGAAGGCCGTAGAGGTGATCGAGCCTGTAGAGCCAGCGCAGCATGCTGCGCTCGATGACGACGCCGAGCAGCGCGACCGCCAGCGGCGAGAGCAGCAGCGCCGCCCAATAGCCGATGCCGAGCTTCTCGAGCAGCAGCCACGCAACGAACGCACCGGTCATGTAGAGCGCGCCGTGCGCGAAGTTCACGACGTTGAGCATGCCGAAGATGACGGCGAGCCCGAGGCTCAACATCGCGTAGAACGCGCCGTTGATGAGGCCCAGCAGCAGCTGGCCGAACAAGGCCTGAGGCGGGACGCCGAGAAGCTCGAACATGAACGTGCCGGGAGCGAGGAGAAGAAGCCCTCCCCCGCTTCGCGGGGAAGGGCTGGGTAGGTGAACCGCTGGTTCTAGTTCTTCGCCACCAGCGGGCAGTTTCCTTCAGCCAGCGGGCGGAAGGCCTCGGCCGCCGGGATCGTCGCGCGCTGATGATAGAGATCCCACGGGCCCTTGGATTCCGCAGGCTTCTTCACCTCGAAGAGGAACATGTCGTGGACCTTGCGGCCGTCGGCGCGGACCGTGCCCTTGCCGAACAGCGGATCGTCGGTCGGCATCTCCTTCATCTTGGCCACGACCGCCTTGCCGTCGGCGTCGCCCTTCACCGCCTCGAGCGCTTTCAAGTAGTGGGTGACGGCGGCGTAGACGCCGGCGTGGATCATGCTCGGGTAGATCTTCTTGGGATGGAGCGAGCTGAAGCGCTCGGCCCATTTCCGGTTGACGTCATTCTGGTCCCAGTACCACGCCTCGGTGAAGATCAGGCCCTGGGCCGTCGGGAGGCCGATGGCCTTGACGTCGGTGAGGAACACGAGCAGCCCGGCGAGGTTCTGGCCGCCCTTGACGATGCCGAACTCGGCCGCCTGCTTGATCGAGTTGATCGTGTCGCCGCCGGCATTGGCGAGGCCGATGATCTTCGCCTTGGACGCCTGCGCCTGGAGCAGGAACGAAGAGAAGTCCTGGCCCGGGAACGGATGGCGCACCTTGCCGAGCACCTTGCCGCCGTTCTTCTCGACGACCGCGGCCGTGTCGCGCTCGAGCGCGTGGCCGAACGCGTAGTCGGCGGTGAGGAAGAACCAGGTGCTGCCGCCGGTCTTGACGATGGCCTTGCCGGTGCCGTTGGCGAGCGCCCAGGTGTCGTAGGTCCAGTGCACCGTGTTGGGCGAGCATTTGGGGCCGGTGAGGTCGGAGGACGCGGCGCCCGAGACCAGGAACACCTTGTTCTTCTCGCGCACGATCTCGTTGACCGCGAGCGCCACCGAAGAGGTGGGCACGTCAACGATGACGTCGACCTTGTCCTCGTCGATCCACTTCCTGACGATGCTCGAGCCCACGTCGGGCTTGTTCTGGTGATCGGCGCCGACGATCTCGATCTTCATGCCCTTCTGGGCGGCCTTGAAGTCCTCGACCGCCACGCGCGCGGCGATGACCGAGCCGATGCCGGTGAGATCGGCATAGGTGCCTGACATGTCGTTCATCACGCCGAACTTGATCGTGCCGTCGCTCCACTGCTGGGCCTCGGCCCCGCCCGCGGAGAGCGCCACCGCTGCTGCGGCGGCGGCCAACCATTTCTTCGTACTCATCGTGTCGCTCCTTCCCTGACTGGGTTGATTAGACGCCGAGGTAGTTCTCCACGTCGCCCATGCGCGCCTCGAGTTTCTCGCGCGGGATCATGTCGATCACCTGTCCGTGCTCGACGACGTAGAAGCGGTCTGCCACCGTCGCGGCAAAGCGGAAGTTCTGCTCGACGAGCAGAATCGTGAAGCCCTTCTCCTTCATCCGGCGGATCGCGTTGCCGATCTGCTCGATGATGACCGGCGCCAATCCCTCGGTCGGCTCGTCGAGGAGCAGCATCTCCGCGCCGGTGCGCAGGATGCGCGCGATCGCGAGCATCTGCTGCTCTCCGCCCGAAAGCTTGGTGCCCTGGCTCTTCTCGCGCTCCTTCAGGTTGGGGAAGAGCGCGTGAATGTCGGCGACGGTCATGCCGCCCGGCCTTATCACCGGCGGGAGCAGCAGGTTCTCGTTGACGTTGAGGCTCGCGAAGATGCCGCGCTCCTCGGGACAGAGCGCGAGGCCGAGGCGCGCGATGCGGTGCGGCGGCAGGCCGGTCAACTCCTGGCCGCTGAAAGTGATCGATCCCTGGCGCCGGCCGACAATGCCCATGATCGATTTCATCGTCGTCGTCTTGCCGGCGCCGTTGCGGCCGATGAGCGTGACGAGCTCGCCCTTCCGCACCTCGAAGTTCATCCCGTGCAGGATGTGCGACTCGCCGTACCACGCGTGCAGATCGCGCACCGCGAGCAAGGCATCGCCGCGCGGCGCGGGTTCCGGCACGCGTGCCGGCGCAAGCTTCCTGGCCGGCTCAGCCATGCCCGTGACTGCCCATGTAGGCCTGCACCACGGCCGGGTTGCGCGAGACTTCGGCGTAGCTGCCTTCCGCCAACACCTCGCCGCGCGCCAGCACGGTGATCGTGTCGGAGAGATTGGCCACGACCTTCATGTTGTGCTCGACCATGAGCACGGTGCGGTCCTTGGCGACGCGGCGGATGAGCGCCGCGGTGCGCTCGATGTCCTCGTGGCCCATGCCGGCCATCGGCTCGTCGAGCAGCATCATGTCGGGTTCGAGCGCCAGCGTCGTCGCGATCTCGAGCGCGCGCTTCCGTCCGTAGGCGAGTTCGACGGCCGGCACGCCCCGGTAATGGCCAAGCCCGACGGCCTCGAGCAATTCGCCGGCCTTGCCGTCAAGCCCCTGCAAGATGCGCTCCGATTTCCAGAAGTGGAAGGAGTTGCCCATCCTCCGCTGCAGCGCCACGCGCACGTTCTCAAGTGCGGTGAGGTGCGGGAAGACGGCGGAGATCTGGAAGGAGCGCACGAGTCCCATGCGCGCAATGTCGGCGGGGCTGGCATGTGTAATGTCGTTGCCCGCATAGGTGATGTGGCCGGCAGAGGGCGTCAGGAACTTCGTCAACAGGTTGAAGCAGGTCGTCTTGCCGGCGCCGTTGGGGCCGATGAGCGCATGAATCGTGCCCCGCCGCACCGCCAAAGACACGTTCTTGACGGCGACGAAGCCCTTGAACTCCTTGGTCAGTCCTTCGGTGCGAAGGACGATATCCGCGCTCACCCGCATTTCCTCCGATTGCCGCGCGCCCCCCGCGGTCTTCGCCCCCGTTTCTCGCAGTATCGGACGGGTCCGGACCTTCTATGGGCGCGAAATATCAGAGTCAATGCGCGGGGTGCGCGCAGTCATCGTACATCATATTGGTTTTCAACGATTCTGCCGTCAGTCTGGGCATTTCGGCGCGGCGCGCCGATGCGGCGGGCGGGAAAGGCTAGACCCGGTTCCGACCGGGTGAAACAGTGCGGGCGCACGGGCTGTGCGTCCTCTCTCGACGGCCGTGGCCGACGGTGGGGATGGGCGATGCACAGCGCCCGCCTGCCGGCAACTGCATACGGCGGCGACTTACGGCATCATAGACCATAGCCAGATGGCGATATCGAAAAATGTATACACACAAAGTCACCGCCCATCTGCCGACGGATTTGTTGCGGCGTGCGCAAGAGGTGACAGGAAAAGGCGTCACCGAGACCCTCAAGCGGCGCCTCGAGGAACTCACGACTGCCGACGCCTATCGGCGGCTGCGCGCCCTGCGGGGCAAAGTCAGGCTCTCGGTCGATCTCGAAGAGCTTCGCCGAGATAAGCCGCGCCGCGCCGTGCGGCCGCGCATCGCGCGGCGATCGCCGTCGACACGAGCGTGTTGATTGACTATTTCGCGGGCGCGACCCTGCCGGAAGCAGCGCGCCTCGATCACGAGCTTCGAGGAAAGAACGTCGTGCTGCCTCCCGTCGTCGTGACCGAGATACTGAGCGATCCGACCGCGGGACCCGAGGTCATCCAAGCGATCAGCGGCGTGCCGATGCTGAAGCCGCTTGCCGGCTACTGGCAGCGGGCCGGGCGCGTCCGTGCGCGCATTCGTATGCTGCGCCTGCGCGCTACGCTCGCGGATGCACTGATCGCCTATCATGCCTTGATCACGACACGCCGCTGCTGACGCGCGACCCGACTTCCGCCACTTCGCGAGGCACGCTGGCCTGAAGCTCATTTAGCCCCGGCGAACACGCCGGCCGGGCACGCGATGCCCGTTCCGCCGAGCCCGCAATAGCCCATCGGATTCTTGGCGAGATACTGCTGGTGGTAGTCCTCGGCGTAATAGAACTCGGGCGCGTCGAGAATTTCGGTCGTGATCGCGCCGTAGCCGTGCTCTTTGAGCATCGCCTGATAGGCCTCGCGAGAGGCCTCGGCGGCGCCGCGCTGGGCCGGCGAATAAACGTAGATGCCGGAGCGGTATTGCGTGCCGATGTCGTTGCCCTGGCGCATGCCCTGCGTCGGGTCGTGGCTCTCCCAGAAGATCTGCAGCAGCCGCTCGTAGGAGACCTTGGCCGGATCGAACACGACGCGCACGACCTCGTTGTGCCCGGTCTGGCCCGAGCACACTTCCTGGTAGGTCGGGTTCGGCGTGTAGCCCGCCGCGTAGCCGACCGAGGTCGAGTAGACGCCGGACTCCTTCCAGAACGCCTTCTCGGCGCCCCAGAAACAGCCCATGCCGAACAGCGCAAGCTCGAGGCCGGCCGGAAACGGCGGCTTGATCGCGTTGCGATTGACGAAGTGCTTGTTGACCACCGGCAGCGCGGCGGCACGGCCCGGCAGCGCGCGCTCCTTGGGCGGCATGACGGTCTTGGTCTTGGACCAGAGCGACATGGCAGAATCTCCGCTGGAAAGCCCCCGAGTCGCGACGCAAGATAGGACCGCCCGTCCGCCGCCGCCAGGGCCGCTGCGATCACGCGCGATCAACTTTCGCGATATGCGGAGGCTTGCGGAACCCGACTATGTCTGCGCGGAGCGCGATTTCTTGCATCGGCGCGGCGCGGACCCTAAACCGAGCGAATGCCGCATCACACGCCGCTCATCGCGACCATCGTCGTCGGCATCGTCTTGGCGTTCGCGCTCGGCGCGCTCGCCAACCGGCTGCGGATTTCGCCCATCGTCGGCTACTTGCTCGCCGGCGTCCTCGTCGGCCCGCATACGCCGGGCTTCGTGGCCGACCAGTCGCTGGCGGGCGAGCTCGCGGAGATCGGCGTCATCCTGCTCATGTTCGGCGTCGGCCTGCACTTTTCGCTGAAAGACTTGCTATCGGTCCGCTCGATCGCGATCCCGGGCGCCGTCGGGCAGATGGCGGTGGCGACGCTGCTCGGCCTTTGGCTCGCGCTGGCGTTGGGCTGGCCGGTGGGCGCCGGCATCGTGTTCGGGCTCGCGCTCTCGGTCGCGAGCACGGTGGTTTTGCTGCGGGCGCTGCAGGATCGGCACCTGCTCGACAGCGAACGCGGGCGCATCGCGGTCGGCTGGCTCGTTGTCGAGGATCTGGCGATGGTGCTGACCCTCGTGCTGCTGCCGGCGCTGGCCAGCGTCATGGGCGCCGCGGGCGCGCCGGCGGCGAGCGCGCCCTTCTCGATCCCCGGCATACCCGACATCGTGACCAGCCTCGTGCTCACCGTGGGCAAGGTCGCTGCCTTCGTGGCCGTGATGCTCGTCGTCGGCCGGCGCGTCATCCCGTGGCTGCTGCATCGGATCGTCCATACCGGCTCGCGCGAGCTGTTCCGCCTCGCCGTGCTCGCGATCTCGCTCGGCGTCGCCTATGGCTGCGCGCTGCTGTTCGACGTGTCCTTTGCGCTCGGCGCCTTCTTTGCTGGCATGATCTTGAGCGAATCGGAGCTCAGCCAGCGGGCGGCGGAGGAGACGCTGCCGCTGCGCGACGCCTTCGCGGTCTTGTTCTTCGTTTCGGTCGGCATGCTGTTCGATCCGCTCATTCTCATCCGCGATCCCTGGCCGGTCCTGGCCGCGGTCGCGATCGTGATGCTCGGCAAGTCGATCGCCGCCTTCGCGATCGTGCTCGCCTTCGGCCGACCGCTGGCGACCGCGCTCACCATTTCCGCGAGCCTGGCCCAGATCGGCGAGTTCTCCTTCATCCTCGCCGGCCTCGGTCTCGCCTTGAAGCTGCTGCCCGAGGCGGGACGCGATCTCATCCTCGCCAGCGCAATCCTGTCGATCATGGCGAATCCCGCACTCTTCGCGTTGGTCGACCGCTATGTCCGCAAGCAGAGCGCGGTCGCGGCGGCGGGCGCAGCGCCCGAGCCGCCGCCCCTGCTGCCGACCGCGCTCGCCGGTCACGCCGTCGTGGTCGGTTATGGGCGCGTCGGCCGGGTGATCGGCGAAGGATTGAAGCGCGCGAACACGCGGTTCGTGGTGGTGGAAACGAGCCTCGACTTCGTCACGAAGGCGCGCGCCGAGGGAATCGAGGCGCTATGCGGCAATGCCGCCGAGCCTGCGCTGCTCGAGGCCGCGAACATCGCGGGCGCGCGGCTTCTGTTCGTTGCGATCCCGATTGCGTTCGAGGCGGGCCAAATCGTGGAACAGGCGCGCCGCACCAATCCTTCGCTCAGGATCGTTGCGCGCGCGCACTTCGATGCCGAGGTGGATCACCTGCGCGGGCTCGGCGCCGACCTCGTGGTCATGGGCGAGCGCGAGATCGCCGCGGCGATGGTGCGGCAGGCCTTCGCGCCCGACGCAGCCGCGCCGTAGTTTCCAGCTGGCTACTCCGCGGCCGCCGGCTGCAGCGCGGGTCGGCGCGAGAGGCGCATGGCGAGCACGGCCGCGAGGAACGCCAACCCCATGATCGCGGCGGCGGAGTAGAAGACCCAGGCCGGCGCGTTGTGGTCGATGAGCCAGCCGAAGGCCGGCGCGAACATGATGCCGCCAACCTCGAATCCCGACGAGACGAAGCCGAACACCTTCCCGCTGTGCCCCGGCGGCGTCAGTGACTTCACCATCAGGTCGCGCGACGGCGTGATGATCGCGAACATGAAGCCGCCGAAAGCGAACGCCGCCAGCACGGCCCAATAGGGCATCGCGATCGCGGCGACGAGGCACAGCATCAGCCCGGCGAGGCCATAGCCCGCGAAGGCCACGAGATCGAGGCGCTCGACGCGCATCGCGACCGTACCTCCGACCAGCGTGCCGGCGGCGCCGCCCGCCATGAAGGCGCTCACCGCCCAGGCCGCGGCTTTGAGATCGATCGACCAGAGCTGGTTGAGCGAGGCCGCGACCGCGCTGTTGAGGCCGATCGAGAGCCCGCCGGACAGCGCGTAGAACAGGAACATCATCAGGATCGGCGGCGCGAGCACGATGCCGAAGCCAAGCGTTTCCGCCGCGCCTTTCGGGCGCGCGGCGTGCGCCGGCTTCTCGCCGCTCATGCGGCGGCGCTGGCTCCACAGAAATGCAGTCATGGTCAATCCGGCCAGGCCGGCTGCGATGAAGGCAACCTGCCAACCGTAGGCGCTGGCGAGCAAGCCGGACGCGAAGGGCCCGACCGCGAACCCGACATAGCCGGAAAACGTGTGGATCGAGTAGGCGCGGGCGAGCCGCGGCCCGGTGACGCTCGCGCCCATGATCGCGTAGTCCACCGGGTGGAAGACGCTGTTGCCGATGCCGGCGAGGAAAGCGAGCGCCAGCATCATCGCGAACGAATCAACCGAGCCCAGCAAAGCGAAGGATCCGGCCAGCAAGGCCAGGCCGCCGAGCAGCACCGGCTTGGCGCCGACCCGGTCGGCAACCACGCCCACGAAGTATTGAAACGCGCCCGAGGCCAAGCTGAACGCGCTCACCACCAGCCCGGCCTTGACGTAGGTGAGCTCGAGACGGGCAAGTGCCGGATCCTGGACCATGAAGGCCAGGATCGTCGGCAGGCCGAAGATGTAGTAGTGGCTGAACCCGTGAGCGCCGGAAACCAGCGCGATGACGGCGGACTCCCGGCGGGGATTGCGTTCGCTCATGGCCTTGGCTGGGGTCTCCCGCTGGTTCGATCCGCCCTCGCGCGGGCGCCGCGGGGACAATAGGATGCCATCCCGGGCCTCGCCACTGGTTAACCCGGCCTTACGCGCAACGTTACCATGCGCCGGCTGCGGCAGCGTGGCCCGCCGAACGCCAGGAATAAGGCCGGAAATGGAGTGTTGGTGCAAATGAGCTACCGTTGGGCGACAAGCGCCTGCGCTTGCACATGAGCGGCGTCCGCCCGTGAGTGGCGTCCGCGCCCTTGTCTTGGAGCAGGTGCCGGCATTGCGGCGCTATGCGCGTGCGCTGACCGGAGACCGCGAGCGCGCCGACGATCTGGTTCAGGACACGCTGGCCCGTGCCTTGAGCCGCCTCCACCTCTGGCGCCCCGCCGCGAGCATTCGCCCTTGGCTGTTTACGATCATGCATAACCTCTTCCTCAACGAGCGGCGGCGGGCGTCGCGGACGATGCCGCTGGGCGCCGATCCGGTCGAGCCGGCGGCGGACCGCGCCGACAGCCGCGCGCTGCTCGACGACCTCGACCGCGCGCTCGGCCAGCTGCCGGAAGAGCAGCGCGCGGCCGTGTTGCTCGTTGGTGTCGAGGAGATGAGCTACGAGGACGCTGCACGGGTGCTCGGCATTCCGATCGGCACGCTCATGTCGCGCCTCTCGCGCGGGCGCGAGCAGCTCCGGCGCCTCATCGACGGCGACGGCCGCCCGTGCATCCGGAGAGTGAAATGACCGCCGGGCCGATCGGCGAGAGCGACCTGCAGGCGTTCGTCGACGGGCGCCTCACGCCGGCGCGCGCCGCCGAGGTCGAGGCCTGGCTCGCCGAGCGCCCCGACGAGGCGTCGCGCATCGCGGCGCTGCGCCAGGACCGCGATGCATTGCGCGCCGCGTATGAACCGATCGCGGCCGAGCCGCTGCCCGCGCGCCTTGCCGCCGTGCTCGAGCGCGCGGCTGCTCCCGTCTGGCGGCGCATCGCGGCCGCTGTCCTCATCTTTGCCGCGGGCGCGGCGGCGGGTTGGGCCGCGGGCTACTACGGACACCCGAAGGACCCCGAGCGCCGTGACGTGGTGCGGGCCGCCATCGGCGCCCATCGCGTGTTCATCCCGGAAGTGCGGCATCCGGTTGAAGTGAGCGCCAGCGAGGAGGCGCACCTCGTGCGGTGGCTGTCGAAGAAGCTCGGCCATCCACTGAAGGCGCCCGATCTCAGCGCGAAAGGCTTCCGCCTCGTCGGCGGGCGGCTCTTGTCCGATAACGGGCGCCCGGCCGCGCTCTTCATGTACGAGAACCCCTACGGCCTGCGGGTCACGATCTACTGCGTCGCCGAGCCCGGCGAGGGCGCCACCGCCTTACAGTATCGCGAGATCGACGGCGTCGCCGCGTTCTACTGGATCGACGAGAAGCTTGCCTATGCGGTGACCGGCAAGCTGCAGCGCGAGAAGCTGCTCGAAGTCGCGCGCGCCACGCACGCCGCGCTCGAGCGGAAGTAGCAAAGTTTCATTCCATTCCCTTGTCGTCCGCGCTTTCGCGCAGTGCTGTCCAGGGAAAGCCATGGGATCTTCGGATAAGGCGCAGATTCGCCCGGGTCCGGCATCTGCATGCCTGCGCCGAGACTCGGAATTTCTTTGTCGTCCCCGCGAAAGCGCCGCTTTCGCGGGGACGACAAGATCGGGTTTCGTCGCTTGAGCGCGTTTACGCCGGCCGCTAGTGTTCGGCGATTGGTTGCAGGGAGAGCCGCAATGCTCGCGCATTCTTGTTTCGCCGCAGTCGCGGTCCTCAGCCTCGCGGCGCCGGGCGTGGCATTCGCCGACCACTATCCCGGCCATCACGGCAGCATCTACGGTCCCAAGAGTGGCACCGGCACCAATTTCTACGATCGGCAGCCCAACAGCGGCAGCGATCCCAGGAACCAGCCGCGCCGGCCCTCGGTGCAGCATCAGTGGGACCAACCGCGGGGCACCAACACCTGGGAGCAGCCGCGGAAGCCCGACCTTTATCCCTGGGGCAAGCCGAAGTATTGATGGCCCGCGACATCGTGGGCCGTCATGCTCGACGCCGGCTACTTCTACATCGTCCGCTTCTGGGTGGCGCCGGAGGCCGAGGCGCGCCTGCTCGCCTGGCTCGACGGCGGGCACACGGCCGAGGTCGTGGCCCAGCCCGGTTTTCTCTGGGCGCGGCGCATCCGGCTCGAGGAAACGGATTCGCTCGGATGGCGCGCCTTCGCCTCCATCTACGGGCTCGAGTCCAAAGCGGCGCTCGACGCCTATTTCAAGAATCCGGTGCGCGAGAAATTCGCGCGCGAGCAAGCCCCGTTCGCCGGCGTGATGCGCGCCGAGCGAAGTTGGGGCGCGGGCGAGTGGCAGACGCTCGGCCAAGGGGCCGAGCTTCGGGGCGAAGCGAAGCTTCGCCCGTAAGCCCGCGAAGCGAGCGACGCGCCGCATGACGGTCCCGCGCCGGCGCTGTTGCGCGCGTCAGGGCCTTCGTTCAAAAATACTTTGAAATCGAACGAGCGCCGAGGGAGGAGCCGCGCCGCGGCCGCGCCATGGATTTCGGCATTTTCGACCATCTCGACCGCAACGACCCGCCGCTCTCCGCCTTCTATGAAGAGCGCCTGAAGCTCGTCGAGCTCTATGACCGCATGGGCTTCTACGGCTATCACCTGGCCGAGCATCATGCGACGCCGCTCGGCATGGCGCCCTCGCCGAGCGTGTTCCTCGCCGCCGTGGCGCAACGGACGCGCAAGCTACGCTTCGGGCCGCTCGTCTACATCCTGCCGCTCTATCATCCGCTGCGCCTCGTGGAAGAAATCTGCATGCTCGATCAGATGTCGGGCGGGCGTCTCATGCTCGGCGTCGGCCGCGGCATCTCGCCCTACGAGGTCGGCTATTTCGGCGTCGATCCGGGCGAGAGCCAGGCGCGCTATATGGAGACGCTCGATCTTGTCCTGACGGCGTTGCGCTCGCCGATCCTCGCCTTTGAGGGAAGATTCCACCGCTTCAGAGACGTGCCGATCGAGCTGGCACCCGTGCAGAAGCCGCATCCGCCGCTCTGGTATGGCGTGATCAACCCGGACGCGACGCCGTGGCTGGCCAAGAACCGCGTCAACATCCTGAGCCATGTCGCGGCGCCGATCATGGGGACGATCACCTCGCGCTACGTATCCGAGTTCCGCGCCGTGCACGGCCGCGACGCAGTTTTGCCGAGGATGGGCCTCGGCCGCCACATCGTCATCGCCGAGCGCAGGGACGATGCGCTGGCGCTGGCCCGGCGAGCCTACGCGCGGTGGTTCGAAAGCTTCACCGTGCTCTGGAAAAAGCACGGTGCCAAGTCGGTTTCGGCTTCATACCCCGAGGATTTCGACGAGCTGCGCGAAACGGGCGTCGGCATCGCCGGCTCGCCGGCCGAGGTGCTCGACGCGCTGCTGCGTCAGCTCGCGGAGAGCGGCGCAAACTACTTCGTCTGCTGCTTCGCGTTCGGCGATCTGACATTCGACGAAGCGCAGCGCTCGCTGCAACTTTTCGTCGACCAACTCATGCCCGCCATGGCTGCGAAGGCGGCCGAGTAACGGCGCAAGCGAGGAGTCCAGGATGGCCGCCAAGAAGAAGCCGGCGAAGAAGCCCGCGCGGAGCAAGGCGGTGGAAGGCGCCCTTGCCGACCTCGTGATCGCCAACCGCATCCTCGCGAACGAAGGCGTCATCGACGCGTTCGGCCATGTCAGCGTCCGCCACCCCGAGCGCGACGACCGCTATTTCCTCGCGCGCTCGCGGAGCCCCGAGCTCGTCGAGCGCGCCGATCTGCTCGAGTTCGACCTCGACAGCAACCCGATCGATCCCGACGGACGCATCCTGTATTCCGAGCGCCCGATCCATGGCTGCATCTACAAGGCGCGGCCCGACGTGAAGGCCGTCTGCCACAACCACGCGCATTCGCTCATTCCGTTCGGCGTCACCGGCAGCGCGATCAGGCCGATCTGGCACATGGCCGGCGGCATCGGCGCCGAGGTGCCGATCTGGGACATGCGCGAGGAGTTCGGCGACACCGATCTGCTCGTCACCAAGAACGAGCACGGCAACTCGCTTGCGAAGAAGCTCGGCAAGAATCGCAGCGCGCTCATGCGCGGTCACGGCGCGGTGGTGGCGACGCACGATCTCAAAGCCACTGTCTTCGTCGCCATCTATCTCATGGCCAACGCCAGGCTCTTGAAGGAAGCGCGCGAGATGGGCCAGGTGGCCTATCTCAGCGAAGGCGAGATCAAGCTCACGGAAGCCATGAACTTCAAGCAGCGCTCGCAGAGCCGCGCCTGGGAATACTGGGCCCGACGCGCCGGATTCAAGGTGACGGTGAACGACTAGCCCGGATTTCTCAAACTAAGTGAGTGCATCGGGGCGTGGACTCTGAGAAAGTTGTTTTGCCGAAACGACTTGATCAGGTCCGAAGGAGCGCCCCGATGCCGACAGAGTGTAACCCGG
>Ga0187892_10000541_pt1 | contig 98229 bp, 90 predicted proteins | sample MA1701073metaG_FD_139345 | JGI IMG/M metagenome (GOLD analysis project Ga0187892, IMG submission 139345) | Bio-ooze microbial communities from a basaltic lava cave in the Kipuka Kanohina Cave System on the Island of Hawaii, USA - MA170107-3 metaG ... | reverse complement strand
GTCTTGCGCTCGCCCTCCGCGCCGCGGGCCTGCATGTCCGCCTGTGCCGCGCGGATGCGCTCGGCCAGATGGGGGGGCGTGTAGTCGATGGGGGCGCCGGCCGCAGGCGCGCCCGCGGGCGGCCCGCTCAACGCGGCGCCGCATTCGCTGCAGAACTTGGCGCTCGCGCTCGTCTCGTGCCCGCAGGCCGGGCAGGCGCGCACCAGCTTGGCGCCGCATTCCTCGCAGAACTTGGCGCCTGCCGGATTCTCGAACCCGCAGCTTGCGCAGCGCATAGGGCGTACCCCGCTTCCGGGCTATTCAACGCTCAACGATTGATAAATCTTATCAGGGCGGGCGGCCCGCCGCACTCCCCAGGGACGATGAATTGTTTGACATTCGCCGCGGTGCTAAACTTTCGCTATTCAAAAAAGTAATAACGAAAACGGACCACCGATGCCCCCGCGCTTTCCCCGCCTCCTCTGCCTCCTGCTGGCGCTGGTCTTCTCCGCCACGCTGCGCGCCGAAGTCGTGCAGGTCGCCGTCGCGGCCAATTTCACTGCGCCGATGCGGACCATCGCGGCCGACTTTGAGAGGGACACGGGCCACAAGGCGCGGCTGTCGTTCGGCGCCACCGGCAAGTTCTACGCGCAGATCAAGAGCGGCGCGCCGTTCGATGTGTTGCTCGCGGCCGATGACGAGACGCCGGCACGGCTGGCCGCCGAAGGCGACGCCGTGCCGGGCAGCCGCTTCACCTACGCAACGGGACGGCTGGTGCTTTGGTCGGCGAAACCCGACACGGTGGACGCCAAGGGCGAGGTCTTGAAACGCAACAAGTTCAAGAGCATTGCCATCGCGGCTCCGAAGCTCGCGCCCTATGGCGCCGCGGCAGTTCAAGCGCTGACGCAGCTCGGCCTGCTGGCCAGCCTGAGCCCGAAATTCGTGCAGGGCGAAAGCATTGGCCAGGCGTACAGCTTTGTCGCCACGGGCAACGCCGAGCTGGGCTTTGTCGCGCTGTCGCAGGTCTACGAAGGCGGCAAGCTCAAGCACGGCTCGGCCTGGATCGTGCCGGAGCACCTGCACAGCCCGCTGCGCCAGGATGCGGTGCAACTGGCGCGGGCGAAAGACAACAAGGCCGCGGCGGCCCTGCTCGCCTACCTCAAGTCCGACAAGGCCAAGGCGCTCATCCGCGCCTATGGCTACGAGGTGTAGCGATGCCCGCTGACGCCCTCGGTGATGCTGCCTGGGCAGCCATCACGCTGACACTGGAGCTGGCCGGGCTGACCACGCTGATCCTGCTGGTGCTGGGCACGCCGCTGGCCTGGTGGCTGGCGCGCACGCGCTCCTGGGCCAAGGGGCCGGTAGGCGCGCTGGTGGCGCTGCCGCTGGTGCTGCCGCCGACCGTGCTGGGCTTTTATCTGCTGGTGACGATGGGGCCGAACGGGCCGCTGGGCCAGCTCACGCAGGCGCTGGGCCTGGGGCTGCTGCCGTTCAGCTTTGCCGGGCTGGTGGCGGGCTCGGTGCTGTATTCCCTGCCCTTCGTGGTGCAGCCGCTGCAAAACGCGTTCGAGGCGATCGGCGAGCGGCCGCTGGAAGCGGCGGCCACGCTGCGCGCCTCGCCGATCGATACGTTCTTCAGCGTCGTGCTGCCGCTGGCCCGGCCCGGCTACCTGACGGCGACGGTCATGGGCTTTGCCCACACCGTGGGCGAATTCGGCGTGGTGCTGATGATAGGCGGCAATATCGCAGGCAAGACGCGCGTGGTCTCGGTCCAGATCTTCGACCATGTGGAAGCACTCGAGTACCCCCAGGCCCATTGGCTCGCGGGCGGCATGGTGGTGTTTTCGTTCGGAGTGCTGCTGGCGCTGTATGCGCTGAACCCGACGGGGCGGAAGAAATGAGCCGCATCCTGGCTCGCTTCAACGTCAGCTTTCCCGGCTTTGCGCTGGACCTGAACCTCGACCTGCCGGGGCGCGGCGTCAGCGCGCTGTTCGGCCCCTCGGGTTGCGGCAAAACCACCTGCCTGCGTGCGATCGCCGGGCTCGAACATGCGCGCGGCGGCTACCTTGAGGTCAATGACGAGGTCTGGCAAGACGACGCGCAAGGCCGCTTTTGGCCCACGCACCAGCGACCACTCGGCTATGTGTTCCAGGAGTCCAGCCTGTTCGAGCATCTGACGGTGAGTGGCAACGTGGAGTACGGCATGAAACGCGTGCCGGCGCCCAAGCGCCAAGTGTCACTGGCGCAGGCCGTTGAGCTGCTGGGCATAGCCCCCCTGATGGACCGCAGGCCGGCAAAGCTGTCAGGCGGCGAGCGGCAACGCATCGCCATCGCGCGGGCGCTGGCCACCAGCCCTCGGCTGCTGCTGCTCGACGAGCCGCTGGCCGCGCTGGACGCGCAGCGCAAGGCCGAGATCCTGCCCTACCTCGAGCGGCTGCACAACGAGCTCGACATTCCCGTGCTGTACGTAAGCCACGCGCTCGACGAGGTCGCGCGGCTGGCCGACCACCTGGTGCTGCTTCAGGCCGGGCGCGTGGGCGCCAGCGGGCCCATCGGCGAGCTGCTGACCCGGCTGGACCTGCCACTGGCCCACGGCGATGCGGCGGGCGCGGTGATCGAGGGCACTGTGCAGGGCCACGATGCCGCCTACCACCTGAGCCGCGTGGACTTTGCCGGTGGCAGCCTGCAGCTGGCCAGCACCGTGGCGCGGCCGCCGGGCCAAGCCGTGCGCCTGCGCGTGCTGGCGCGCGATGTGAGCCTGGCCCTGGAGCCGCCGCGCGGCAGCAGCATCCTGAACATCCTGCCGGCCACGGTGCTGGGCTTGAGCGAAGACAGCCCGGGCCAGACCATGGTGGCGCTCGATGCCGGCGGCGCGCGTCTGCTGGCGCGCCTCACACAGCGCTCGGTCGATGCGCTGGCCCTGGCGCCCGGGATGCGGGTCTATGCGCAGATCAAGGGTGTGGCCATCCTGGACTGACTACCGGTTGGCGTTGGGAAAGAACAGCGGCTCGCCGCCGATCCTGTAACCGGCAATCACGGCCTGGCCGGCGGGCGACACGACCCAGTCGACGAACTTCTGGGCCTCGGCGGCCTTCACATGCGGATGCTTGGCCGGATTGACCACGATCACGCCGTACTGGTTGAACAGCCGGTGGTCGCCCTGGACCAGCACCGCCAGCTCGCCGCGGTTCTTGAAGCTCAGCCAGGTGCCGCGGTCGGCCAGCACGTAGGCATTGGAAGAAGCTGCGATGTTGAGCGCTTGGCCCATGCCGCAGCCGCATTCCCGGTAGCCTGAGCCTTTCCTGTCGGCCAGGCCGGCCAGTGCCCAGAACCGCAGCTCGGCCGCGTGCGTGCCGCTCTTGTCGCCGCGCGAGACAAAACCGGCCTGGCTGGCGGCCAGCGTCTTGAGCGCCGCGACGATGTCCCTGCCCTGGGCCCGGGCCGGGTCGCTCCTGGGGCCGATCAGCACGAAGTCGTTGTACATGACGGCGTGGCGCTTGACGCCAAAGCCCTCGGCCACGAACTTCTCCTCGGCCGCCTGGTCATGCACGAACAGCAGGTCGGCATCGCCGCGGCGCCCCATGTCCAGCGCCTGGCCGGTGCCCAGCGCCACCACCTTGATGTCGATGCCCGTGGCCTTCTTGAACTCGGGCAGCAGGTGGCCGAACAGGCCCGACTGCTCGGTGGACGTGGTCGAGGCCATGACGATGCCCTGGGCTGAAGCGCCCCAGGATGCTATTGAAAATATAGCAGCAAGCAACCATTTGGCGCGGGCTACGTCCCCGAACGATTCAAAAAACTTCATACCAGCTGCCCTTTGAGGAACAGATGGGCCGACTCCGGCAGCGGCCCGTTGAAAAATTCGTGCACCGGCAAGTCCGCCAGCACGCGACCGTGTTCGAGGTAAATCACGCGGCTGGCCAGGCGCTTGACCTGGCCCAGGTTGTGGCTGCTGAAGATCACCGTCATCGCATGCTGAGGACCTTGGGCGCCGTGGCTGGCTGCGAAATCCGCGACCAGCGCCTCGACCTCGCGCTTGGCATGCGGATCCAGGCTGGCCGTGGGTTCGTCCAGCAGCAGCACATAGGGCTTGAGCGCCCAGGCCCGCGCCAGGGCCAGGCGCTGCTGCTGCCCACCCGACAGGGTCTTGGCGTTGCGAGTGGCGATGTCGGCCAGCCCCACGCGCAGCAGGGCCTGCAGCGCCTGCGCCCTGGCCTCTTGCCAGCGCAGGCCGCGCAGCCACAGGCCCAGCGCCACATTGTTCTGGGCCGAGGTGCGCAGCATATGGGGCCGCTGGAACAGCATGGCCTGGCGCAGTTCGCGCTCGCGCTCGATGCGGCCGCTGCTGGGCGCGACCAGCCCGTGCAGCAGTCGCAGCAGCGTGCTCTTGCCGCTGCCGTTGGCGCCAATCAGCGCCACGCGTTCACCGGCCCGGATGCTCAGGGCTGCCCCGGAAAGGGCATGCACGCTGCCGAAGTTCACATCGACGGCCTGCAGGTCGAACAAGACGCTCATGCCGTGATCCCCCGCGTCACTTCGGTCACCGCGCCGTCGACTCGCTCGCGCCAGCGCCGCAGCACGGCAATCAGGGCGTTGAGCGCCAGCACCACGCCCAGCAGCACCAGGCCCAGCGCCAGGGCCAGCGGCAGGTCGCCCTTGCTGGTTTCCAGCGCGATGGCCGTGGTCATGACCCGCGTGAAACCATCGATGTTGCCGCCCACGATCATCACGGCGCCAACCTCCGAAACGGCGCGGCCGAACGAGGCCAGCAGCACGGTCAGCAGCGCATAGCGCTCGTCCCAGGCCAGCAGCAGGCTGCGCATCAGCGAGCCGGCGCCCAGAGAGCACAACTGCTCGCCATGCGAGCGCTCGGCATCCTCCACCGCCTGGCGCGTGAGCGCCGTGACCACGGGCAGCACCAGCATGGCCTGGGCCAGCACCATGGCCTGGTAGGAAAACAGCCAGCCCAGCGAACCCAGCGGGCCGCTGCGCGACAGCAGCAGATAAACCACCAGCCCCACGACCACCGAGGGCACGGCCAGCAAGGTGTTGAGCAGCGCGAGCACGCCATCGCGCCCCGCAAACCGCGCCACCCCCAGCCAGGCGCCCAGCACCAGCCCCAGACCGCAGGCCAGGACGCAGGCCAGACCGCTGACGGCCAGCGAGCGGCCGACGATGGCGAGTAAACCGGGATCGACGGCAGTGATGAGCTGGAGCGCTGTAGCCGCGCTTTCGGTGAACGATGACATAGGTTCGACTATGGTAAGCCTTCATCCCATCTGCCGCGACAGAAAGCGCCGTGCATGAACTGGAGCGCCACGGCACGCCCGATCGTGGCGCACCAGGGCCCGATGTACAGCTGATGGGCGCCGTCGGCGAGGGCGCTGCGCCCTCAGGTCTTGGGCGCCTCGGGTCCGCCCATGACCCGCGCCATGGCCGAGACGATGTCCACCGGCAGCGGAAACACGATGGTGCTGGACTTGTCGCCGGCAATGTTGACCAGGGTCTGCATGTAGCGCAGTTGCATGGCCTCGGGCTGGCGCGAAAGCATTTGCGCGGCCTGCAGCAGCTTCTCGGACGCCTGCAGTTCGCCCTCGGCATGAATCACCTTGGCGCGCCGCTCGCGCTCGGCCTCGGCCTGGCGGGCGATCGCGCGAATCATGGACTCGTTGAGGTCGACCTGCTTGAGCTCGACGTTGGACACCTTGATGCCCCAGGCGTCGGTCTGCATATCCAGGGTCTGCTGGATGTCGGCGTTGAGCCGCTCGCGCTCGGCCAGCATCTCGTCGAGCACATGCTTGCCCAGCACGGCGCGCAGGGTGGTCTGCGCGAGCTGGCTGGTGGCATTGAGGAAGTTTTCCACCTGGATGATGGCCTTTTGCGAATCGACGACGCGGAAGTACACGACCGCGTTGACCTTGACCGACACGTTGTCGCGCGAAATCACGTCCTGGCTGGGCACATCCAGCACCACGGTGCGCAGGTCCACCCGCACCATCTGCTGCACGCCGGGAATCACGAGCACCAGCCCCGGCCCCTTGACCCGCCAGAAGCGCCCCAGCATGAACACGACGCCGCGTTCGTACTCGCGCAAGATGCGAAAGGCCGACACCACCAGCAGCAGCAGCACCAGCACCACGCCTGACAAACCCACGCCTGCGACCATGATTATTCTCCTTGTTCGGTTTCGGGCGTCACGGCGAGTGTGAGCCCCTCCATGCCCATGACACGCACGCGCTGCCCGACCTCCAGCCGGACCGAGCTGCGCACCTGCCAGCGCTCGCCTTGCAGCAGCGCCCAGCCCTGGTTGCCCGAGGCTTCCAGCACTTGGCCCACGCTGCCCACCAGTTGCTCGCGCCCGCTGACCACCGGGCGCCGGCGCGCCCGCAGGGCCAGGCCACCGACCGCCGCCAAAAACACCGCGCTGACGATGGCCACAGGCACGACAAACGCGAGCGGCACGCCGTAACCCGGCACATCCGTGTCGATCAGGATCACGGCGCCGGCGACGAAGGCAACGATGCCACCTATGCCCAGCACCCCGAAGCTGGGCAGGAAGGCCTCGGCCACCATGAACGCCAGCCCCAGAAGGATCAGCAGCAGGCCCGCGTAGTTGACCGGCAGCAGCTGGAAGGCATAGAGCGCCAGCAGCAGGCTGATGGCGCCGATCACGCCGGGAGCGACAAAGCCCGGGTTCGAGAACTCGAAGAACAGGCCGTAGACGCCGATCAGCATCAGCATGATGGCAATGTTCGGATCGGTGATCACGGACAGCAGCTTCACGCGCCAGTCGGGCTCGTAGCTCAGCTGCGTCGCGCCGGCAGTCTCCAGCGTTTTCTCCACGCCCAGAACGTCGACCCGCTTGCCCTGCAACTGCTGAAGCAAATGCGCCACATCGTCGGCCACGTAGTCGGTCACGCGCAGCTTGAGCGCCTCGGCGGCCGACAGGCTGACCGACTCTCGCACGGCCTGCTCGGCCCACTCCACATTGCGCCCGCGCATCTGCGCCAGGCCGCGAATGTAGGCGGCGGCATCGTTGACCGCCTTGCGGGCCATCGCATCCTTGGAGGGCTCCGCGGGTTTGCCCGCTTCGGCGGGTTTGCCGCTGTCGCCCTTGCCCGCGTCGTCCTTGTCCGGGGCCTTGTCCTTGGTCGTCGGCGATTCCGCCGGCTTCTTGGGCTCGCCCGGGCCGGGCACGCCTATGGCCACCGGCGTGGCCGCCCCCAGGTTGGTGCCGGGCGCCATGGCCGCGACGTGGCTGGCGTAGAGGATGTAGGTGCCGGCGCTGGCGGCACGCGCGCCGCTGGGCGCCACGAAGGTCGCCACCGGAACCGGCGAGGCGAGAACGGCCTTGATGATCTGGCGCATCGAGGTGTCCAGCCCGCCCGGGGTGTCGATGCGCAACACCACCAGTTGGGCCCCGTCCTGCTCGGCGCGACGGATGCCGCGCACGACATAGTCGGCGCTGGCCGGGCCAATCGCGCCCTCGACCCGCAGCAGCAGCACCGGCGCGGGTGCAGCGCCCGCCCAGGGACAGGCCAGCAGGCCCGCCAGCCACAACGCCAGCGTGAGCCACGTCCTTCGCACGAGGTGAATGATGGTCGCGACCATAAGCCCGCCGCCACGCGACTGACCGGCTCCGGGGGGTCAGCAACCACGGGACGTCAATTCATTATGGCACCGCCGTGGCCCGTTCACAACGAGCGCTGGACGCTATTATTTTTATAGCAAATCACAAAGCACAGGAGCGAAAACCGACAAAACCGTCGTCGCGCCCGGGCAGGGCAAAGCCGCGGAACTTGGGGTACTTCATGCGCGCGCGCGTGGCAAACGAGGCGCCGCGCAGGACCAAGGCCCGGCCGAACCAGGGCTGTGAGTAGTCGGCCCAGGGGTCGGGACTGAAACCGGGCCAGGGCCTGAGGGTGCTGGCCGTCCATTCGTGGACATCGCCCCAGCGAAAGCCGCGCCGCTCGGCCGCGTGGGCCGCGACCTCCCACTCGACCTCGGTCGGCAGACGGCGGTGGGCCCAGCGGCACCAGGCGTCGGCCTCCCACCAGCTCATGTGCATGGCCAGCTGGTTGCCCGCCATGCGCGAGGCGTGGCCAAACAGGGTCTGCATGACGGCGCCGCCGGCCACGCCGATTTCCTCGACATAGCGCGGCCCCCGGCGCCCCTCGTCCTGGACTTGGGTCTGCAGCCAGTCCCAGCCCTGGGGCTGCCAGAGTTCGGGCCGGTCGTAGCCGCCGTCCTCGACAAACTCCACGAACTGCACCCAGGTCACGGGCTGCGCGTCGATCTCGAACTCGGGCACGGCCACCTCGTGCGCCCACTTCTCGTTGTCCAGCACAAAGCCGCCCGCCGGCGAGCCCAGCATCCAGCGCGTGGCCGGCAGCAGCAGCGGCTCGCGCAGTTGCAGCCCGCCGGGCACGCCCAGGTGCAGGCCCAGGCCCAGCGCCTGCGCCATGCTCACGAGTTGCTCGCCGCGCAAGTCTTCGTGGAACAGCGCCAGCCGGTAGAAGTACAGGGCCGTGTCGTCGTCCGGGGTTTTGTTCAGCAGTTCCAGCGTGCTTTCCAGCGTGGCCAGCAAATAGGCACGGGTGGCCTCCAGGTCGGGCAGGTCCAGCGTCCAGCGCGCCTCGTGTGGCGCCAAGGCGGGATTCCACCAGCGGTCGGCGTGCGGCTCGATCGAGGCCAGATGCGTGGGCTCGGACGGACAAGAGCTGCCCAGGCCCCGCTCCGTGTTGCGGCCAATCCAGAACTCGGCAAACCAGCCGATATGCCCGGCCAGCCACAGCGGGGGCTCGAGCTCGGGCAGCATGGGAACCGTCAGCCCGCCTTCGCCCAGCGCCTGCTCATAGCGCGACAGCAGATGCAGCGTGTGATTGCGCGCGTCCATCAGGGCCAGCGACAGCAGCTCTGGCCCGGCATGCCGCATGTCAGGCGAATCAATCGCTGCGGGGGTGGCGGAAGGCGGGTCGGCGGCCATTGCTTATTATTCACCGATGTCCGAATTCCCGAAACCGGGGCGGCGTTCGCCCGCGCGGCGCCCCGCTGAGGGATAACACCGTCACCAAGCTGTCAGCTTGACTTTTATAGTCGCCCCTAGAATTTCCTTCTTACATTTTGGCACCCGGCGTGCCCGCCATCCGGCGGGGACCCCGGGTGTCTTTGTGATAAGCGGGTTCAATATCCATCCTGGAGACACTATGCGCGCGTTATTGAAGTTCTCGAAGGCCGTGGACTGGCTCAACGGCCAGATCGGCAAATACGTCATCTGGCTCATTCTGGCGTCCACCGTGATCAGCGGCGTCAACGCCGTGGTCCGCAAGGTGTTCAGCATGAGCTCGAACGCCTTCCTCGAGGTGCAGTGGTATCTGTTTGCCGCGGCCTTTCTGATCGCCTCGGCCTACACCCTGCTCAACGGCGAACACGTGAAAATCGACGTGCTCTCCAGCCGGCTGTCCAAGCGAGGCCAGATCTGGGTCGACGTCATCGGCTTTGCGCTGTTCCTCACGCCCATGTGCCTGGCCATCCTGTGGTACGGCGTGCCGTTTTTTCTCAAGGGCTTTCAGACGGGCGAGATGTCGTCCAACGCCGGCGGCCTGATCCGCTGGCCGGTCTACGCCATGATGCCGCTGGGCTTCGCTCTGCTGCTGCTGCAGGGCCTGTCGGAACTGGTCAAGCGCATCGCGTTTCTGCAGGGGCTGATCGAAGACCCGACGCTCAAGAAGCATGAAAAGACCGCGGAGGAAGAGCTGGCCGAGTCCATCCGCCGACTCGCCGAGTCCAAAGCCAAAGCCAGCTGACCGAGGAACAACTTCATGGAATTTTTCGCCAACAACTTGGCCCCGATCATGTTCGGGGGGCTGATCGTCTTCCTGCTGTTCGGCTTTCCCGTGGCCTTCAGCCTGGGCGCCTGCGGCCTGTTTTTCGGCTTCATCGGCATCGAGCTGGGCGTACTGCCCGGGGCCCTGCTGCAGGCCCTTCCGCTGCGCGTGTTCGGCATCATGCAAAACGACACGCTGCTGGCCATCCCGTTCTTCACGCTCATGGGCCTGATCCTGGAGCGAAGCGGCATGGCCGAGGATCTGCTCGACACCATCGGCCAGCTGTTCGGCCCGATCCGCGGCGGCCTGGCGCTGGCCGTGATCTTCGTCGGCGCGCTGCTGGCCGCCACCACCGGCGTGGTCGCCGCGTCGGTGATCTCCATGGGCCTGATCTCGCTGCCCATCATGCTGCGCTACGGCTACGACCGGCGCATTGCCTCCGGCGTGATCGCGGCCTCGGGCACGCTGGCGCAGATCATCCCACCCTCGCTGGTGCTGATCATCCTGGCCGACCAGCTGGGCCGCAGCGTGGGCGACATGTACAAGGGCGCCTTCATCCCCGGCTTCATCCTGACCGGCTTTTACGCGGGCTACGTGATCCTGATGGCCATCACCCGCCCGCAATGGGTGCCGGCCCTGCCGCTCGAAGCCCGCACGATTCGCGAAGACAGCGGCAAGAGCGGCCTGCTCTCGCTGCTGGTGCTGACGGTGCTCACGACCGGCGTCGCGATCTATTTCGGCCAGCACTACGCCGATGTGGTGAGCTGGTGGACGGGGGAGAAGATCGCGCAGGTCGCGACCGATGAAACCATCGTGGTCGCGATGTGCGCGGGCGTGCTGCTGGCCTTCGTGATGGCCCTCATCAACAAGATCACCGGCCTGGGCCTGCTGTCGCGCATGGCCGAGCGCGTGACCTTTGTGCTGATTCCGCCGCTGCTGCTGATCTTCCTGGTCCTGGGCACGATTTTCCTGGGCATCGCCACGCCGACCGAAGGCGGTGCCATGGGCGCGCTGGGCGCTTTCATCATGGCCCTGGCGCGCGGCCGCCTGAGCTTGTCGCTGCTCAAGCAGGCTTTGAACACCACGACCAAGCTCTCGTGCTTCGTGGTGTTCATCCTGATCGGCTCGACGATTTTCAGCCTGACCTTCCAGGGCGTCGACGGACCGAAGTGGGTCGAACACCTGCTCAGCGGCCTGCCCGGCGGCCAGGTCGGCTTCCTGATCGTGGTGAACGCGCTGATCTTCTTCCTGGCGTTCTTCCTCGACTTCTTCGAACTCTCGTTCATCGTCGTGCCGCTGCTGGCGCCGGTGGCCGAGAAGCTGGGCATCGACCTGATCTGGTTCGGCGTGCTGCTGGGCGTGAACATGCAGACCTCGTTCATGCACCCGCCGTTCGGCTTCGCGCTGTTCTACCTGCGCAGCGTGGCCCCGGTGACGCAATACACCGACAAGCTGACCAAGAAGCTGATCCAGCCGGTCACGACCATGCAGATCTACTGGGGCGCCGTGCCCTTCGTGCTGATCCAGATCGTCATGGTGGGCCTGATCATCGCGTTCCCGGGCATCGTCTCCAGCGGCCTGGACAAGGAGGAGAAGATCGACCTGGACAAGGTCCAGATCGAAATCCAGGCCGAGCCCGCCGCCGAACCTGCCTCGGCCCCGGAAGCCGATGCCGCGGCGGCCGATGGGAAACCGGCCGAGGACGACCCGATGAAGGCCATGCAAGAGGCCCTTACCAAGGACAAGAAGTAAGCAAGCGCCCAACCCGCCGCAACAGAGCTTGCGGCGGGCCCACCAGGAACAAAGCCCCGCGATGCGGGGCTTTGTTCTTGGGGGCTGAAAACCGGATTACAGCTTTTGCGATTGCATGAAGCTGTCGAAGCGCGCTTCGGTGAAGCGGAACCACAGGTTCTGGTCGCGGCGGAAGCTGGAGTAGTCGTCGTAGACCTTCTTCCAGTTCGGGTTCTTGGCGCTCAGCTCGTCGTACAGCGCCATGGCCTCCTTGAACGCCAGGTCCAGCACGTCCTTCGGGAAGGGCAGCACCTTGGTCTTGGCGCCCACCAGCTGCTTGAGCGCGGTCGGGTTCTTGGCGTCGTACTTGGCCTGCATGTCGATGTGGGCTATCGCGGCAGCGGCCTCCACGATGGCCTTGTTCTCGGGCGACAGGGCTTCATAGGCCTTGGTGTTGATGAACACATCGAGCTGGGGGCCGCCTTCCCACCAGCCGGGATAGTAGTAGTAGGGCGCGACCTTGTTGAAGCCCAGCTTCTGGTCGTCGTACGGGCCCACCCACTCGGCCGCGTCGATCGTGCCCTTTTCCAGCGCCTGGTAGATCTCGCCGCCGGGGATGTTCTGCGGCACGCCGCCCATGCGCTCGATCACCTTGCCGGCAAAGCCGCCGATGCGCATCTTCAGGCCCTTGATGTCCTTGACGGACTTGATTTCCTTGCGGTACCAGCCGCCCATCTGGGCCCCGGTGTTGCCGGCCGGGAAGTTGATGATGTTGTACTTGGCGTAGAACTCGCGCATCAGCTTCAGGCCGTTGCCTTCGTACATCCAGGCCGTCATCTGGCGGCTGTTCAGGCCGAACGGAATCGCGCAGCCCATGGCGAAGGTCTCGTCCTTGCCGAAGAAGTAGTAAGGCGCCGTGTGCGCGGCCTCGACCGTGCCGTTTTGCACGCCGTCGACCACGCCGAAGGCGGGCATCAGCTCACCGGCGGCGTGAACCGAAATGGTGAACTTGCCACCGCTCATTTCGCCCACCTTCTTGGCAAACACTTCGGCCGCGCCAAAAATCGTGTCCAGCGATTTCGGGAAGCTCGACGCCAGGCGCCAGCGAATGGCAGCCTGCGCATGGACGGCGGGGGCAACGCCAGCGGCGAGCACACCGGCGATGCCAGCATGTTTGATGAGAGAGCGACGATCCATGAATTGAACTCCTTGTTGTGTTGACGGGTGTGGCCGCCCGCGAGTCTAGAAGTCGCTCAGGGTGCAGTCATTAGGAGTAACCCGCGCGGAGCCTCGCCCTTCGAGTGAAGCACGAGCGAAAACGACAACGCGCGGCGCCCCCGTCAGGGAGTGCTGCGCGAAGTGATGTCAGCCGCTGCGGTGATTACAGTTTTTGCGACTGCATGAAGCCGTCGAAGCGGGCTTCGGCAAAGCGGAACCACAGGATCTGGTCGCGCTGGAAGCTGCGGTAGTCGCTGTAGATCTTCTTCCAGTCCGGGTTCTTGGCTTCGAGCTCGGCATACAGTTCCATCGAGGCCTTGAAGGAGGCTTCGAGCACGGCTTGTGGGAAGGGCAGCACCTTGGTCTTGGCGCCCACCAGCTGCTTGAGCGCGGTCGGGTTGCGCGCATCGTACTTGGCCTGCATGTCCGAATGGGCCTGGGCCGAGGCGGCCTCGATGATGGCCTTGTATTCGGCCGGCAGGCCTTCGAAGGCCTTCTGGTTGACAAAGAAGTCGACCTGGGGGCCGCCCTCCCACCAGCCGGGGTAGTAGTAGAACGGCGCGACCTTGTTGAAGCCCAGCTTCTGGTCGTCGTACGGGCCCACCCACTCGGCCGCGTCGATCGTGCCCTTCTCCAGCGCCTGGTAGATTTCGCCGCCGGGGATGTTCTGCGGCACGCCGCCCATGCGCTCGATCACCTTGCCGGCAAAGCCGCCGATGCGGAACTTCAGGCCCTTGATGTCGGCCGGCGCCTTGACCTCCTTGCGGAACCAGCCGCCCATCTGGGCCCCGGTGTTGCCGCCGGGGAAGTTGATCATGTTGTACTTCGCATAGAACTCGCGCATCAGCTTCAGGCCGTTGCCTTCGTACATCCAGGCACTCATCTGGCGGCTGTTCATGCCGAACGGAATGGCCGCGCCGATGGCGAAGGCCTCGTTCTTGCCGAAGTAGTAGTAGGGCACGGTGTGGGCCATCTCGACGGTGGCGTTCTGCACGCCATCGACCACGCCGAAGGCGGGCATCAGCTCACCGGCGGCGTGCACCGAGATTTCGAACTTGCCACCCGACATGGCCTTGACCGCCTTCGAAAACACTTCGGCCGCGCCATGAATCGTGTCCAGCGATTTCGGGAAGCTCGACGCCAGGCGCCAGCGAATGGCAGCTTGCGCGTGGACTGCGGGGGCGGCGCCAGCGGCGAGCACACCGGCGATGCCGGCATGCTTGATCAGGGAACGACGATCCATTGATTCACTCCTGGAAATAGATTGAAAGACTCTGGCGCGCAGCAGGCAACAGCTGGCAGCGCCCTGCAAAAGCCGAGTGGATTGTAGGAACGGCCGAGGCCTCAGATTCGCGGGTTTCCCCTCGAAACCCGCAATGCGTCAGCTTAGCTTCAGGGTTCTGTGGCGACGCAGGGACAAGGACCGGTGCGGCGGCACACATCCGGCAGCGCGCATGCCGGCCTTCGCTCGCCGCGAGAGCCCTTACGCTACAGATTTGAGAGCAGGCCGCGCCCGCTCCACCAAGGCTGCAAAGCGGTTGTCAATGGAAGCCTCGATGCCTGCGGCGTCCAGCCCCTGGGCCGCCAGCAGCTTGGCCGGATCGCCATGCTCGATGAACTCGTCGCGCAGGCCCAGCTGCAGCAAGGGTTTGAGCAGGCCCGCGGCCTGCAGCGCCTCGCTGATGGCGCTGCCGGCGCCGCCCATGACGGCGCCCTCTTCCACGCTCACCAGCGCTTCATGGCCGGCTGCCACCTGCAGCAGCAGTTCGGTGTCCAGCGGCTTGGCCCAGCGCATGTTGACCACGGTCGCGTTGAGCCTCTCGGCCGCCTGCAGCGCCGGGTACAGCAGCGTGCCGAAGGCGAGGATGGCGATGCCCTTGCCTTCGCGCCGCAACTCGCCCTTGCCGAATGGCAGGGCCTGCAGGCCGGGTTCGATGGCCGCGCCGATGCCGGCTCCGCGCGGGTAGCGCACGGCCACCGGATGGTTTTGCTCGAAGGCCGTGGTCAGCAGCTGGCGGCATTCGTTCTCGTCGGCCGGGCAGGCCAGACTCATGTTCGGGATGCAGCGCAGATAGGGAATGTCGTAGGCGCCGGCATGCGTGGCGCCATCGGCCCCGACCAAGCCGGCGCGGTCGAGCGCGAACACCACGGGCAGGTTCTGGATGGCCACGTCGTGGATCAGCTGGTCGTAGGCGCGCTGCAGGAAGGTGGAGTAGATCGCCACCACGGGCTTGAGCCCCTCGCAGGCCAGGCCGGCGGCAAACGTGACCGCATGCTGCTCGGCGATGCCCACGTCGTAGTAGCGGCCGGGGAAGCGCTTCTCGAACTCGACCAGGCCCGAGCCCTCGCGCATGGCCGGCGTGATGCCGACCAGGCGCTGGTCCTGCTCGGCCATGTCGCACAGCCAGTGGCCGAACACCTGGGTGAAGGTCTGTTTGGCCGGCGCACCGGGTTGTTGCAGGCCCACGGCCGGATCGAACTTGCCCGGGCCGTGGTAGGCCACCGGGTCGGCTTCGGCCAGCTTGTAGCCCTGGCCCTTTTTCGTGACCACATGCAGGAACTGCGGACCCTTGAGCTGCTTGAGGTTTTCGAGTGTCGGGATCAGCGAATCGAGGTCGTGCCCGTCGATCGGCCCGATGTAGTTGAAGCCGAACTTCTCGAACAGCGTGGCCGGCACCACCATGCCCTTGGCCTGCTGCTCGAAGCGCCGGGCCAGCTCGAACAGCGGGGGCGCGGCCTTGAGCACGGTCTTGCCCACATTCTTGGCCGCCGCGTAGAACTGGCCGCTGATGAGCTGGGCCAGGTAGCGGTTGAGCGCGCCCACCGGCGGGCTGATGCTCATGTCGTTGTCGTTGAGGATGACCAGCAGGTTGCAGTCGGCCACGCCCGCGTTGTTGAGCGCCTCGAACGCCATGCCGGCCGTCATCGCGCCGTCGCCGATGATGGCCACCGCGTGGCGGTTCTCGCCCTTCTGTTTCGCGGCCAGCGCCATGCCCAAGGCGGCCGAAATGCTGGTGCTGGAATGTGCCGTGCCAAAGGTGTCGTACTCGCTCTCGGCGCGCTGTGGAAAGCCCGACAGGCCGCCAAGCTGGCGCAGCGTGGGCATGCGATCGCGCCGCCCGGTCAGGATCTTGTGCGGATAGGTCTGGTGGCCCACATCCCACACCAGCCGGTCGTACGGGGTGTTGAACACATAGTGCAGCGCCACGGTGAGCTCCACCGTGCCGAGGTTGGAACTCAGGTGGCCGCCAGTCTTGGAGACGCTGTCGAGCAGGAACGCGCGCAGCTCGTCGGCCAGAGCCTTGAGCTGGGCGCGCGGCAGCCGGCGCAAATCGGCCGGGTCGTTGATGGTTTGAAGCAGTGAAGTCATCGTTTTACTTGTCCCTGTTGACCACCATGTCGGCCAGCGCGGCAAGCGCCCGCGTGTCGGCCAGGGCGCTGGCCTGCAGCGCGACAAGCGCCTGGGCCAGCAGCTCCTGGGCGTGCTCGCGCGAACGCTCCAGCCCCAGCAGCGAGACATAGGTGGGTTTGTCCTGGGCCGCATCCTTGCCCGCGGTCTTGCCCAGCGTGGCCGAGTCGGCCGTCACATCCAGAATGTCGTCGACCACCTGGAATGCCAGGCCCATGGCCGAACCATAGTCGTTCAGGGCCGCCTGGACAGCCGCCGAGGTGACACCGCAGGCGGCCCCCATCATCACGCTGGCCTGCAGCAGGGCACCGGTTTTGAGCCGGTGCATCTGGCGCAACTGGTGTTCGGTCAGCACCCGCCCCACGCTGGCCAGGTCGATCGCCTGGCCGCCGGCCATGCCTTCGCAGCCCGCGGCCCGGGCCAGCAAGCGGCAAAGGCGGGCCTGCACCGCGGCGGGCACGGTGTCGCCCTCGGGCGCCAGCAGATCGAAGGCCAGGGCCTGCAGCGCGTCGCCGGCCAGCAGGGCGCGCGCCTCGCCAAACTTCACGTGCACGGTCGGCTTGCCGCGGCGCAGCACGTCGTTGTCCATGCAGGGCATGTCGTCGTGCACCAGCGAATAGGCGTGGATCAGCTCCACCGCGCAGGCGGCCCGCAGCGCCGCCTCGGGGTTGCCACCGACGGCTTCGCAAGCGGCCATCACCAGCAGCGGCCGCAGGCGCTTGCCGCCGTCGAGCACGGCGTAGCGCATGGCCTCGCCCAGTCCGGCGGGCGCCTCCGACGCCACCCAGTGCGACAAGGCCTGCTCCACCCGGGCCAGGTGGGCGGCGCTCCAGCCTCCCAGGTCAAAGCCCATGGCCGCCCTCACTCTTGTGTCCATGGCTTGAGCACGCCGTCATCGAGCACCTTGATCTGGTTTTCCACCGCCTCCAGCCGGTCGCGGCAGAACTTCAGGAGCTCGGCCCCGCGCTGATAGCCCGACAGCAGTTGCTCCAGTGGCAGTTGGCCCGACTCCAGCTGGCTGACCAGCTGCTCGAGCTCCTGCAGCGCAACTTCGTAGCTGGCAGGTGTGACGGAAGGGGCAGGTGCCTTGGGCATGGGGACTGGGCTGTTTGGGAAACCCTTCATTTTACGGCTACGGGGTCGGCGCGAGACCGTGGCCGTGCCGAAGTTTTGGGCAATTCAGTCCAGGCCTGCCCCGCAGTGCCCCCGAGGGGTACAATCCCCCACTCCTTTTTCCGGCCCTGCCGGTCACCTTTTTCCCGCGCAGCAGTCCTCCCGGATTCATGCGTCTACCCTCCTGCCCCTTCATAGGGGGAGTCTCTAGGTCAGGTCACCCATGTCTGATTTAAGTCTTCAACTGCAGCAGGCCGCAAGCCAACTACCAGTTTCCAGCTACTTTGACGAGGCGCTGTACCGGCGCGAGCTGGAGGCCATCTTTCAGCGCGGGCCCCGCTATGTGGGGCACCAATTGGCCGTGCCCGAGCTGGGCGACTACTACGCCTTGCCGCAGGAGGGCGAAGGCCGGGCGCTGCTGCGCACGCCCCAGGGCGTGGAGCTGATCTCCAACGTCTGCCGCCATCGCCAGGCCGTGATGCTCAAGGGCCGCGGCTCGCAGGATGCGCGCGCGGGCGGCAACATCGTCTGCCCCTTGCACCGCTGGACCTACAGCGCTGGCGGCTCCTCCCGGGCCGGCACCCTGCTGGGCGCACCGCACTTCGCCCAGGATCCCTGCCTGAACCTCAACAACTACCCGCTGCAAGAGTGGAACGGCCTGCTGTTCGAGAAGAACGCGGACGGAAGCGGCCGCGACATCGCCGCCGACCTGGCCGGCCTGGGCCCGCGCGCCGACCTCGACTTCAGGGGCCATGTGCTCGACCGCGTGGAACTGCACGAGTGCAACTACAACTGGAAGACCTTCATCGAGGTCTATCTGGAGGACTACCACGTCGGGCCCTTCCACCCCGGCCTGGGCCAGTTCGTGACCTGCGACGACCTGCGCTGGGAGTTCAAGCCCGGCTATTCGGTGCAGACCGTGGGCGTGGCCAACCGCCTGGGCAAGGCCGGCAGCCCGGTCTACCAGCGCTGGCACGAGGCGCTGCTGCGCTACCGCAACGGCGAGCCGCCAAAGTACGGCGCGATCTGGCTGACCTATTACCCCCACATCATGGTCGAGTGGTATCCGCATGTGCTGACCGTCTCCACGCTGCACCCGATCGGCCCGCAGAAGACGCTGAACGTGGTCGAGTTCTACTACCCCGAGGAAATCGCGGCATTCGAGCGCGAGTTCGTCGAGGCGCAGCAGGCGGCCTACATGGAAACCTGCGTCGAAGACGACGAGATCGCCGAGCGCATGGACGCCGGCCGCAGGGCCCTGATGCAGCGTGGCGACAACGAGGTCGGCCCCTACCAGAGCCCGATGGAGGACGGCATGCAGCACTTCCACGAGTGGTACCGGGGCGTCATGGGTGCGCAGTCGCTACAGTTTTGATAGCGACTAACACCCATCTCATGCGGGCAGACGTCACTTTTTGCTTGAAGGCCTGAGCCATGCAGGCCCTGTGGATGGTGCTGGCCTCGCTGTTGTTCGCCAGCATGGGCGTGTGTGTGAAGATCGCCTCCGGTTTCTTCAACAGCGCCGAACTGGTGTTCTACCGCGGCCTGCTGGGCATGGCCTTCATGTGGGCCCTGGCGCGCACGCGCGGCGTGAGCCTGGCCACCCGCTACCCCGGCATGCATGCATGGCGCAGCGTCGTCGGCGTGCTGTCGCTGGGCGCCTGGTTCTACGCCATTGCCCATTTGCCGCTGGCCACCGCGATGACGCTCAACTACATGAGCAGCGTCTGGATCGCCGCCTTTCTGGTCGGCGGCGCGCTGCTGGCCTGGAATCCGCTCAAGCCGGGCAATAACAAAATGTTCGCTCAGGGCCCGCTGGTGCTGACCGTGCTGGCCGGTTTTGCCGGCGTGGTGATGATGCTGCGCCCCACCATCGAGCAAAACCAGATGTTTGCCGGGCTGATCGGCCTGCTCTCGGGCCTGGGCGCGGCCTTCGCCTACATGCAGGTGATGGCGCTGGCCAAGGTGGGTGAGCCCGAAACCCGCACCGTGTTTTACTTTGCCGTGGGCTCGGCCGTCGCCGGGGGGCTGGGCATGGCGGTCGCAGGCGTCTCACCCTGGGCCTGGGGGCCCGCGCTGTGGCTGATCCCCGTGGGCGTGCTGGCCTCGCTGGGCCAGTTGTGCATGACGCGCGCCTACAGCCATGGCGCGACCCTGGTGGTGGCCAATCTGCAGTACTCGGGCATCGTGTTTGGCGCGCTCTACAGCCTGCTGCTGTTCGGCGACCAGATTCCGTTCATGGGCTGGGCCGGCATGACCCTGATCGTGGCCAGCGGCATCGCCGCCACCGTGCTGCGTTCGCGTGCCGCGCCGGATTCACCGGCCGAAGAGCATTGACTTGTCATCCTGAGCAAGGCGAAGGATCTCTTTGGGCCTGAGAGGAGATTCTTCACTTCGCTCAGAATGACAGAATTCAAGGAAGCGCTCTCGTCATCTCCACCCCATGACCGAGGTGGATACCGAATCGCTGCCGGCATTGGCCAGCCAGATGTTGGCCCCGTCATGAACCACCTGGGCCGGCCCCTTGCCGGTACGGTAAGTCGCGACCACGGCCCCATCGCGGCGCAGTACCGTCACGCTGTCGGTGGCGGTGTTCGTGACCCAGATGTTGGCGCCGTCGAAAGCCAGACCCGACGCGCCATCGCCCGTGGGATAGGTCCCGAGAACAGCGCCATCGGCGGCGCGCAGCTTCGTCACGTTGCCGCTGATGAAGTTCGCGACCCAGATGCTGGCGCCGTCAAAGACGATGCCGGACGGCGCATCGCCCACGGCAAAGCTGCCCAGCTGCGCGCCATCGCTGGCACGCAGCTTCATGACCGCTTTGCTTTTGCTGTTCGTGACCCAGAGGTTGGCGCCATCGAAGGCGAGCCCCGAGGGACTGCGTCCCGTCTCGACGGTCAAGAGTTTGCGCCCGCTCGTATCGAGCTTCGTCAAGGTGTTGCTGCCACGGTTGGCGACCCAGAGGTAGGCGCCATCGGAGACGAGGGCCGCCGGCCCTTCATCCACCGCAAAGGTGCCCAGAATGGCACCGCTCGATGGCTGCAGCTTGGTCACGGTATTGCTCTGCGCATTGGCCACCCAGATCGCGGAAAAGGCATGCAGGACGGCGGAGGGGCGATCGCCCACCTTGAACGTGCCAGCGTAGGCCCCGGTCGAGGCGTTCAACCTCACGACGCTATTGGCGAACTGCCTTGCGACCCAGATGTAGACCCCATCAAAGGCAACGGCCCGTGGTCCGCCGGGATCATCCGAGTCGCTGCTGGCCACGCCGGACTCCTTGAGCGGGATTTCACCCAGCTTCGCCGACTGAGACCATGTGCCGAGGGGCGCCAGTGTCAAGGCCGCCAACAGCCATGCAGCCAGCATGCCGTACCTGATTCGTTTCATGTCCGTTCTCCCATCTGAGCGATACTTGCCTGAAGCGCCATGGGCTCAGCTTGCAACCCGCTTCCAGCCCGGCCTGCTCGGGCCGGGCAAGTCTGCCGCCGACAGAATGATGTCGGCCACGGTCCGGGGCGCGATCATGGCATTGGTCATGGACCACAACTGTCGCGGTTCGTCCCCGTAGCGCAACATGGCCGCGTGACTCGATTTTTTCGCGTCGACCGCGGGATTCCGATCGTAGAAGCCCAGCTTGCGGCGAAGCATTTCCGTGTCCTCGGGCTCGGCCCTCAGGAACAGCCAACCCGGGCCCACGTGGTAGCTCCTGGCGTACCGGTTGAGCAGGTCAGGCGTATCGTGCTCCGGATCCAGGGTGATCGAGTACATGAAGATGTCACGCCCTACGCGCTCCTTGAGGATCTCCTGTACCAGCGTGAGGTTGTGGGTCGTGACCGGGCAGGTTCCGTCAATGCAGTTGATGTACATGAAGTTGATGGTCACGAACTTGTCCTTGATCAGGTCCTCGTAGAGCCGGACCGACTTGTCTTCATGCGTGCGCAAGAGCATGTCGGGGAAATAGCGCTTGCGTATCGTTTCCCGGGCGGACACATGGGGCCAGGCGTACTTCTCCCCCGCTGCCTGGGCCTGCGCCGCGCCCAACGGTGCGGCGCCTGCCATCGCGAGCCAGGTTCTTCTGGCGATCTTCGACATGATGGATGATCTCCTCAGGATTGACTGCGCCTAAGGCACCCGCTCAGGGCTCCCGCCTCGTGTCCCCGGTCTGATCGATGTCGAAGCGCAGCATCATGGCGTGGTCCTCATGCAGCGTGTTGTGGCAGTGAATCGGGTAGCGCCCTTCGAAGTCCCGGAAACGCATGAAGATGATGTTCAACTCATTGTGCTGCAGCCGATTGATGTCCATGCGTGAGTACTCGACGTTGCCCGGGCCGATGACGACGCCGTTGCGGGTCAGCATCTGGTGCTCCTCGAGGTGAACGTGAATCGGGTGCATCCATTCATCCTCCTCTTGCTCGAAACTCCACTGCTCGGCCGTGTTCTGCTTGACACGGAAATTCACGGTGGTGTCGTCTTCAGGGAAGAATTTGTCGTTGATGGCCCACAGGCCGTTTTCGCGCTCGAATCGGAACTTGCGCTTGACGCGCGGTGTCTCTCTGGCCGGCAGGGCATAGAACTGCACGTTCGGGTTGGTCTCGAAATCGATGCTGTTGTCCACCACCGCCCCCGTGTCCACCCGGAACTGCAGGATGAAATTCCCCTTCCCTGGCGCGACCAGCGAGCCGGACCGCCCGACGTTGGCTTCCGGGCCCCGTCCATCGTCCTGCCGCAGCCGGTTTTCAAGGTAGAGCGTCTTGCCGGCCCAGCGCCTGAAGTCGATCACGATGTCCATGCGAGCGGCCACGGAGATCACCGTGCTTGTGACCTTGATCGGTCGGGGCAGCAGGTTGCCGTCGGTCGCGATCTGCCAGAACGGAATCGAGGTGTTGGCCGCCTTGTCGGTGAGGAACAGCTGGTAGAAGCGCGAGGGCCCGCCGTCCAGGATGCGGAAGCGGTAACGGCGCGGCTTGACCGTCAGGTAAGGCTGGATCTTGCCGTTGACCAGGAACTTGTCGCCGAGGATGCCGTCTCTTTCGAACAGGTCGAAGAACAACTGGCCCGTCGATTCATTGAACAGCTGATCGGTCAGGAATAACGGAATGTCGTACTGGACGTTGGCGTAGAAGTCGCTGCTGTTCCTCACACCGGGCAGCCGGAAGCCCCTCGTTTCGTCGCCGGTGTCGTATTGGTTAAACAGCAGGTAGAAACCGGCCAGGCCTTTGTAGACGTTTTGCGCCGTGAACGCCACGCGATGGTCGTGGTACCAGAGCGTGGCCAGTGACTCGTTGATGTCGCCGTCAGGGGGATGGGTGCTGGCAAAGCCGGCGAGCACGTTCGGGTAATGCTGGTCGTAGAACTTAGCGTTGGCGATGGCGGGTTTGCGCGGGTTCGGGAAGAAGTCGAACGGGAAGCCGTCGCTCTCCGACGGGGTGTGCGCGTTGTGCAAATGGGTCGTCACCTGCTGGATGCCAAAACCCCCGTTGTTCGCCGGCAGCTCGTTGCGGTTGCGCACCAACACCTGCTCGCCGTAAAGCGCGTGGTAGGTCGGGCCCGGCACCATGCCGTCAAAGCCCCAGAGCCGCTGGCGCGGCAGGTCGGGCGACACGTAGACGAGCGCCTCGCGCTGGCGAATCTCGTAGACCTTCTGGGGTGGAAACGGGAACTTGCCCGGATAGTTGACGAAGGCCTGGTGTCGCCGCGTGCGCCCTTCGCCACCAGCGTTGTTCGGCTCGATGGTCGGTCGCGGAAATAGGTCGTTGGCGCCGTTGGCCAGCGGCCGCTTGATCGGCATGATGGGCAGCGGGTCGACAAAGGCGCGCGTCGCGGGGCTCTCCATGTCCTTGGCGTTCGCCACCCGGCTGCTCAGGCCGTGCTTGGCGATCAGATAGCCGGCACTCGTGAGCAGCCCCAGCTTCATGAGATCGCGCCGCGATGTCAGGCCGGCGCTGATGAGCTCTTGCCGGTTGCGCCAGGCGTTTCGGGTGATGCTGCTCCAGCCGTATTTCAACAAATACATGGTGGACCCCTTCTTGAGGCGCTTACATCTAGTTACTGATGATTGCTTTTTAATACTTTTTATTTCCTTCTTCTGTTGTCGTTATAGTTCGCCGCCGGCCGTTGTTCAATCCGGTTGCGCAGCGGGTTATTGGCCTCCCGGGCCGTATCGTTGATGGACGGCTCGGGGCTCTTTTGTCGCCCAAGGTTGCGCTCACCGCGCTCACGCGATACTTGATGCTGGTGACTCAGTGAACAGCACTGGGACGGTCCGGTGCTCTTCGAACAAGACTGGAAAGGACGACGATGTACTCCACCCTGATCTCTGCCGAACAGCTGCAGGACCTGCAAGCCAGCGCGGCGCCGCTGATGGTGTTTGACTGCAGCTTCGACCTGATGAAGCCCGAGCTGGGCGAGCAGCAGTACCGCGAGGCCCATATCGCCGGCGCGGTCTACGCACATCTGGACCGGGCGCTGAGCGCCAAGGGCGACCCCGCCGCTGCGTCGGGCGGCCGCCACCCCCTGCCCCCGCGCGAGAAGTTTGCCGTCTGGCTGTCTGGCGTCGGCTTTTCCAACGCCATGCAGGCCGTGGTCTACGACCGCAACGGCGCGAACTTCTGCGGCCGCCTGTGGTGGATGCTCAAGTGGGCCGGCCATGAAGCCGTGGCCCTGCTCGACGGCGGACTGCAGGCCTGGAGCGCCGCAGGTGGCGCCGTGGCCAGGGGGGTAGAGACGCCGCGTGCGCTATCGCATTTCGTCCTGGCCCCCGAGCAAGCAGCGCTGGTCACCACAAAAACCGTGGCACACAAGCTGGGCCGGCCCGAGCAGACCATCATCGACGCGCGCGCCGCGCCACGCTTCAAGGGCGAGGTCGAGCCGCTGGACCCCGTGGCCGGCCACATCCCCGGCGCGCTGAACCGCCCGTTCGGCCAGAACCTCGGCGCCGACGGCAGATTCAAGCCCGCAGCCCAGCTCAGGGCCGAGTTCGAGGCCCTGCTGGCCGGCCGCGACCCGGCCAGCGTGGTCCATCACTGCGGCAGCGGCGTCAGCGCCGTGCCCAATGTGCTCGCGATGGAAATCGCGGGCCTGGGCCGCGCCGCGCTCTATGCGGGCAGCTGGAGCGAGTGGTGCAGCGATCCGTCGCGGCCCATGGCCCAGGGCTGAAGCGGCCTCATGCTTCGCGGGAAAGAGGATCGATGAGCGCCCGCAGGCCGTCGAATTCGGCTGTCCATTCGCCGCGCCAGCGCGCTCGCGTGCTGTCGTCGATCCAGGCACCATCGAGCCCGTTGAGCATGAAGCCGCGCAGCCCGTCGAGGCTGAAGCCGAAGTCGCGCACCATCATCAGCCAGGCCTGGGTCGGCGTCACATGGTGCAGCGCCGGGTCGTCGGTGTTGGGGTGGATCTTCAGGCCCAGCGCCGGCATTTGGCGGATCGGGTGGTCCAGCGCCCAGCGCTCGGGCGCGAGCGTGCGCAGGTAGTAGGAGTTCGTCGGGACCACGGTGAACAGGATGCCGCGCTCGGCGCATTGCTGCGCAAAATCGGGGTTGTCGACCACGGTGTAGCCATGGTCGATTCGGTCGACCTGCAGCAGCTCGAGCGCCGTCTTGACATTGGTCCAGGGCATGCCGAACTCGCCGGCATGGGCCGTGGTCTTGAGGCCGGCGCGGCGCGCGGCGGCGTAGGCCTCGACAAACAGTTCGGGTGGACGGTCGACCTCGCGGTAGTCGATGCCTATGCCTATCACCTGCTCGCAGCCCTGCTCGACCACCCACTGCACCATCTGCAGCGCCTCGGCCGGCGAGGCCTCGCGGTCGATCGCGGGCACGAGGCGGCCGATCACGCCGTGGTCGGCCTCTGCATCGGCGATTGCGCGCACGATGGCCTGCTGCGCCAGCGCGTAAGGAATGCCCGATTCGCGCACCGTGCCTGTCGGGTTCCAGAAAAATTCCGCGTAGCGCACCTGGTGGGCTGCGGCGTCTTGCAGGTATTCGTAGGCGATGCGGTGCAGGTCGTCCGGCGTCTTGAGCAGGTGCGCGTCGAGCGCGCGCAGCACGCGCAGCACGCCCACCGGCTTGTCGCCGCGGGTGTAGAAGGCCTCGATCTCAGCCGCCGACAGCGGCGCGCGGGCGCGCCGCGCCAAATCGGTGAAGGTGTCGCGGCGCACCGTCCCCAGCAGGTGGCAGTGCAGCTCGACCTTGGGCATGGCTTGCAGAAAGCCGGACAGCGTCAATGGGCGCTCTGGCGCGGGCATGGCGGAGGGCAGAGAAGCAGTTGGCGACATGATGAGCTGTGGTTTGGCAATGGCCGGGGTGGATCGAAAGGCGCTGCCCCCCCGGGGGGCGATAGCGAACGCCTGGCTCGACGCTCAGGGCTGCTGCGTTGCAAACGCCTGCACCTCGGCGCGGCGCGGAATCGAGGGCTGGGCGCCCGGGCGCGTCACGGCCAAGGCCGCAGCATATTGCGCCTGCCGGGCGGCCTCGATGGCGCTGGCGCCTTCGGCCCAGTACGCGGCAAAAGCGCCGGCGAAGGTGTCGCCCGCCGCGGTGGTATCGACGGCCGTGACCCTGACGGCCGGCAGATGCAAAACAGACTCCCCCTCGGCGACGCACAGGCCGCGCTCGCCGAGGGTGAGCACGACCAGCGCCGGGCCCATGGCCCGAAGCTGCCGGGCTGCGCTCAGGGCAGCGGCCACATCGGAAACAGGCATGCCGCACAGCTGGGCAGCTTCGACTTCGTTGAGCAGCAGCCCCGTGACACCGGCCAGCAGCTCCGCGGGCAGGGGCTGGAATGGTGAGGGGTTCAACAAGGTTTTGACGCCGGCCGCGGCGCAGACCGTGATGGCATGCGCCACGGTGGCCAGCGGCACCTCGAGCTGGCACAGCAGGGCATCGGCTGAGCGCAGGCTCGCGGCTGCGCTGTCGATGTCGGCCGGGCACAGCGCCGCATTGGCTCCGGGGGCGACGACGATGCAGTTGCGTCCCTGCTCATCGACATGAATGCCTGCGACACCGGTCGGCAGGCCGGCCGACACCTGCAGGTGCTGCAGGTCAATGCCCTCCGCGGCCAAGCCGGCGCGCAGGCTGGCGCCGAAAGCGTCATCGCCGACCCGTCCGGCAAAAGTGACGCGGGCGCCCATGCGCGCCGCCGCCACCGCCTGATTCGCACCCTTGCCACCAGGGATGAGGCTGAAGGCGCTCGCGGTGACGGTTTCTCCTGCTTGCGGCAGGGCCTGGACGCGCCACACCAGGTCCATGTTGAGACTGCCGGCAACGGCGATATGCGCCTGGGTCATGGCAGCGGCCTCTCGCTTTGAGTCAATGCGCGATGCAGACGCTCCATTACGACGCGCACAACGGCGGGGCCGTCTGCGCGGGTCGCCACAAAGGCATTGAAAGGTCGCTGCGGATCGGCCTTGAAGTCGCAGACCGTCATGCCACGCGTGAAGCGCCCCTGCAGTTCGATGTCCACCCGCGCGGGACTGAACTCGAACAGGGCCGGCGCGGCCAGCCAGGCGGTCACCACGGGGTCGTACAGCGGCATCGGCACGCTGCCGTCGGCACTGCGCAGGCGCTGGTAGGCATCGAGGTAGCCTGCCAGCCATTGCGCGCGCTGGCCTGGCCATTGTTGAACCTGCTGAACATGCGATGGTTCAATCAGCACCAGACGGCAGACGTTGAGTCCGAACATGCGCAACGGCACCCCGGCATTGAAGACGACATCCGCTGCCTCGGGGTCGGCGTAGATGTTGAACTCCGCTGCGGGCGTGTGGTTGCCGCGCTCGGTCGAGCCCCCCATCAGCAGGATTTCCGCTATGCGGGCCGATGCGCCCGGCTCGCGCGCCAGCGCGGTCGCCAGATTGGTCAGCGGCCCGATCGCCACCACGGTCATCGGCTGGGGGCTGGCCCGCAGCGCGTCGAGCAGGGCCTGCACCCCATCGTCGCCCGCCGGCGGATCGTTCACCTCGGGCAGGGGCTCGCCTCGCGTGCGCATGCCCTGTGCGCCCAGCACCCGTTGCGCCGTCTCCAGCCGGCCTGCCAAAGGCATGGCACAGCCCCGGTAAATGGGTGGGCCCAGGCCATAGTGCCGGCGAATGCGCAAGGCGTTGGCCAGGGTGACTTCCAGCGGCGCGTTGCCGGCGACGACACTGGTTCCGACCCAGTGCAGCTGCGCATCGGCGGCCAGCATCAGCATGGTGAGCCAGTCGTCGAGGCCGGGGTCCGCGTCCAGCCAGACGGGGCGCAGGACATCGGTACTCATGGCATCACGGTTTGAGCGAAGTCACTTTCAACACGCGCAGGGTCTGGGCACGGTCCCGTTCGATGAACGACACGAAGGCGGACGGCGGGCCTCCGCGCGCGATCACCCCGGACTCGGCCAGCTTGCCGCGCACGGCCTCCATCCTGAGCACCTCGTCGACCGCCTGGTTCAAATGCTGCACGACGGCCGCAGGGGTTCCGGCCGGGGCATACAAACCTGCCCAGCTGACCACGTTGAAGCCCTTGAAGCCAGGGGTTTCGGCCACGGCGGGAACATCGCGCAGGATGGGAAGACGCGCATCGCCCGTGACCGCCAGCGCCTTGAGGGTCCTGGACTGAATATGCGGTGCGGCCGAGGCGCTGACCAGCATGGCCAGATCCACCTGGTGACCGGCCACGTCATTGGCGATCTGAGAGGCGCCCCGGTACGGGATATGCACCATGTGCACCTGCGCCTGGTGTTTGATCATCTCGGTCGCCAGATGGGGAATCGTGCCAATGCCCGAGGTCGCATAGTTCAGCCGCCCCGGCTGCCGGCGGGCCAGCGCGATCAGCTCATTGAGGTTTTGCGCTGGCACGGACGGATGGGCCACCAGCACCATGGGGGCCGTGTTCACCAGCACGACAGGCACCAGATCCTTCAGCACATCGTATTTGTAGGGCGTGGCGCTATTCTCTTGCCCGGGGGTGAAGGGCGAGTCGCCCGCCATCAGCAAGGTGTAGCCATCCGGCGCGGCCTGCAGCGCCTTTTGAAAGCCGATCGCGCCCCCTGCCCCCGTGACGTTCTCCACCACCACGGCCTGTCCCAGCCGTTCAGCCAGCCGTTGGGCGACCAGGCGTGTCGTGGCATCCAGGCTGCCGCCCGCACTGTAGGGAACGATGATGGTGATGCTTCGTGCAGCCGGCCACGCGGGTTGCGCCTGCACGGGACCCATGGCAGCGGCCGCAAGCGCGCCGCCCATGATCGACTGAACAAAAAGGCGGCGCTGCAAGGGCATGGCATAACTCCTGAGGAACGGGCGGAAGCATCGGCGGGCGACGAGGTCACGGTTGGCGACATGATGGCCCGCATGGTAGGGCTGGATCCGTCATAACTGAAGTGATTTAATTTGATAACTTCATCAGATGGATCTATGAGCGACCCGGCTTCGAACCCACCCGCTGTGCAGCGCCAGCCCACGATGCGCCAGCTGCGCGGCTTCCAGGCCGTGGCGCGGCACGCCAGCTTCAGCCGCGCGGCCCAGGCGCTGGCGCTGACGCAGCCGGCGCTGTCGGCCGCGATCCGCGACCTGGAGCAGCTGCTGGATGTGAGCCTGTTCGAGCGCAGCACCCACCATGTGGCGCTGACTCCCGCCGGCGCCGCGCTGCTGCCGCAGGTGCAGTGGCTGATCAACAGCTACACCCACGGCGTGAGCGACCTGCACCGCGTGCTGGCGGGCCAGGCCCGCAGCCTGCGGCTGGCGGCCCTGCCCTCGGCCATGCACCTGCTGGCCCCGCCGCTGGCCGACTGGCACAGGCGCAGCCCCGACGTGGCCCTGAGCCTGCGCGACCCGCTGAACGACGACCTGGTGACCGCACTGCTGAGCGGCGAGGTCGACATCGGGCTGGGCACCGAGCTCGACCTGCCCGCCGGCATAGACACCATTGCCGTGGCCCACGACGACCTGGTGGCCGTGCTGCCCAGCCGGCACAAGCTGGCGGCGCGCAGCATGCTGCGCTGGCGCGACCTGCGGGGCGAGCGCCTGGCGCTGTTTGCCCGCGGCAGCACCTACGAACTGACGCTGACCACGCTGCGCCAGCAGGGCGTGGTGCTCGACCAGGCCGACCGGCTGCTCTACAGCGAGTCGCTCTACAGCCTGGTGCGCAGCGGTCTGGCCGTGGGCGTGATCTCGCGCCTGTACACCCATGGGCTGCACGGCGACGATCTGTGCCTGCGGCCCCTGGGCAGCCCCGCGATCACGCGCCGCATCGTGCTGATGGTGCGCAGCGAGCCCCGGCTGCGCCGCGACACGGTCACGGACTGCCTGGAGCATCTGGCGCGCGCGCTGGGCGCAGGCCGCAGCCCGCCGTGACCCTGGCAAGTTCTACCGCTGGGCAGCACATCATGCCGCGCCGGGATCGGCTTGACTTTCTGTATTTAACGACTAAGTTAAATGAGCGCCTGATCAGCCACGAAAGCCCTCCTCATGGACCCGTTGAGCGCCGCCTTCTCCGCCCTCGCCGACCCGACCCGCCGCGCCATCCTCGAGCGGCTGGCACAAGGTGAGACGCATGTCGGCGATCTGCTCAAGCCCTTCCCGATCTCGGGGCCGGCGATCTCGCGCCATCTGCGCGTGCTGGAACGGGCCCAGCTGATCGAACGCTCGGCCCATGCGCAGTGGCGCATGTGCCGGCTGCGCGGCCCGGGCCTGCACGCAGCGCATGACTGGCTGACGCAGTACCGCGCGTTCTGGGACGCCAGCCTCGATCGCCTGGTCGACCTGCTGGAGCCAACGCCCGGCCCGCCACCCGAGCCGGGGCCCGCCGCGGCCTCTGCAACGCGGCAGCGAGCCGAGCGCCGCCAGAACCGCCGCCCCCGCTCCCCGCTACCCCGCACCCCCAAGAGGAAATCATCATGAACGCACCCGAACGATTCACCCTGAACCTGTCGCGCTTCATCCGCGCCCCGCGCGAGAAGGTGTTCGACGCCTTCCTGACCGAGGCCCTGCTGCGCGCCTGGCATTGCCCGCGCGGCATGAGCGTGGCCAGCTGCGGCGTGGACGCGCGCGTGGGTGGCGCCTGGCGCACCGAGATGAAGGCGCGCGACGGCAGCCGCTTCAGCGTCGGCGGCCAGTACAAGCAGCTGCAGCGGCCCGAGCGCCTGGTCTACACCTGGAAGTGGGAAGGCGAGCACGGGCCCATGTCGGGCCTGGAAACCCTGATCGAGGTGGACTTCGTCGATAAAGACGGCGGCACCGAGCTGCGCATGACGCACAGCGGTTTTCCCGCCGCAGCCGCACGCGACTCGCACAGCCATGGCTGGGCCTCCTGCTTCAACCGCCTCAACGATCTGCTCGATCCGCGCGGCAGCGCCGGCACGCTCACGCTGCTGGGCGACCCGCGCAGCACCTACGTGCGCACCGCGCGCATGGGCTTCGCCGAGAAAGGCGTGGCCTACACGCTTCAGCCCTGCGCCCCGCATTCGCCCGAGATCCTGGCCGTGCACCCGTTTGGCCGCATCCCGGCGCTGCGCGACGGCAGCATCGACATCTGGGAAACCCGCGCCATCCTGCAGTACCTGGACGAGAGCTTTGACTCGCCAGTGTCATTGACACCCGGCAGGATCGCCGATCGGACCTGCTGCGAGCAATGGGTGAGCGCGGTCAACTGCTACCTCTACGACACCATGATCCGCCGCTATGTGCTGCAGATGATTTTTCCCAAGGGCGAAGGCGGCCAGCCCGACCGCGGCGTGATCGATGGCGCGCTCAAGGAAATGCCGGCGCAGCTGGCCGCGCTGGACCGCGCCTACGAGCGCGGCGACTTCCTGGCCGGCGAGACGCTTTCGTTTGCCGATCTTTTCATCGCGCCCATCCTGGCCTCTGTACATGCCATGCCCGAAGGCGTGCAACTCTTGGCCGACCGAGCCAATATCCAGCACGCGCAAGCCACGATGCGCGAGCGCGCGAGCTTCATCGCCACCGATCCGCAACGACCCACCTGAAAGGACCTGCCATGAGCCACCTGCCCGGAAAATTCGTCTGGTTTGAACATGTGTCGGCCGACGCCGCGAAGGCGCGCGCCTTCTACGAAGGCCTGTTTGGCTGGAAGATCCAGAGCATGCCCATGGGCGAGCAAAGCTACGACATGCTGATGAACGGCACCGACGGCATAGGCGGTCTGCGCACGGCCGAGCCCGGCGTGCCCAGCCACTGGGTCTCGTACCTCTCGGTGCCTGACGTCGACGCGAGCTTTGCCGCCGCGACCGCTGCCGGCGCCAAGGCGCTGCTGGCCCCGACCGACTTCGGCCCGGTGGGGCGCGGCGCGGCGATCGCCGACCCGACCGGCGCCGCCATCTCGCTGTGGAAGGGCACCGAGGGCGACCGCCCCGACCCCGAACAGCCCGTTGCCGGCGACTGGTGCTGGAACGAGCTGTGGACGCCCGACGCGAAAACAGCGCTTGCGTTCTACGAGAAAATCTTCGGCTACACGCACGACGCCATGGACATGGGACCCCAGGGCAGCTACTACATGCTCAAGAGCCCCGACGGCAAGATGCGCGGCGGGCTGATGCAGTCACCCGACCCCCAAACCCCACCCCAGTGGTGCCCCTATGTGCTCGTGGCCGACGTCGACGCCAGTGCCGCCAAGGCGCAGCAGCTCGGCGCCCGGGCCATCTGCGTGCCGCCCACCGACATCCCGAACATCGGGCGCTTTGCCGTGCTGCTGGACGCGGTGGGGGCGACCGTCGCGCTGTTCAAGGGAGCGCCCAGCCAGTAGCTGACGGCTCAAGGGCAACAGGCCCGTTGCCCTTGAGAACAAGACCGTGATGAACAACGGACTCGGTCAGCCGCCAACCCCTGCAAATCCCCCGCAATCAGCCTGAACTGCTCCAGCGCCGCCTCCAGATCGTCCACGATCTCCTGCGCGATCACGTCCGGTGGCGGCAGGTTGTCGCTGTCGGCCAGGGTTTCGTCCTTGAGCCAGAAGATGTCGAGGCTGGCCTTGTCGCGCGCCACCAGTTCGTCGTACTCGTAGGCACGCCAGCGGCCATCGGGCTGTCGGCGCTCCACTTGGGTTGTCGGTCTTGCCGGTTCGCGACGTTGTAGAGCTGGACAAACTCGTCCAGGTCGTCGCGGCGCAGCGGATTGGTCTTGAGCGTGAAGTGCTTGTTGGTGCGCAGATCGTAGATCCAGAGCGTCTTGGTCCACGGCATAACGCTCGCCGGCTTCTTGTCGAAGAACAGCACGTTGGCCTTGACGCCCTGCGCGTAGAACAGGCCTGTCGGCAGGCGCAGCAGGGTGTGCACGTCGCACTCGTGCAGCAGCTTGCGGCGGATGGTCTCGCCTGCCCCGCCCTCGAACAAGACGTTGTCGGGCAGCACCACCGCGGCTCGCCCGTGCGTGGCCAGCAACGTCTTGATGTGCTGCACGAAGTTGAGCTGCTTGTTTGACGTGGTGGCCCAGAAGTCGTCGCGCTCGATGATGTCTTTCTCGGTGCTGGTGCGGCCATCCTCGCCGACGATGACGGTGCTGCTTTTCTTGCCGAATGGCGGGTTGGCCAGCACCACCTCGAAGCGCTCGCCTGGGTCGGCCGCCAAGGCATCGCCCACCACCACGGGCACCGATTTTTCGGAGCCGATGCCGTGCAGCATCAGGTTCATGGCACACAGGCGCGCCGTGGCCTGCACCAGCTCGTAGCCGGTAAATGCCTTTTCCTTCAGGTGGCGCAGCTGGTCGCGAGTCAGGTTCTTGTGCTGCGCGACGATGTGGTTGTGCGCCGTGAACAGGAAGCCGCCCGTGCCGCAGGCCGGGTCGCAGATGCGCTCGCCGGGCTTGGGCGCGATGCAGTCCACCATGGCCTGGATCAGCGCCCGCGGCGTAAAGTACTGGCCCGCGCCGCTCTTGGTGTCTTGTGCGTTCTTCTCCAGCAGGCCTTCGTAGGCGTCGCCCTTCACCTCCGCGCCCAGCACGGTCCAGGTCTCTGCATCTGCGTATTTCAGCGATCACACGGCGCAGCTTGGCCGGAAGGTACGGGCCTCGGGATTGGCGGCGGGCAAGCCCTGCGCGTAGCGGCCTGACTGCACCTCCACGCCCGTAAGGGTGGCGCCCTCCTTCTTGGCCTCGATCACGCCGCAGGCCTTGCCGTTGACGTAGAGCAGGTAGTCGGCAAAGCCGTGGCCGCTATTGAGGGGAAATTCGCGGATGGCGACGCCGCGGGCCGCATGGATGTTGGCCTGGGACAGGTCGCAGACGTGCCAGCCCGCTTGCTGGAGCAGCAGATCGATGCTGATTCTTGCTTTTGCTTCCGGCGTCATGCCCTCTCCTGTAGGGGGCATTCTAGGGGAGCGCGCCGGTCGCTACCTTCCCCGTTTGTACGACGCAGCGGGCGGCCGGACTCGAACCCGTCACCCCATCCCCTTCAATGCGAATGCGCGACCCCGCTGACCACCGTGACCAGCGCAATCCCCACGAGCAGCCACGCGATCTGGGCGGCCGTTCCGCGCAGGCTCAGGTGCTTTTGCAGCTGGGGGATCAAGTCGGCCAGCGCGACATAGATGAAGCTGCTGGAAGCGACGACCAGGAAGTAAGGCAGGAAGTCGTGCAGCTTTTCCACCAGGAAGTAGCCGATCAGGCCACCTAGTGCAGTCACGGCGCCGGCCAGCGAGACCTTGATCAGCGCGGCGCGGCGGTTGCCGCTGGTCTGGCGCAGCACCATCAGGTCGCCCATGTGGTGCGGCACTTCGTGCGCGAGCACGGCCAAAGCGGCCACGAGGCCCAGGTGGAGGTCGGCAACGAAGGCCGAGGCGATCAGGATGCCGTCGCCGAAGCAGTGGACGCTGTCGCCCGCGAGCACGGCCCAGCCGCCGCTTTTGCGCTCGGGGTTGTGATGAGCATGTCCGTGGTGCTCATGTCCGTGATCGTGATCGTGGCCATGCTCGTGCCCGTGGTGCCAGAGCTCGGCCTTGTCGAGCAGAAAAAAGAACACCAGGCCCACCAGCAGGGTGGCAAACAGCTCCTTGGCGCCGGCCTGGGACTCGAACGCCTCGGGCAGCAGGTGCATGAAGGCCGTGGCCAGCAGCGCGCCGGCGGCCAGGCTCAGCAGATGCTGGGTGAAACGCGCCAGCATGGCAAGGCCCAGCAGGGCGGCCAGCCAGACGCTGCCGATGCCCGCAGCCAGGGTGGCCATCACGATTGCTATCAAAGTCATAGCTGTTCACGCCCGCAGCGCCTGGACTGACGGGTCATTTCTTTCATCAAACAACAAAGAAGCCGCCGCGGCGGCTGCAGCTCAACCACGGGCCCGATCAGGCGACGCCATGGGCCTTGAACCACGCCAGGGCGCGCTTGAAGCCGTCTTCAGCCGCTTCCTTGCGGAAGGTGGCGCGGTAGTCGGCGTGGAAAGCATGCGGGGCGTCAGGGTACACCACAAACTGCGAGGCCCTGGACGCGGCATTGCCGGCGGCCAGGGCGGTTTTCATCTTATCAACCGTGTCAAGCGGGATGCCCGCGTCGGCGCCGCCATAGAGGCCGAGCACGGGGGCCTTGAGGCTGGCGGCGATGTCCATCGGGTGTCGGGGCGTGAGCTCGCTGTGCTGCCCGACCAGGCGGCCGTACCAGGCCACGGCGGCCTTGAGCCTGGGGTTGTGCGCGGCATACAGCCAGGTTTGCCGCCCGCCCCAGCAAAAACCGGTGACGCCAACCCGGGAGGTGTCACCGCCATGGGCGCCTGCCCAGGCCACGGCGCCGTCGAGGTCGGCCATGACCTGGGCATCGGGCACCTTGGCCACGACTTCGGCCATGAGCTTGGTGATTTCGTTGTACGCGCTGGGATCGCCCTGGCGCGCGAACAGTTCGGGCGCGATCGCTAGGTAGCCGGCCCGGGCGAAGCGGCGCGCGGTATCGGCAATGTATTCGTGCACACCAAAGACTTCATGAATTACCAGCACCACCGGCAGGGCGGTCTTGCCGGCGGGGGCCGCGCGGTAGGCCGGCACCTTGAAGCCGTTGACTTCGAAGCTGATCTCGCCCGTGCTCAAGCCCTCGGATGAAGTCTTGATCGCCGTCTGCGCCATCAGGGGCTGGGCCGCTGCGGCATAGCCCAGGCCCAGCCCGGCCTTGAGCGCGACGCGGCGGCTCGCACCGCGGTTGCTGGCGCAGCCGGGCAGCAAGGCGTTGAATTCGGTCCTGAGGTCGTCGTCGAGCATGGTCGGTCTCCAGTCGATAGGGATGGCGCGAGTTTAGACTCGCACCTTCATTGATTGCGTCGCTCTGTTGCGGCGCCACCACCCCCAGGAGTCCGACATGCCCACCATCCGCGTTGAAATGTTCGAAGGCCGCACGCCCGAGCAGAAGCGAAACCTGGTCAAGGCCATCACCCAGGCCGTGGTCGACACGCTGGGCGGAAAGCCTGATGGCGTTGACGTGATCCTCTACGACATCAAGAAAAGCGATTGGGCCACGGCCGGGGAGCTGTGGTCCGAGAAGAAGTAGCGGCGCGCGCAGCCAGACCAGGGACTCAGTGCGCCTGGTCCCAGTTCGGCCCCACGCCGACCTCGGCCAGCAGCGGCACCTTGAGCTCGGCCACGCCGGCCATGAGAAGCGGGATCTCGGTCTTGAGCCAGTCGACTTCTGCCTCGGGCAGCTCGAACACCAATTCGTCGTGCACCTGCATGATCATCTTGGTACCGCGCCGCTCGGCGTCCAGCACCTGCTGCACCTTGACCATGCTCTTCTTGATCAGGTCGGCCGCCGTGCCCTGCATCGGCGCGTTGATCGCGGCGCGCTCGGCAGCGCTGCGGCGCGGGCCGTTGGGCGAGTTGATTTCGGGCAGGTACAGGCGCCGGCCGAACACGGTTTCGACATAGCCCCTGGCCTTGGCGGCCACGCGGGTCTCGTCCATGTAGCGCTTGACGCCGGGGTAGCGCTGGAAATAGCGCTCGATGTAGTTCTTGGCCGCCGTGTTGTCGATGCCCAGATTGCGCGCCAGGCCGAAGCTGCTCATGCCGTAGATCAGGCCGAAGTTGATGACCTTGGCATAGCGGCGCTGCTCGCTGCTGACCTGCTCGGGCGTGACGCCAAACACCTCGGCGGCGGTCGCGCGGTGCACGTCCAGGCCTTCGTGGAAGGCGCGCAGCAGCGACTCGTCTTCGCTGATATGGGCCATGATGCGCAGCTCGATCTGGCTGTAGTCGGCGCTGGCGATCACGCTGCCCGCAGGCGCGACAAAGGCCTCGCGCACGCGCCGGCCTTCGGGTGTGCGGATCGGGATGTTCTGCAGGTTCGGGTCATTGCTGGCCAGGCGGCCCGTCACCGCGACGGCCTGTGCGTAGTGCGTGTGGACGCGGCCGGTGCGCGGCAGCGCCATCTGTGCCAGCTTGTCCGTATAGGTGCCCTTGAGCTTGGACAGGCCCCGGTGCTCGAGGATCTTGGCCGGCAGCGGAAAGTCCTCCGCCAGCTTTTCCAGCACCTCCTCGTCGGTGCTGGGCGCCCCGGTCGCGGTTTTCTTGACAACCGGCAGGCCCAGCTTGGCGAAGAAAATCTCGCCGATCTGCTTCGGCGAGCCGAGGTTGAACGGCTGGCCCGCCAGCTCGTGCGCCTCCTGCTCCAGCCGCAGAATGCGCTGGCCCAGTTCATGGCTTTGCGCAACCAGCGTGGGCGCGTCGATCAGCACGCCGTTGCGCTCGATGCGGTACAGCGCCTCACTGCTCGCGATTTCCAGCTCGTAGATGGCGCGCAGCCTGGCGTCGGCCTGCAGCCGCGGCCACAGCGCGCGATGCACATCGAGCGTCTGGTCCGAGTCCTCGCACGAATACTCGGACGCCAGGGCAATGTCGACCTGCGCAAACGGGATCTGCTGCGCGCCCTTGCCGCACAGGTCTTCGTAGCTGATGCCGCTGCGCCCCAGGTGGCGCTCGGCCAGGCTGGCGAGGCCATGGGGCTTGTGCACCTCGAGCACATAGCTTTGCAGCATGGTGTCGTGCGCATAGCCCTGCACCTCGATGCCGTGGTTGGCGAACACATGGCGGTCGTACTTGATGTGCTGGCCCAGTTTGGGCTTGCGGGGGTCTTCGAGCCAGGGCTTGAGGCGCTCCAGCACCTCGTCGCGCGGCAGCTGGATCGGCGCGCCCGGATAGCTGTGCATCAGCGGGATGTAGGCCGCCTCGCCCGGCTTCACGCTGAAGCTGATGCCGACGATTTCGGCGCGCATTTCGTCGAGCGAGGTGGTTTCGGTGTCCAGCGCCACGAGCTCGGCGGCTTGCAGGCGCGCCAGCCAGGCATCGAAGGCGTCCCAGCTCAGAATGGTGTCGTAGGCCAGCGTCGTGGCCTGCGAGCGTGCGGGCGCGGGCTCGGCGAACAGGTCCTGCGTGGCCCCGGGCGCCGCGGCAGCCGGCGCGGCAGCCGGCGCGGCGACGCTATCGCCCGCCGCCAGCGCCTTGACCAGGCCCTTGAACCCGTATTGCTCGTAAAAAACCTTCAGAGCCCCCGTGTCCTGATCGCCAAGCGCTATCGAATCCATAGCAGGCAGGCCGTCCACATAGGCCGAGAGGTCGCAATCGGTCTTGATGGTCAGCAGCTCGCGGCCCTTGGGCAGCCAGTCGAGCGCCTGGCGCAGGTTCTCGCCGGCCGCCCCCTTGACCTCGCCGGCGCGCGCCACCAGCGCGTCCAGCGAGCCGTATTCCTGCAGCCATTTGGCCGCGGTCTTGGGGCCGACCTTGGCCACGCCCGGCACGTTGTCGACCGCGTCGCCGACCAGGGTCTGGTAGTCGATCATCAAGGCCGGGGGCACGCCGAACTCGGCCGTCACCCCGGCCACGTCGCGCTTCTTGCCGCTCATGGTGTCGATGATGGTGATCTGCTCGTTGACCAGCTGGCTCAGGTCCTTGTCGCCGCTGGAGATCACGACCGCGATGCCCTGCTGCGCGGCCGTCACGGCCAGGGTGCCGATCACGTCGTCGGCCTCCACGCCGGGCACGGCCAGCACTTTCCAGCCCAACAGGCGCACGACCTCGTGGATCGGCTCGATCTGGCTGCGCAGGTCATCCGGCATCGGCGAGCGGTTGGCCTTGTACTCGGGGTAGAGCGCGTCGCGGAACGTCGGGCCCTTGGCGTCGAACACGCAGACGGCGTAGTCCGTGCGCACCTCCTTGCGCAGGGCCTGCATCATGTTGATCATGCCGCGGATCGCGCCGGTGGCGGGGCTGGCCGGATCGCCCGGCACGGCGCGCAGGTCGGGCATGGCGTGGAAGGCGCGGTACAGGTAGCTGGAACCGTCGACCAGCAGCAGGGTTTTGTTCTCACTTGTTTCTTCGCTCATGGCCAGATTGTGCATTGCCCACCATTGCCTACAATTGAGTCATGCGCGCCGCCCTTCCCCTGATTGCCCTGCTGTGCTGCCAGGCCGCCCTGGCGCAGGCCCCCACCCCGAGCCCGGCCCAGACGCCCAAGGTGGAGAAGCGCATCGAGCGCATCCACATCGAGGACGGCGGCACCAAGGTGGACGAAGTGCGCTACGGCGGCGAAACGCAAAGCGTGACCGTGCAACCCAAGCTCGACGTCCCCCCCTACGAGATCCAGCCGACCGACGGCGCCCGCAGCCGCCCGGCCAGCCGCGACGGCTCCGGCACACCGACCGGTCAGCGCGTCTGGAACGTCCTGAATTTCTGAAATATTCTTTCACTGATGGCTGTATTCACCGAAGTCTCTTTCGAGGAGGCGCGCAAGCTGCTGCGCCGGCTGAACCTGGGGGAACTGAGCGCGCTGCGCGGCATCGAGGGCGGCATCGAGAACACCAACTATTTCGCCAGCACCGAAGGCGGTGGCGAGTATGTGCTCACGCTGTTCGAGCGCCTGACGTTCGAGCAGCTGCCGTTTTACCTGCACCTGATGAAGCATCTGGCGCTGCACGGCATTCCCGTGCCCGACCCGGCGGCCGACCGCGGCGGCGACATCCTGCACACCGTTCAGGGCAAACCCGCGGCTGTCGTGAACCGGCTGCGCGGCAAGAGCCAGCTGGCGCCCGGCCCTGCGCACTGCGCGGCCGTCGGCGCGGTGCTGGCGCGCATGCACCTGGCCGCGCGCGACTTCAACCGCCAGCAGCCCAATCTGCGCGGCCTGCCTTGGTGGAACGAAACCGTGCCGGTGGTGCTGCCCCACCTGGACGCCGCCCAGGCCGCGCTGCTGCAAAGCGAGCTGGCCTACCAGAACCATGTGGCGGCCTCGCCAGCCTATGCGGCGCTGCCGCGCGGCCCGATCCATGCCGACCTGTTTCGCGACAACGTGATGTTCGAGGGCGACCAGCTCACCGGCCTGTTCGACTTCTACTTCGCAGGGGTCGATACCTGGCTGTTCGACCTGGCCGTCTGCCTGAACGACTGGTGCATCGATCTGGCCAGCGGCGCCCACGATGCCGAGCGCGCCGACAGCCTGATCGCGGCCTACGCCGGCGTGCGCCCGCTGACGGCTGCCGAGCGCCGGCTGCTGCCGGCCCTGCTGCGCGCCGGCGCCCTGCGCTTCTGGATTTCACGGCTGTGGGACTACCACCTGCCGCGCGAAGCCGCGATGCTCACGGCCCACGATCCCTCGCATTTCGAGCGGGTGCTGCGCGAGCGGGTCCGCCACCCGGTCACGCTCTGAATGGGCGCGTCAATCTTTTCTGCATCATGAAACTGAACATCGTTCCCGCGCGTGCCGGCATTCAATGGGTCAAGCTCGGCATTCAGACCTTCTTCAAGCAGCCGCTGGCGCTGTCAGGCCTGTTCTTCATGTTCATGGCGATCATGTCCATCGCCACGCTGGTGCCGCTGATCGGTGGCGCGCTGGCCCTGGCCCTGCTGCCGGCCGCCACGCTGGGCCTGATGGCGGCCACGCAGGAGGCCAGCCGCGGCAAGTTCCCCATGCCGTCCGTCCTGATCAGCGCCTTTCGCGCCGGCCAGCAGCGCCTGCAGTCCATGATGGTGCTGGGCGGACTCTACGCCGTGGGTTTTCTGCTGGTGATGGCGATCTCGGCCCTGTTCGACGGCGGGCAGTTCGCCATGCTTTACCTGCTGGGCGGCAAGATCACGCGCGAAATGCTGCTGGCCCCGGAGTTCCAGCTCGCCATGTGGGTCGCGATGGCCTTGTACCTGCCGCTGTCACTGCTGTTCTGGCATGCGCCGGCATTGGTGCACTGGCATGGCGTGCCGCCGCTCAAGAGCCTGTTTTTCAGCCTCGTGGCCTGCTTTCGCAATTTCTGGGCCTTCACCGTGTTCGCCCTGGTCTGGATCGCCGTGTTCATGCTGGTGGGCCTGGTGCTCACCACCCTGGGCGCTGTGATCGGCAGCCCGGACATGGTGGCCCTGCTCATGATGCCGGCCGCCCTGGTCATGGCCGCGATGTTCTTCACCTCCATTTACTTCACGTTTCGTGACAGTTTTGCGAGCTCGGACGCCGACTGAGCGTTGAGCACTCCAGCGCCCCTCACACCGGCGTCAACTTGGCCACCGACAGCGCCAGCCATTTCACGCCATGGCGCGAAAACTTGACCTGGGCCCGCGCATCGTCGCCCGAGCCTTCGAGCGTGAGCACCGTGCCCTCGCCGAACTTGGTGTGGAACACCTGCAGCCCCACGCGCAGGCCGTGCGCGGGCGCGGCCTTCTGCGGCGGCACCGGTGGGCTGGCATAGGTCGAAAAATCCTTGCCAAAACCGCTGCCAGCCCTTGAATAGCGGTCGCCACCCGCTATCGAATTCGCAGCAAATCCGGAACCGAAACCCTGGTTCTTCGGTGTGATCCACTTCAGGGCGGCCTCCGGCAGCTCGTCGAAAAAGCGGCTCTTGAGGTTGTAGCGCGTCTGGCCGTGCAGCATGCGGGTCTGCGAATGGCTCAGGTACAGCCGCTGGCGGGCCCGCGTGATCGCGACATACATCAGGCGCCGCTCCTCTTCCAGCCCCTCGTAGTCGCTCATCGAGTTCTCGTGCGGGAACAGGCCTTCTTCGAGCCCGGTGATGAACACGCAGTCGAACTCCAGGCCCTTGGCCGAGTGCACCGTCATCAGCTGCACGGCGTCCTGCCCGGCCTGGGCCTGGTTGTCGCCGGACTCCAGGGCGGCGTGGGTCAGGAAGGCGGCCAGCGGGCTCAGGGTCTCGCCGGTTTCAAGGTCGGGCGCCATGCCCTCACCCCGGCCCTCGCCCAGGGGGAGAGGGGGTAAATCCCCAAAGCCCGCCTCTTCGCTCCCTCTCCCGCCGGGAGAGGGTTGGGGTGAGGGCAAGCCGGCATCGAGCCCGTGGCTGGCTGGCGACTGCGACAGCTCATCGACCGGCAGCGCGACCGCGTCGCGGCCAAAGCCTTCCTGAGTGACGAAGCTCTCGGCCGCGTTGACCAGTTCTTCGAGGTTCTCGATGCGGTCCGCGCCTTCGCGGTCGGCCTTGTAATGCTCGATCAGGCCACTGTGGTCGAGCACCAGCTCGATGATTTCGCGCAGCGTGAGCCCTTGCGTCTGCTCGCGCAGCACATCGATCTTGGCAACAAACGCGCCGATGTTGGCGCCGGCCTTGCCCGTGAGCGTGCTGACCGCATCGTGCAGCGAACAGCCGGCCGCGCGCGCCGCGTCCTGCAGCTGCTCGATGCTGCGCGCGCCGATGCCGCGCGGCGGGAAGTTGACCACGCGCAAGAAACTCGTGTCGTCGTGCCGGTTCTCCAGCAAACGCAGGTAAGCCAGCGCGTGCTTGATTTCGGCCCGTTCGAAAAAGCGCAGGCCGCCGTAGACGCGGTAGGGAACGCCGGCATTGAACAGCGCCGATTCGATCACGCGGCTCTGTGCATTGCTGCGGTAGAGCACGGCGATCTCCTGGCGGTCCCTGCCCTCGCGAACCAGCTGGCGGACCTCGTCGACCAGCCACTGGGCCTCGGCAAAGTCACTGGTGGACTCGTAAACCCGCACCGGCTCGCCCGGCCCCTGGTCGGTGCGCAGGTTCTTGCCCAGGCGCTTCTTGTTGTGGCTGATGAGTTCGTTGGCCGAATCCAGGATATTGCTGTGACTCCGGTAGTTCTGCTCGAGCTTGATCTGGTGCGCCACGCTGAACTCGCGCACGAAGTCGGCCATGTTGCCCACGCGTGCGCCGCGAAACGCGTAGATGCTCTGGTCGTCGTCGCCGACCGCAAAAATACAGTTGTGCGAGTCGGCCGCCACATCGCCCGGCAGCGGCGCGAACATCTTGATCCAGGCGTACTGCAGCCGGTTCGTGTCCTGGAACTCGTCGATCAGGATATGGCGAAAACGCCGCTGGTAATGCTCGCGCACCGGATCGTTGTCGCGCAGCAGCTCGTAGCTGCGCAGCATCAGCTCGCCGAAATCGACCACGCCTTCGCGCTGGCACTGCTCTTCGTAGAGCTGGTAGATCTCGACCTTCTTGCGGGCTTCCTCGTCGCGCGCGTCGACCATGTTGGGGCGCAGGCCGTCTTCCTTGCAGCCGGCGATGAACCACTGGGTCTGCTTGGCCGGAAACCGCTCGTCGTCCACGTTGAACTGCTTCATCAGCCGCTTGATCGCGCTCAACTGGTCCTGCGTATCCAGGATCTGAAAGCTCTGCGGCAGATTGGCCATCTTGTAGTGGGCGCGCAGGAAACGGTTGCACAGGCCATGGAAGGTGCCGATCCACATGCCGCGCACGTTGACCGGCAGCATGGCCGAGAGGCGCGTCATCATCTCCTTGGCGGCCTTGTTCGTGAAGGTCACGGCCATCACGCCGCCCGGGGTGACCTGCCCGCTTTGCAGCAGCCAGGCGATGCGGGTGGTCAGCACGCGGGTCTTGCCCGAACCGGCGCCGGCCAGGATCAGCGCATGCTCATTGGGCAGGGTGACGGCGGCGCGCTGCTCGGGGTTGAGGCTGTGCAGCAGGGGGGAATCTGGGGTGACTTCTGGGAGCATGGCCCCATTGTAGAAACCCGGCGCCTGCGCCACCTTGCTACGCTGAACTTCCAACCTCTGCCCACGCCGAACGCTCAACGCTCAACACCCAACCTCTAGTCGAGACTGATCTTGATCCGCTGTCCCAGTTCGCGAAACCGGGCGATGTCGGTTTTCATGATCGCGCGCAGGGCCTCGGGCCCCAGGGCCACGGCTTCCAGCGACAGCTGGGCGCATTTTTCCTTGACCTCGGGCAGGGCCATGATCTCGCTGACCTCGCGCGTCAGCCGCTGGACGACCGCCGCCGGCGTGCCCGCCGGGGCGGCGACCGCGTAGAAGCCGTCGAAGCTGGCCTGCGGCAGGCGCAGCTCCTCCATGCCCGGCGCGTCCGGCAGAAAGCTCGTGCGCTTGCCGCTGGTCACGGCCAGCACGCGCAGCTTGCCGGCCTTGATCTGCGCGCTGGCGGCCGAGAGGGTTTCCACGCCCAGATCGACATCGCCGCGCATCAGGCCGATCAGGGCCTCGGCGCTGCCCTTGTAGGGCACGGCCTCCAGTTCGACACCGGCGGCGTGCGCCAGCAGCTCGGCCGACAGATGGGGCGCGGTGCCGGGCCCATAGGTGGAATAGGTCAGCGACCTGGGCTTGGCCTTGGCTTGCGCGATCACATCGGACAGCCGCTGGTAGGGCTTGGACGGCGCCGTGACCAGCACCAGCGGCGCATAGGTGACCAGCGCGATCGGGGTGAGGTCCTTGAGCATGTCGAACGGCAGTTTGCTGCGCAGTCCCGGCACGACGGTGAAGCTGCTGGCGCCCGAGACCAGCAGCGTGTGGCCGTCGGGCACGGACTTGGCCACCGCGTCGACACCGATGACGGTCGCGGCGCCCGGCTTGTTGTCGATGATGACGGGCTGCCCCAGCCGCGGCGTCAGGCGCTCGGCGATCAGGCGGGCCACGGCGTCGGTCGCGCCGCCCGGCGGGAACGGCACGATCAGCTTGACCGGTTTGCTGGGCCAGCTCTGGGCCCAGGCCAATGGGCTCGCCAGGCCGGCGGCCAAGGCAGTCGCCAGCGTTGCGCGACGGGAGATCGATTGCATGGGGCTCTCTCTTTTCAGGCTCAAAAAATCAGACTCGGTGGACCTGCGCGCCACGCTGCCAGGGCAGGCCCGGCTCGCCCAGGTCCCAGTACAGCCCGGCCATGATCTGCAGGCCCTCGCGGGCGACCGGCGCCAGCAGGTGCTCGTTGGGCGCGTGCTGGGAGCAGGCGGGGTAGGAGTGCGGCACCCACAGCGTCGGCAGGCCCAGCACATCGGCAAACACGTCGTTGGGCAGCGAGCCGGCCAGATTGGGCAGCAGGGTGACGGGCTTGCCGCTGCTCGTCGCCATGGATTGCAGGGCCCAGCCGACCCAGGGGTGGTCCAGGTCCAGCCGGGTCGCCGGTGAGTCGGCCGTGACGCTCACCTCCACGGCGTCAAAACCATGGGCGTCCAGATGGGCGCGAACTATTGAGCCCAACTGCTGCCACGGCGTGCCCGGCACAAAGCGCAGCTGGCAGTGCGCCACGGCCTGCGGCGGAATCGCATTGACCGGACGCTCGGCCGAACCCGCGCCCAGCGCCAGCACTTCCAGCGTGTTCCAGCCGACCAGGCGCTCGGCCGCCGTCAGGCCGGGCTCGCCCCAGGCCGGATCGATGGGCGGATCGTCCTTGCCGCCGCCGACCTGCAGGTCGCGCAGCGCCTCGCGGATGTTGTCGGCCAGAGCCGGCGGGCGCAGGCCCTCGACCAGGATGCGCCCCCGTTCGTCGACCATGGAAGCGATGGCGTGCGCCAGCACGATGCCGGGGTTGGTCAGCACACCGCCCCAGTTGCCCGAGTGGTAGGCGCGCTCGCGGCTTTGCACGCGCAGCGAGAAGTTGACGAGGCCGCGCGAGCCCAGGAACAGCGTGGGCTGCTGCGCCTGAACCCGCGGCCCGTCGCAGGCGATCAGCAGGTCGGCGCGCAGCAGCTCGCGCTCCCGCTCGCACAGTTCGCGCAGGCCCGGACTTCCCGCCTCCTCGCCCATCTCCAGCAGCACCGTCACGTTGTAGCCCAGCCGGCCGCCGCGCGCCTTGATCGCATGCTCCAGCGCTGCGAGGTTGATCGTGTGCTGACCCTTGTTGTCGGCCGTGCCGCGGCCGTACCAGCGATCGCCCTCCACCGTCAGCTGCCAGGGGTTCAGGCCTTCGCGCCAATGCCTGTCCTGGCCGTTGACCACGTCGCCATGGCCGTAGGTCAGCACCGTGGGCAGGTCCTGGTTCTCGACGCGGCACGCGACCAGCAGCGGGCCACCGCTTGCCACCGGGTTGGACAGCACCTCACAGGCAAAACCCAGCCGGGCCAGCGGCGGCGCGATGTCATCATGCAGGTAGTCGCCCAAGGCGGGGCCGGGCTGGCCGGCGTCGCTCTCGGTGCGCCAGGCGACGCGGCGCGCCAGTTCGCGCTGGAAATGCCCGGCGTCAAACCAGGCGGAGACAGATTCAAGCAATTGGTCGCGCGTCATGTTTCGTGATCCTTTGAGCGTTGCCAAAAGTCTAATAAACTGAACCAGCTTTCACAATTTGAGAATAGGCAAACCACCCTTGCGCTGGCGGCAACGCACGCAAGTCACGCCAGAATCCCCCTGAGGCACGACCATGTCCCTGTCCTTGCTGGGCACAGCCAGCCGCTACTTTCTGGAGGTCGCCCGCACCGGCTCGGTCAGCCAGGCGGCCGAGCAGCTCCATGTGGCGGCTTCGGCTGTGAGCCGCCAGATCGCCAAGCTCGAAGACAGCCTGGGCTGCGCGCTGTTCGAGCGCCAGGCCCGCGGCATGGCGCTCAGCGCTGCCGGGGAACGGCTGGCCGCCTATGTGCGCACCACCATGCTCGACGCCGAACGCGTGGTCGACGAGGTCAAGGGGCTGGGCGGGCAGCGCGCCAGCCGCATCCGCATCGCCTGCACCGAGGGCCTGGCCTGCGGTTTCATGGCCGAGGTCATGGCCTCGTTTCGCGCGGCCCACCCCGGCTGCAGCATCTACCTGCGGGTGGGCAGCCCCGACGAGGTGAGCCGGCACCTGCTGCGCGGCGAGGTCGACCTGGGATGCAAGTTCTCCGTGGCTCCGGAAAGGGGCCTGACGATAGAGCACAACCAGCCGGCGCCCATCATGGTGCTGGCCGCACCCGGCCACGCGCTGGCGCGGCGGCGCAGCGTGTCGGTGGCCGACATCGTGCGCCATCCGCTGGCCGTGCCCGAAGCCGGCACCACGGTGCGCCAGATGCTGGACCTGTGCTGCAGCCTCAAGGGCCTGCACTACCAGGTGGCCTACACCGGCAACTACGCGACCCTGCTGGCGCTGACGATGCAGGGCGAGGTGCTGACGCTGTCGGCCCTGGTCAGCGCGGCCCACGCCATTCGGGCCGGCGAGCTGGTGGCAGTCTTGGTGAGCGAGCCGCAATTCCGCCAGCGCAGCCTTCAGGTGCTCGCGTTGCAGGGACAGGCGCTCAGCACGCTGGTCGCCAGCTTCCGGGATCACCTCATCGAGATCGCGCTCCAGCGCGGCCAGGCCGCAACATGATCGGGTTCAAGCGCCGCGAGAGGTTGAGTGTTCGGCGTTGAGCGTTCAGCGTGAAAATCCGGCACGCTCAACGCTCGACGACTTGCGTGAGGATGCTTGTGTTGCAGGAGCCTCCGAGATGAGACAGCTTGTTCTGATGATCGCTTTGTTCAGCTGCCTGGCGCCTGGCGGCTGGGCCCAGTCGTTCTGCGCCAGCGACGGCCAGCCCCGGCCCGTGGCGCTGGTCGAGCGCTTCATCAGCGCCGACTGCGAGGCGTGCTGGGCCGATACAGCCACCATGCAGCCTGCCAGCCGGGAGCTGGCAATCGACTGGATCGTGCCCAGCGACAAGGGCGAAGATGCGCCCCTGTCGGCCGCGGCCAGCCGGGATGCGCGGCAGCGGCTCGAAGCCTTGGGCCGCCCCGTCCCGGCGGCAGCGCAGGCATTCAGCATCAAGGGGAGCCCCGGCAAGCGAGCGCTGCGCGTCGCCCACGGCCTGCCGTTCAACGGCTACATCGGCGCCTCGATTGAAATGAAGCCGGCGGCGCCAGGGCCGTGGACCGCCTGGCTGCTGCTGGTCGAAACCATTCCCGCCGGCGCCGAGGGCACGCCGGTGGAGCGAAATCTGGCCAGGAACCTGCTTGTGTCCAAATGGAACGGGCGTGAGATGCTATCAAAATCAGGGCAAAAGCGGTTCTTCGAATCGCGCCCCATGGCGATCCCCGAAGGCGCCAGGCCCGAGCGCCTGCGCGTGGTGGGCTGGGTCGAGGATGCCCGGGGTCGTATAGGGGCCATAGCGCAATCCAGATGCAGGTCCGAAGGGACCGGCGGGTAGAATCAGGCACCGGGCCCAAGTATTTGCGGTCCGGTTTTTTTTTGGCCCCTGCAGCCAAAACGCCGGGCTCAGTCCAAGCGCTCACCTGTTCAACAACAGCCTTCTGGAGCTTGGTAACCAATGGAAATCTTCGACTACGACAACATTCTTTTGCTGCCGCGCAAGTGCCGCGTGGAAAGCCGTTCCGAATGCGATGCCGGCGTGGAGCTCGGCGGCCGACGCTTTCGCATTCCGGTCGTGCCGGCCAACATGAAAACCGTGGTCGACGAGGCCATCTGCACCTGGATGGCGCAAAAGGGCTACTTCTATGTGATGCACCGCTTCGACCTCGACAACCTGAAGTTCGTCAAGGACATGGCGGCCAAGGGCGTCTACGCCTCGATCTCGCTGGGCGTGAAAAAGGCCGACTACGAGACGGTCGACCAGCTCGTCGCCGCCGGCCTGTGCCCCGACTACATCACGATCGACATCGCCCATGGCCACGCCGACAGCGTGAAGGACATGATCGCCTGCCTGAAGGAGAAGCTGCCCCGGGCCTTCGTCATCGCCGGCAACGTGGGCACGCCCGAGGCCGTGATCGACCTCGAGAACTGGGGCGCCGACGCGACCAAGGTCGGCATCGGGCCGGGCAAGGTCTGCATCACCAAGATGAAGACCGGCTTCGGCACCGGCGGCTGGCAGCTGTCGGCGCTCAAGTGGTGCGCCCGCGTCGCGACCAAGCCCATCATCGCCGACGGCGGCATTCGCGAGCATGGCGACATTGCCAAGAGCATCCGCTTTGGCGCGACCATGGTGATGATCGGCTCGATGCTGGCAGGCCATGAAGAAAGCCCGGGCCAGACGGTGGAAGTCGACGGCAGGCTCTACAAGGAATACTACGGCTCGGCCAGCGACTTCAACAAGGGCGAATACAGGCATGTCGAAGGCAAGCGCATCCTGGAGCCGATCAAGGGCCGGCTGGCCGACACGCTGGTCGAGATGGAGCAGGACATCCAGAGCTCGATCAGCTACTCCGGCGGCAAGAAGCTGATGGACATCCGCAAGGTCAACTACGTGATCCTGGGCGGCGACAACGCGGGCGAGCATCTCTTGATGTAGGCCACCCCTGCAGCGGGCGCCGGCTACTCGTGCAGCAGCTCCAGCGCGATCCGGTTCAGCCGGTGCGCCGGATCGGCCAGGGCCTCGACGATGCTGAAGTGGTTGAGCATGGGCAGCACCTCGCACCGCTGCACCACGTCGTGGCCCCAGGCCTGCTGGATCAGCTCGTTCTGTCGCAGGAATTCCGCGCTCTCCAGGCCGCCGGCCACTGCATGCAGCACGCCGTGGCGCGGCCTGGGCAGCCAGGCCGGGCTGGCCTGCCGAACCTGGGCCGGCCTCAGCTGCAGCGAGTCCTGCAGGAACGGCGTGTGCATCAGCGGCTCCAGCTCGTACAGGCCTGAGAGCGACAGCGCGTTTCTGGCCAGATCCGGTGGCAGCTCCGGGTCATAGGCCTGCCAGTCGCAGGCCAGCATCATGGCCGCCAGATGGCCGCCGGCGGAATGGCCCGCCACAGTGATGTGCCTGGGGTTACCGCCGTAGTTGGCGATGTTGCGCCAGGTCCAGGCCAGGGCCTTGACCATTTGCATCGTGATCTGCGGAATCGTCACGGCCGGGCACAGCGCGTAGTTCGGAATCACGACGCAGGCCCCGGCCCGGGTGAAGGCCGGCGCGACAAACGACTGGTCGGCCTTGTCCAGCGAGCGCCAGTAGCCGCCGTGGATGAACACCAGCACCGGCGCATGGGCCCTGGGTGTGGGGAAGATGTCCAGCGTTTCGTTGGGCCCCTGGCCGTACCTGACATCGAGGCGCCTCGACTGCGACTCCCGCACGCTGGCCGAATCCTCAGCCCAGCGCCTGAAATGCTCCTCATGCTCAGGCACCAGCGCGCGGTTGTTGTACATGCTGTCCAGCCAGTTCGGGTCGTAGCTTGCCATGAGGCCTCCTTGTGGCCGCGATCTTGGCACAGTCCGGTCCCGGCCCCCGCGTACTACCCGTGGAGGCGAGCTGCACGCCGCGACCCACCACATTGCAAGCTGACTGACAGAAAATAAAGCCTGTCTGCTTTCATGATGGAGGCAGACACCAACGTCAGGAACGGTTATGAACATTGCAGTACTGGGCATAGGCTTCATGGGCTTTCCCATGGCGCGCCGCTTGTGCGAGGCGGGCCACAGGGTCCATGTGTGGAACCGCTCGCGCGACAAGGCCGAGCGCGTCGCACCGTTTGGCGCCACCGTGCAAGAGCACGCGATGGGCGCCGTGCGCGATGCCGAGATCGTCGTCACCATGCTGGAAAACGGCGCGGTCGTGCGCGACGTGCTGTTCACGCAGGGCGCCGCCCAGGCCATGAAGCCGGGCACGCTGGTCATCGACATGTCTTCGATCAAGCCGCGCGAGGCGCGCGACCATGCGGCCCGTCTGAGCGAACGGGGCCTGTCGCATCTGGACGCACCCGTGTCGGGTGGCACGCTCGGCGCCGAGCAGGGCACGCTGGTCATCATGGTCGGCGGCAGGCCGGCGGATTTCGAGCGCGCCCGCCCCGTGTTCGAGGTCTTTGGCCGCGCCACCCATGTGGGCCCGCATGGCACGGGCCAGTTGACCAAGCTCGCGAACCAGATGATCGTGGGCATCACGATCGGCGCGGTTGCCGAGGCCTTGTTGCTGTGCGAGAAAGGCGGCGCCGACATGGCCAAGGTCAAGGACGCGATCACCGGCGGCTTTGCCGACAGCCGCATCCTGCAGGTCCACGGCCAGCGCATGGTCGACCGCGACTTCGCGCCGCGTGCCCGCATGTCGGTGCAACTGAAAGACATGCGCAACGCGCTGGCGACGGCCGACGAAATCGGTTTTGACGCGCCGATCACCAAGCTGTTCGAGAAACTCTATGCCGACGGCATCGACCATGGCCTGAGCGACCTGGACCACGCCGGCCTGTTCGTCGAGCTGGCCAGCCGCAATGGCATGCAATAAGAAGGGATGGCCGGTGCGCCGTTCAGCGGAGCTTGCTATACTTTGAACACCTCTTGGGGGGGTAGCTCAGCTGGGAGAGCGCCGCGTTCGCAATGCGGAGGTCGGGAGTTCGATCCTCCTCCTCTCCACCATTTATCCTAAGGCCTTGATTTACAAGGCCTTTTTCTTTGGCCGGCCGGAACTTCGATGAGTCGTCCAGCCTTTTCGTCGAAGTTCGATGATCACCGCGGACTTCTGACGGTGCGGCCGATCGCCGGCCCACCGGTCACGATATCGATGCGTTCGTCACGGGCGGCTTGCCTGGCCGGCCGGGAATCATGCTGAGCATGTGATCGGAAATGCCACCATCCACCAACAGGTTCTGGCCCGTCACATACGACGCAGCCGCACTGCTCAAGTAAGCCACCGCGGCGCCCACGTCCCCCGGGTGGCCGATGCGGCCGAGCGGCACCAGCGCCTGGCGTTGCTGCAGCGTGACCTCGTCCTGGTACACAGACTCGGTCAGCGGGGTGCGAATCATGCCCGGGCAGACGGTGTTGACGCGGATGCCGTCGGCCGCCCACTCCTGCGCGAGCTGGCGGCACAGCATGATGAGCGCGGCCTTGGCCGCCGAATAGGCGCCATAGCCCGGATGCGGCGACAGGCCCGACATCGACGCCACGGCCGTGATGCTGCCGCGTGCGTGCGCCAGTTGTTCGCGCGCGGCCTGCGCCAGCAACCAGGCCGAGCGGGTGTTGAGGTTGAAGGTGCGGTCCCACTGCGCCACCGGCAGGTCGGCCAGGCGGCCAGGGCCGGAGGCGCCGGCGTTGCAGACCAGCGCGGTCAGGTCGCCGCCTTGGGCTTGCGCCTGCGCCACCAGCTGCGCGCACTGCGCGGCGTCGGTGATGTCGCCGGCCACGCCGCTGGCCGTGGCGCCTGCGGCACGGAGCTCGTCCACCAGACGGTCCAGCCGCTCGCCGGGCTGCGAGGCGGCCGCGCTGATGTGAATGCGCGCGCCGTCCTTGCGTGCCTGCTCGACCAGCGCAAAACAGATGCCGCGGCCAATGCCGCCGGTGGCTCCGGTGACCAAGGCATGAATGGGAAGGGAAGTCTTCACGGCGTGCCTTTCAAATCATGACAACACTCGTTCTGCGCCCGGTAGTAACTGAGGGTGGCTGCAATGCCTTGCGCCAAGCCGGTGGGCTGGCGCCGGGGCAACAGCGTATTCAGCCGCTCTTCGGTGATGCCGGGCGCAATCGTCAGCGCAGGGCCTTCGGCCTGCAATCGGGCCCCAGGCACCTGGCGACGGATTTCGGTGATGACCTCGTCCACCGTGGTCAGCTGACCCACCAGGTTGTACACGCTCGCCCCGTGCATCGGCGTCAAGAGGGCCTGCTCGAAAGCCTGAGCCACATCGCCCACATAAATCAGGCCTGATGCGCCGGTATATCCGATGGTGTAGGCCTCGCCGCGCACGGCCGCGCGGCAGGCGAGGCTGGGGCCGGCACTGACCCCCGTTTCCCGCCCCGGGCCATACACCACAAAGGGCCGAAATCCAACACTGGCGATGCGGCGCTCGCGCCAGTAAGCACGCGCCGAACCTTCCACTGCGAGCTTGAACGCCCCGTAGTGGGTGGCGGGCTGCGGATGCTTCGCATCATCCGGGCCGTAGACGCCAGCCGAGCTGGCGTACACGACTTGGACTATGCCTTGGGCATGCGCCGCATCGAAGACATTCAGCGCACCGATCAGGTTGATTTCCGCGCCGCGCACGGGGTGGGCGCTGCAATCGGGCGTCAGCACACCGGCCAGGTGGATCACGCCGTCGCAGTCCTGCATGGCCTGCCGCACCCCACCGGCATCGCGGATGTCGCCTACACGCCAGTCCAGTTGGTGGGCCGCGTCGCCGGCAATGCTTGCCACCGTCTGCCGGTTGCCATGGATGTCAAAGACCCGCACGCTCATGCCGCGGGCTGTCAAGCGGCGGATGATCCACGCGCCCAGGAATCCACTGCCCCCGGTGATCAGTACACGCTTCATCGATTTTCTCCGGCGGCGGTGCATTCAATCTGGATGTGTGGCATGGCCGGGGCTTACATCTTGCACAGCGGCGAAGGCGCGGGCGTCAGGGACGGCGGGAAGGTCTGCTCGATCACCGGGCGCAGCGCGCCATCGATCATCTTGGCGCGCGCCACGTAGTTGGGCAGCACCAGCTGGTTATCGGCCGCGCGCATGGTGACGTTGCCGTAGATGGTGTCGAGCTGGGCGCCGCGCAGGGCCTTGCTCACGTCCTCGGGCTTGACGCTCTTGGCCTTTTTTACGCCGTCGAACATCACCTGGGTGCCGTTGTAGGCCTGGCCCTCGTTGTCGGTGGGCAGACGATTGAACTTGGCCTTCCAGGCAGCGACGAAAGTCTTGTTGCGCGGGTTGTCAATATCTGCTGTGTAAGCCGTGTTGCCCGGAGTGCCTTCCAGCGCCTTTCCGGTCGCATTGATCATGAAGTTCTGGATCAGCGCATGGCCGATCAGCCTGGTCTTGGGGATCAGGCCGAATTCTTCGGCTTGCTTGACGAAGGCGATGGCATCGCGGCCCGTCTCGGCAACCCAGATGGCATCTACGCTCGCAGCTTTGAGTTGCGCGATATAGGGCGAGAAATCCTTGGTGCCCAGCGGCACATACAGGCTCAGGGGAACGCTCTTGCCTGAGGCTTCGGCTGCCTTCTTAAACGATTCACCCGAGTCGCGGCCCCAGACGTAGTCGGCGGCGAGCACGGCAAAGGTTTTATCCTTCAGGCCCTTGGCCCATTCGTTGATCATGGCGATGTCCATCGCGTCCGAATGGTTGGTCCTGAAGCTGCGCGGCTTGCAGGTGTCGCCGGTGAGCTTGTCGGACTTGCTGGCCACCACGAAGTAAGCCGCGTCCCAGCGGTCCAGGTTCTGCGCGAGCGCCAGAGAGATGGACGAGGGAATGGCGCCGATCAGCAGATTGAAGCCATCGCGGGCCAGCTTTTCGGCCACGCGGCGTCCGGCGTCCGGCGTGCCTTCGTCGTCAGCGATCTGCACTTCGACCTTGCGACCGTCCACACCGCCCTTGGCGTTGGCTTCGTCGATCGCAAACTGGACTGCGCGCAGCACTTCCTCGCCCTGTTGCGCGAAGACGCCGGACTTGGACGTGACCAGCCCCACCTTGACCGGCTCCTTGCCTTGCGCGAGCGCCGCCAGGGGCAGCACCGCCGTGAGGGCCAGGGCCGCGAGCGAGCGCTGCCGGGGTTTCATCTTGAACATGGGTTTGTCTCCTGAATCAAAGAGCCGGAATCGGTCCGGCAGCCGCCATACAAAGAAGTGCTAGATGTCGCCCTCAGACCATCACATGGGCCTCGAGATCGTGCAGGCTGGCCTTCGAGTTCGCGACCGGGCCCTGGGCCACGACCGAGCCCTTGGCCATGGCGCAGTAGCGCTCGGCCACGCGCACCACCAGGCTCATGTTCTGTTCAATCAGCAGCAGCGCCGTGCCCTGGTCGGCCACGCGGTTGAAGATCTCGGCGAGCTGGTCCACGATCACCGGGGCCAGGCCTTCGGTGGGCTCGTCCAGCAGGATCAGCGCGGGGTTGGCCATCAGCGCGCGGCCCACGGCCAGCATCTGCTGCTGCCCGCCCGACAGCGCCGTGCCCGGCGTGTGGGCGCGCTCCTGCAGGATGGGAAACAGCTTGTAGATTTCGGGCACGGTCCACGGCCCCTTGCGGCCGACGGCGGCGCCCAGCAGCAGGTTCTCCTCCACCGTCAGGTTGGCCACGATGCGGCGGCCCTGCGGCACCACCACGACGCCATGCTGGGCAGCGAGGTAGGGACGCGGCCGGTCCAGGCGATGCGCTCCGAGGTGGATCTGCCCGCCGCGCAGCGAGGCCAGGCCCAGGATCGTGTTGACGACCGTGGTCTTGCCCACCCCGTTGCGCCCGATCAGCGCCACCCGCTCGCCGGCGTTCACCGACAGGCTCAGGTTGTGCAGGATGTGGGCCGAACCATAGAAGGCGTTGACCTGGTCGAGTTTGAGCAGGGTGCTCATGCGGCGCTCCCGAGGTAGGCTTCACGCACGCGTGGATTGGCACGCACGGCGGCCGGCGCGCCGCTGGCGATCACGCGGCCGAGTTCAAACACGGTCACGACATCGGAGATGCCGAACACCACGTCCATGTCGTGCTCGACCAGCAGCACCGACACGTCCCAGCGCGAGGTCAGCGCCTTCAGATGCTCGGCCAGGTCCAGCGATTCCTTGACCGAGAGGCCGGCCATCGGCTCGTCCAGCAGCAGCACGCTGGGGCGGCCGACCAGCGCAAGCGCCAGGTCCAGCCGGCGCTGTTCGCCGTAGCCCAGGCTCTCGGCCGTGACATCGGCCAGCGGCGTCAGGCGCAGTTCTTTCAGCACCGCATCGGCATCGGCTTCAGAATCAGCCACGCCCATCTTGTGCGAGGCCAGCTCCACCTGCTTGCGCACCGCCATCTGGCCAAAAATGCTGGTGCGCTGGAAGCTGCGCGACAGGCCGCGCATGCGGCGTTCTGTCGGGCCGAGTGCGGTGACGTCCTGGCCGCCCAGATGCACCCTGCCCCGTGTCAAGCGTGTGCGGCCTGTGATGGCGTCAATCACCGTGGACTTGCCGGCACCGTTGGGGCCGATCAGGCCATGGATCTGGCCGCGCTCCAGCGTGAGGGAGACGCCGTCCACTGCCTTCACGCCGCCATAGTGGATGGCCACGTCTTGCGCTTGCAATACAAGTTCGCTCATCGAAGTTTCCTTTCAGTGCCGCGCCGCAACTCGGGGGGCGCCGGCGGCCGGGGCTGCTTTCTTGCCCTTGACCAGGCGCGCCAACGCGCCGGCGGTGCCGGTGGGCGAGAACACGATCACGGTGATCAGGGCGATGCCGAAGATGGCCATCCAGTGGGTGGCATAGTCACCCAGGATGTCCTTGGCCAGGAAATACACCACGGCGCCCAGCGCCGGGCCCCACAGGGCCTTGTAGCCGCCCACTACCACCATCATCAGCGCCACGCCCGACAGGCTCCAGTGCAGGTTCTCGGGCGAGACAAAGCCGGTGTTCAGGGCCGACAGTAAGCCCGCCAGCCCGGTCACGGCGGCCGACAGGGCGTAGACCGCTGCGCGCGGCACCAGGGTGCGGATGCCGATGAAGCGGGCCCGCTCTTCGTTGTCACGCACGGCTTCGGTGACGCTGCCAAAGCGGCTGCGCAGCAGCAGCGCCAGCAGCAGCATGACCACCACCAGCGTGATCCAGCAGACCAGAAACAGCGTAGCGGGCTTGTGCAGTTGCGACTGCGACACGCCAAACAGCGTCGCAGGCCAATCGATGTTCATCCCGTCGGCGCCGCCCATGAGTCCTCGCGAGCGCGAGGCCGTGAGGTAGAACATTTGCCCGATGGCCAGCGTCAGCATGCCGAAGGCCACGCCGGGTACGCGCACGATCACCAGGCCAATGACAAAGGCCATCACGGCCATGCCCGCCAAGGTGACCGCAATGGCAGCTTCAGCAGGCATCAACCGCAGTTGCAGCAGGATGCCCATGGCATAGCCCGAGCTTCCAAAAAACAGCGCATGACCGAAACTGACCATGCCGTTTTGCCGCAGCAAGAGCCCCACGCCGATGGCAAACACCGCGTAGATGATGGCCTGGGTCAACAATGACAGGACCGTGCCCGAGTTGACGAAGGCCGCCACTGCCGCGCCCAGAGCCAGTGCCCCGACGGTGCCCAGGCTGATACTTTGAATGGACATGTGAATTCTCCCCTTCAGGTGCGGCTGCCGGCAAAACCGGCGGGTTTCCAGATCAGGATGGCCACCATGATCACGAACGGCAGCACGGCGGACAGGTCGGGCAGATACACCGCCCCCAGCGCCTGGACCATGCCCAGCACCATGGCCGCGATGAAGGCGCCCGCCAGCGATCCCAGCCCGCCGACGACCACCACCACGAATGAATCGATGATCACGTCGCTGCTCATCGACGGCGACAGCGACAGGAACGGCGCCGCCACCACCCCGGCCAGTGCGGCCAGCGCCGTGCCCAGGCCGACCACGCCCGCGCTCAGCGCATCGGTGTTCACCCCCTGCATCGCGGTGGTGGTGGGGTCGGTGCTGGCGGCGCGCACGAACAGGCCGACCTTGGAGTGGCGCAGCCATAAGCTCAGGCCCAGCGCCACCAGCGCACCCACCGCGATCACGGCCAGGCGATAGGCCGGCACCGGTGCGCCCAGCAGATCAACCGACATGTTCAGTGCCGCGGGGGCCGGCACCGACAGGTTGCTCTTGCCCCAGACGGTCTGCACGAAGTCTTCGATCACGAGCAGCAAGCCGAAGGTGACCAGCACCACGGTCAGCGGGTCGCGGTCTTGCAGCAGGCGAAAGCCGTAGCGGTCCAGCAGCACGCCCAGCGCCAGCATCACGGCCGGGGCGGCGACCAGGGCCACCCAGAAGTTGGTTTGCAGGGCGATCGAATAGCCGAGGTAAGCCCCCAGCATGTACAGCGAGCCGTGGGCGAAGTTCACCACGCGGCGCAGGCCGTAGATCAGCGCCAGCCCCGAGCACATCACGATCAGCAATGCACCGTAGACCAGGCCATTGAACAGGTTGATGCCCAACATCTGTTTGTCTCCTCAAGTCGAAATGAAGGGGTCACGCCACTGCCGGCGCGGCAAGATCCGGCAGTGCCGATTCCGGCGCGCCGAAGGCGGTCCAGCCGCCATCCACAGGCAGCACCGCCCCTGTGATGTAGCTGGCTCTGGGCGAGGCCAGAAACGCAATGACTTCGGCAATCTCGTCCGGCTCGGCCATGCGGCCCAGCGGCGTGCGGTGAGCGATGGCCTGGCTGTCGATGGCGCCCTGGCGCTCCAGCCCGGCGACCAGCGCTGTGCGCACGTAGCCAGGCGCTACAGCATTGATGCGGATGCCTTCGCGCGCCCATTCGCTGGCCAGCGCGCGCGTCATGCCCAGCACGCCGGCCTTGGCGGCGCTGTAGGCGTTGCGTCCCGGAATGCCGCTCAGGCTGGCGATCGAGCCGAGGTTGACGATGGCGCCTCGGTTGCCGCGCACATCGCGCAACTGTTTTTGCATCACCCTCAGCACGGCCTGGCTCATCAGGAAGCTGCCCCGCACATGCACGGCCAGCACGCGGTCAAACGCCTCGGTCGTTTGGTGCAGGGTGGGGGCGGCCTGGTCGCCAATACCGGCGTTGTTGATCAGCGCGCCGATGCGGTCCAGGCGGGCCAGCACGGCGGCAACAGCGACGTCCACGCTGGCGGACTGGGTCACGTCGCAGGCCAGGCCGATGTGCCGGGGCCCGAGTTCAGCTGCGCGGGCTTGGACGGCGTCGGCGCGCCAATCCAGCAGCGCCACGCGCCAGCCCTCTGCGGCCAGCCGCTGCGCCGTTGCCCAGCCGATGCCGTCTGCCGCGCCGGTGACGATGGCCACAGCCTCGCTCATTGCGGCGACCGGCTGAATGTCCCCGTGCGCCGTTGCGCAGGCATCCATAGCGGGTGTGTAAGTCATGCTTTAAGCCGCCGCCAAAGGCTTGTCGTCGACCTCTTGGCCGGCGCCCGCGCCAGCCCGCACCAATACGTCGTTAGCAGCTATCACTTCAAGAGCAAGTTGCACTTGCATGTCTGTCTCCTCGATGGGTTTCGGGCCGCTCACCCCGGCTCCGGTGGTGCTGGATTTTGTTCGGCCGACCAGCCCGACCAACTCACGATTCCGGCTGAAAACAGGACATTTCATGTACTGCCGCATCAGGTTTTCCCTAGATGCGCGCGACTCACCGCGTCGCGGGCGGCCAGGTAGGCAAAGACCAAGCCGGGGCCGATGGTGATGCCCGGTCCGGCATAGACCCCGCCCATGATCGAATGCATGTCATTGCCGACGGCATACAAACCGGGAATCGGCTGGTCGTTTTCGCCCAGTACGCGCGCGTCGGCATCGGTGGTGAGGCCGGTGGAAGCGCCAATGTCACCGGGGTAGAGACGGACCGCGTAGTAAGGCGCCTGCGTCAATGGGCCGATGTTGGGGTTCTTGCCCGACCAGGTGGCGTCGCCCATGTTTTGCTGGTAGGCGGTGACGCCGCGCTGGAAATCCGGATCGACGCCGGTTTCGGCGTTGGCATTGATCCTGGCGACGCTGGCCTGCAGGCCCTTGGCGTCGATGCCCAGCTTTTGGGCCAGATCCTCCAGGGTGCTGGCCCGGGTCAGGTAGCCGTCGGCGAGGTAAGGCTCAAGCCCCTTGCCGCCAGGGCGTACCATGCCGATGCCGTACTTGCGCAGCGCCTCGGCATCGCAGATGAGATAGGCCGGGACCGAGGGCGTGGTCTTGTGGACCTGCTGCATCGTCAGACCAAACAGGTGGTATGAGGTGCTTTCGTTGACGAAACGCTCGCCGGCCTGATTCACGGTCAGCATGCCGGGCTTGGCACGGTCCATCATGAAGTGCGGGAACACGGCCTGGCTGCCGTCTTCGCGCTTGCGTGTCGACACCGGCGCCCAGAAGGCATGGGTCACGCCGTCGGTGCCGTAATGGGCACCGAGCTTGCGAGCCAGCTCGTGCGCCTCGCCGGTGTGGCCCGGAGCCGCCGGACACCAGCTCGGGTCGATGCCCGGCAGCATGTGCTTGCGCAGTTGCGGGTGGCGGTTGAAGCCGCCGCTGGCGAGGATGACGCCACCGCTGGCGCGCACGGTGCGGCGCTGGCCGCTGTGCAGCAGCGCGACCGACTCGACGCCGTTCGCACCACGTTCGATGTTCTCGACCGAGGTGTTCAGGGCCAGCGACACGTTGTTGCGCTTGGACAGCGAATACAGCAGTCGGCCGACCAGCGCATTGCCCATCACCAAACGGGTGCCACGCGGGTGGCACAAGCGGTCGCACGCGTGACGCCACAGCATCTTTGCCGAATGCATGAACGACGCGAGGGACTTTGTGACACCCAGGAGGTGATTGATGTCGGTGCGATCCACCATCATCCCGCCGAGCACGGTGAACTCGGGGATCGGGGGACGAATCAGCTTGAACAAGTCGCCCAGCAGGCGGCCGTCGAACGGCAGGGGCTCCAGGGCGCGGCCATTGAGGGTGGAACCACCCAGATCGGAGATGTAGTCCGGATGCTTGGGATAGGCACGGTATTTGACGTCGGAATTCGCCTCGATGTGGTCGACCGCGCGTGGCCCGTTGTCGAGGAAGGCCTGGCGCAGGGACGCGGGGGTGCGAGTGCCGACGGCGTTGTCCAGATAGTGCGCCGCGTCGGCCAGGGTATCGGTCTTATTCACGCTCACCGAGTGGCGGGTGCCCGGAACCCAGGTGGTACCACCCGACCAGGCGGTGGTGCCGCCCACATACTCGGTGCGCTCGACGAGTAAGACGCTCTTGCCTTCGATGGCGGCAAACAGTGCCGCCGACATGCCAGCGCCGCCGGCTCCGATCACGACCACGTCATAGGTCGCGGATTCGGGGATGGTGCTCAGGGTGTTCATGACCTGCATCTCAATTCCCCAGCAGGAAGTCCACCATCAAATCACGCACGCGGCCAAACATCTGCGCGCCTATCACGGTGCCGCAGCCTTTGGCACGCGCGGCGGCAATCAGCGGCGTGATGGCGGGCGCGGTGATCACGCAGCCCACAAACATGTTGGGAGTGAGCTTGTCCACGTCCAACGGATAGGGGTCCGTCTCCTTCATGCCCACCGGTGTGGCATTGAGCACGATGTCGAACCCCGTCGGGTCGGCCGAGCCGTGCGCCACGGGACACCTGTTAAGGCCGGCCAGCCGGTCCACCAGCGCAGCGCGACGGGTGCTGTCTTCGTCATGGATGGACAAATGGCTGACGCCCGCCGTCACCAGCGCGTGGGCAATGGCCGAGCCGGCGCCGCCAGCGCCCACCAGCAGAGCTTTTTGGCGTTCGGGCTGGCAGCCGTTGTCACGCATGGCCGCCACCAAACCCAAGCCGTCAAACATATCGCCATGCCAAGTGCCATTGGCGTTGCGGCGCATCACGTTGACGGTGTGCAAAAAGGCCGCGCGGTCGGACGAGGTGGCGCACAGGTCAAAGCAGGCGAACTTGTGCGGCACGGTCACGATGATGCCGTCCGCATTCTTGACCAGCGACACGCCCGCCACCCAGGCTGCCAGATCGGCCGGGGCCACATGAGCGGGCATCACGATCGCGTTGTGGCCACGCGCCTGGCAGACCTGCGTCACGCCGGCAGGCGATTGGACCTGGGCGATGGGATCGCCCACGATGAAATGAACGCGGGTCGCGCCGCTGAGTGTGAGGTTCAGGGTGTCTGACATTGGGGGGTTGCCGTGCTGTGATCCGGAAAGTTGGGCATGATACGCAAAAATGGAATCCTGTTCAACTATTGAATAAGATTCTGTTTTTGACTAGAATTCCGATCAATCGACGTCAACACCGGCAAGGACAAGACATGAGCAAAACCAGCCTGGCACTGATTGGGGCAGGCGTCATTGGGCGCACGCACATGGACCGCATCCGTCGCAGCAACAATCTCACGCTGGCCGCCATTGCAGACCCAACCGAGGCAGGTCAGGTGCTGGCCCAGTCGCTGAGCGTGCCCTGGTTCGCCGACCACCGCAGCCTGCTCGACTCGGTCAAACCCCAGGGCGCCATCGTGGCCACACCTAATGCCACCCACGTCGAAGTCGCCATCGACTGTCTGCAGCGTGGTGTGGCGGCTCTGGTCGAAAAGCCGGTGGCCGACACCGTGGCCGACGCACAGCGCCTCGTCGATGCGCAGGCCCAATTCAAGGCCCCGGTGCTGGTGGGGCACCACCGTCGCCACAACCCCATCAACCGCCGCGCACGCGAGATCATTGAATCGGGCCGTCTGGGCCGACTGGTGTCGGCCACTGCATTGGCCACCTTTCTGAAGCCCGACGCCTATTTCGACGTGGCCTGGCGCCGCCAGGCCGGTGGCGGCCCGGTGCTAATCAACCTGATCCACGACATCGACATGCTGCGCTTTTTGCTCGGCGAGATCGAATCGGTGCAGGCCGCCAGCAGCAACGCCGCGCGCGGCTTCGAGGTGGAAGACACGGCCGCCGCCGTGCTGCGCTTTGCGTGCGGTGCGCTGGGCTCCGTGGTCGTGTCCGATGCGGCCACCTCGCCCTGGTGCTGGGACTTCTGCGCGGGTGAGCAGGACCAGTACCCGCGCCAAAACGTGCAATCGCACTTCATCTCGGGCACACACGGCTCGCTGTCCCTGCCCGACCTGAGCCTGTGGAACTACCGGGGCGAGCGCAGCTGGCACGCCGAGATGACGCAGGAAAAAACCTTTGTTCACCAGGCCGACCCCTACGAGCGCCAACTGCAGCACTTCAAGGCCGTGATCGATGGCAGCGAAGCTCCGCTGTGCAGCGCGCTCGATGGGCTGCGCACGCTGCAGGCCACGCTGGCCGTGCGCGAGGCCGCCGCCAACGGGCAGTCCGTGTCATGTACGCTGCCGGCTCATTCTGTTGGAGTGGAGTGATCTGTCATGAATGGTGTAATGGAACGAACCCTGGGCATTCTGGAGCTGCTGGCCCAGCACGCCGAAGGACTGGAGCTGGCCGCAATTGCCGATCAACTCGATATCCCGCGCAGCGGCGTGCACCGCCTGCTGAGCGACCTGACCCGCTGTGGCTATGTGCGCCAGACCCGTGACCACGGCGACTATGTATTGACGACCAAGCTGATCTCGATCGGCCTGAGCTATCTGAGCAACTCCGGCATCGTGGACATCGCCCAGCCGCTGCTGGACCGTCTGGCCGAGATCTCCGGCGAGCTCGTGCGGCTGAGCGTCGTGGACGGCAACCGCCTGACATGGGTGGCACGCGCACAAGGTGCCCGCCAGGGCCTGCGCTACGACCCCGACATGGGCAGCGATGCGCAGCTGAGCTGCTCGGCCTCGGGCCACGCTTGGATGTCGGCCCTGTCTGACGAGGACGCAATGGCCTTGGTGGCCCAGCAAGGCCTCGGCGCACCTGAAGAATTCGGCCCCAATGCTCCCACCAGCCTGCAGGCCGTGATGGAGGCGGTCCATGTGGCGCGCGAGCGCGGCTTCAGCCTGACCGAGGAAACCTACACCGCCGGGCTTAACGCCATGGCCGCGCCGGTGCGCCTGGCCGGCCAAGCCCCTCTGGGCACCATCAGCATTGCCGGGCCCACGGTGCGCTTCACAGCTGAGCGGATGTTGGCGCTCGGCCCGGATCTGCTGTCCGTTGCCGCCCAACTGGCCGCTGCCAGCGGCACCTCACCCTTTTTCAACAAGCCCACCTCGCCGCGACCGCATGCCGCGGCCGGGCGCAAACCCATTTACGCGGCCTGACGCCTGAGTGATGACATCGAGCCTCCCCAATGATTCGACAAGCTGTGATCTGCTCGTGATCGGCTCCGGCGCTGGCGGACTGTCTGCCGCCGTGGCGGCAGCCCAGCTTGGTCTGCAGGTGCTGGTGGTGGAAAAAGACCCACAATACGGCGGAACCACCGCCTGGTCCGGGGGCTGGATGTGGATTCCGCGCAACCCGCTGGCCACCGCGGCAGGCATCAGCGAGGACCTCGACAAACCACTGTCCTATCTGAAGCACGAGCTGGGTGCGCAGTTTGACGAGGCCCGCGCCCGCGCCTTCCTCGAAAACGGCCCGCGCATGGTCGAGTATTTCAGAAGCCGAACCGCGCTGCAGTTCATCGACGGCAGCGGCATTCCCGATTTTCATGGCCGCACGCCCGACGCCGCCACGGGCGGACGCTCGGTCTGTGCTGCACCGTTTGACGGACGCAGGCTGGGAGACAAGATCCATACGCTCAAACCCCCACTGCACGAAACCACGCTGTGGGGCATGGGCATCGCCTCGGGTGAGGAGCTGCGGCACTTTCTGAACGCGATGCACTCGCCCGCCTCGTTCTGGCATGTGACCAAGCTGGTGCTGCGCCACTGGCGCGACCTGCTGGTGCACCGGCGCGGCATGCGGCTGGTCAATGGCAACGCTCTGGTAGCAGGCCTGGCAGCCTCGGCGTTTGAATCCGGCGTGGACATTCGCGTCAACCACCCGGCGCGCCGTTTGCTGATCGAGCGAGGGCGCGTGGCGGGCGCCGTGATCGGCACCCCGCAGGGCAATGTGAAGATTCGCGCCCGCCGAGGCGTGGTGCTGGCCTGCGGCGGCTTTGCGCACGACGCGGCACGCAAAAAGGAGCTGCTGCCCCATGCCCCCACAGGACAGGAGCACTGGTCGGCCGCCTCGCGCGGCAACACCGGCGACGGCCTGCGCATGGGCGAAGCCGTTGGCGGCGTGCTGGCCCGCGATCTGGCGCAAGCCGCCGCGCTGGCGCCTGTGTCGCTGGTGCCGCGCGGCGGTGGGTCCCTGACGCATTTCCCGCACCTGATCGAGCGCGCCAAGCCCGGCCTGATCGCCGTCACCGGCGCCGGCCAGCGTTTCACCAATGAGGCCGATTCGTACCACGACTTCATGAGCAGCCTGCTCAAGGCCGTTCCCTGCGGCGAGCCCGTGCAAGCCTGGCTGGTCTGCGACCATCGCTTCATCCGCCGCTACGGCCTCGGCGCAGTCAAGCCCGCCCCCATGCCTTTGCGCTCGATGCTGCGCAACGGCTACCTCAAGCGCGGCCACACGCTGGAAGCACTGGCGCGCGAATGCGGCATCGACCCTGCCGCACTTCAGAAGACCGTGCTGCGCTACAACCTGCAGGCCCTGGAAGGCAAGGACAGCGACTTTGCCAAGGGCGAAACGCCTTACAACCGCGTCCAGGGCGATGCCAGCCACGGTGGCCCCAACCCCTGCATGGCGCCGATCGTGCACGGCCCCTTTTACGCCGTGCGGATCGTGCCCGGGAGCCTGGGCACCTTCGCCGGTTTGCGCGTCAATGCCAACGCCCAGGTTCTGGACCACCAGGGCCAGCCGATTGCCGGCCTCTACGCCGGGGGCAACGACATGGCCAGCGTGATGGGCGGGCACTACCCGAGTGGCGGCATCACGCTGGGCCCGGCCATGACCTTCGGCTTCATCGCCGCGCACCACGCGGCGGGCCTCGATCCAGAGACCCATTGACAAACCAAAAACGCATCAAGCCCTTGATTTACAGGCACAAGCAGCTCTTTTTTTGATAGCAATTTTCCACCAAGGACTCTTTTGAGCATGTACTACGAACTCGCCACCATGACGCTACCCTTCGGCACGGCCGGCCAGGCCGCCACGAATGTGCAGACCTTCGCCGCCGCGCCCGAAGCCCAGGGCGAATTGCTGGGTTGCTGGTTCACCGACATCGGCACGCTGAACCAGATGGTGGTGCTGCGCGGCTTCGCCGATCTGGCCAGCCTGCAGGCCGAGCGCGGGCGCACGCAGCAAAGCGCTAATCCGTTCGGTTGCGGCGAGATCTTGCAGAGCCTGGAGCAGCACGGCTACCAGGGCTTCCCCTGGATGAGGCCGCTGCGGCCCAGCGCCGAGTCGGGCCTCAGCGGGCCGGTGTATGAAATCCGCACCTACGGCATCAAGCCGGGCGGCCTGCAGCCGACGATGGATCTGTGGGGGCAGTACCTGCCGCCGCGCGAGCGGCTGTCGCCCTGCGTCGTGGCCATGGTGGCGCTCGACGGCCCGCTGCGCTTCACCAACATCTGGGCCTACTCCTCGCTCGACGCGCGCAGCAAGGCACGCGCCGACGCCGTGGCTCAAGGCATCTGGCCGCCCAAGGGCGGGCCGTCGTTCCTGACCACGGCCATGACCTCGACCATCGCGCTGCCGACCGCCGTGTCGCCGCTCAAGTGATGCCGCTGGCGTGATTTGTTGAAGTCAGCCCCGCCATGTCGCGCATCTACTCCCTTGCTTACCTCAGCGCCAACGCCCTGACGCCGCCGCAGGCCGTGCGCCTGGCGGTCGAGCTCGGCTACCATTTCGTCGGCCTGCGCCTGCTGCCCAATGCCGCGGGCGCGCCCCAGCAGTTCCTGATCGACCAACCTGAGGTGCTGCGCGAGACGGTGGCCGCGCAGCGCGACACCGGCGTGGGCGTGTTCGACCTGGAGATCATCCGCATCGCCGAGGGCTTCGATGCGCGCGCCTACCTGCCGCTGCTCGAAGCCGGGGCCGCACTGAAGGCCAAGGCCGTGCTGGTGGCGGGCGACGACACCGACGAGGCGCGCCTGACCGAGGGCTATGCGCGCCTGTGCGAGCTGATGCAGCCCTACGGCCTGACCGCCGACCTGGAGTTCATGCCCTGGACCGCCGTGCCCGACGCCGGGGCCGCGCTGCGCATCGTTGAGGCGGCCGGCCGACCGGACAACGGCGGCATCCTGGTCGACGCCCTGCATGTCTCGCGCTCGAGCACCACGCTCGACGACATCCGCGCCATCCCGCGCGAACTGCTGCACTACGCGCAGATCTGCGACGCGCCAACCTCCTTGCAAATCGGCCGCCCCTTCACGGTCGAAGAGATGATTCACACCGCGCGCTGCAAGCGCCTGCTGCCCGGCGAAGGGGGCATCGACCTGCACGGCCTGTTCGCCGCCCTGCCGCAGGATCTGCCGATCAGCGTCGAGGTGGTCCATCTCGAACGCATGGCGCAACTCGGCCCGACCGAGTGGGCGCGTCAGGCCCTTGCGACCAGCCGCGCCATCCTGGAGCCGCAGGCTTGACCAGCCCTTCCAACATGCGTCTGCCGCGCCCGGAGTCCGCCATGCCCGAACGTCCTGACCCCTTCTCCCGTCTGCCGTTCTTCTTCGGTGCGCGCTGGTTCAGCAGTGCGTGATTCAGGTGCCTGCAGCTCCCGCGCCGGATGGGCCGCCTGCCCCATCGCCCTTGCATCACATTCGGAGAAACACCATGGACTTTTCGCTGAACGAAGAACAGAAGATGATGATCGACACCGTGCGTCGCTTCATCGCCGAGGAACTAAAGCCGCTCGAGGACGAGGTCGAGGAAAAAGGCTTTCTGGAGCCGGCCAAGGCTCGTGTCATTCACGAGAAATCGAAAGCCTTGGGCCTGTACGCACTGAACATGCCGGCCGAGCATGGCGGTGGGGGCCTGAGCGTCGTGGACCGCATCCTCTGCGAGGAGCAGTTCGGCCATACCACCGACATCCTGATCCGCCGCGCCTTCGGCAATGTCTACGAGCCGCTGCTGGAATGCCGTGGCGAGCAGATCGCGCGCTGGCTCAAGCCCACGGTGTGGGGCGAGCGCACTTGTGCCATCGCGATCACCGAGCCGGGCGCCGGCTCCGATGCGCAAGGCATCAAGACCCACGCCAAGCAGACCGAAATCAATGGCAAAGCATGCTGGGTGCTCAACGGCAGCAAGCACTTCATCAGCGACGGCGAATGGAGCGATTTCTTCCTGGTCTCGGCGAAGACCGGCGAGAAGGAAATCTCGATGTTCATGGTGGACAAGGGCCTGCCCGGCTTCACCGTGGGCAAAGACCAGAAGATGATGGGTATCCGGGGCACGCCGCACCTGGAGCTGTTCTTCGACAACGTGCCGCTGGAGCCCGAGGCGCTGCTGGGCGAGCAGGGCCAGGGCTTCAAGCTGGCCATGGGCGCGCTCAACGTGGTGCGCCTGGCCCAGGTGGGTGCGCGCGCCGTGGGCAAGGCCAGCCACGTGCTGGAGCTGATGATGGACTACGCCAACCAGCGCCAGCAGTTCGGCCAGAAGATCGGCGACTTCCAGATGGTGCAGCAGATGCTGGCCGACAGCGTGATCGAGATCAACGCCGCGCGCTGGATGGTCTACCACGCGGCCTGGATGCTGGACCAGGGGCTGGACGCGCGCGAGCAGATCGCGATGGTGAAAGTGCACGCGGCCGAAACGCTGGGCCGCGTGGTCGACCGCGCGGTGCAGGTCTTCGGCGGCATGGGCTTCTGCAAGGAACTGCCGATCGAGCGCTACTACCGCGATGCGCGCATCTACCGCATCTTCGACGGGACCAGCGAAATCCACCGGACCGTCATCGCCAAGAGCGCAATGAAGAAGGGCGCCGCGCTGTTCGACGTGAACCGCTGAGAGGACCGCGATGAGCAACAGCAAATTCATGACGGCCGAGCAGGCCGCAGCGCTGATCCGCGATGGCGACACGGTCGGCCTGATGGGCGGCGGCGGCGGCCTGATGGAAGCCACCCACATGTTCGAGGCGGTGCAGGCGCGCTTCCTCGCCACACAACAGCCGCGCAACCTGACGCTGATGCACGCGCTGGGTATCGGCGACAAGAAGACCAAGGGCATGAACTGCTTCGCGCACGAGGGCCTGGTCAAGCGCGTGATCGGTGGGCACTGGGTGTGGTCGCCGGCCATGCAGCAGCTTGCAGTGAACGAGAAGATCGAGGCCTACATCCTGCCCGGCGGCGTGAGCAGCCAGCTGATGCGCGAGATCGGCGCCGGCCGTCCTGGCCTGTTCACCCACGTGGGCCTGGGGACGGTATGCGACCCGCGCCTGGGCGGCGGCCGCATGAACGCCAGCGCGAAGGACGACTTGGCCGAGGTGGTCACCACGGACGGGCGCGAGTACCTGCGCTACAAGCCCTTCCCGATTCACGTGGCCATCGTGCGCGCCAGCGCCGCCGACGAGGATGGCAACATCAGTTTCGAGCATGAGGCGGCCAACCTCGACGCGCAATCGCTCGCCCTGGCCGCGCGCAACAGCGGCGGCAAGGTCATCGTGCAGGTCAAGGAGCGACTGCCCCGGGGCGCCCTCAAGGCACGCGAGGTGCGCATTCCGTCGGCCTGGGTGGACGCCATCGTGGTGGACCCCAACCAGCAGACCAGCTATGACATTGCGTTCGACCCCGCCTTCAGCGGCGAACTGAGCGGCGAGGCGCGGCACGCCAGCGAAGCGGCCGACCACGCGCGTGAACAGGCAGCCGCGCAGGAGGCTTTCAGCGAACGCCAGGCCATCGCGCGCCGCGCCGCGCTGGAGCTGTTCAACACCGGCAAGGCGCGCCCGGTGGTCAACTACGGCGTGGGCGTGCCCGACGCCGTGGCCAGGCTGATCGCGGCGCGCAAAGAGCAGCACCGCCTCTACCAGACCATCGAGCATGGCACCTACGGCGGCACGCTGATGGACGGCGTGCTGTTCGGCTACGCGCGCAACGCCACGGCCATGCTCGACGCGGCCACCCAGTTCGATTTCTACGCCGGCGGTGGCCTGGACATCGCCTTGCTCGGCTTCGGCGAGTTCGACAAGGAAGGCAATGTCAACGTCAGCAAGCTCGGCGGCCTGACCGTGGGCCCGGGCGGGTTCATCGACATTGCGCAGAACGCGCGCAAGGTGGTGTTCTGCGGCACGCTGGCGGCCAAGGGCGTGAAGCTGCAGACCGGCGACGGCCAGATGCGCGTGCTGCAGCAGGGCGCCGTGAAGAAACTCGTGAAGCGGGTCGACCAGATCACCTTCAGCGGCCCCCAAGGCCTGGTGCGCGGCCAGCAGGTGCTGTACCTCACGGAGCGCGCGAGCTTTCGCCTCACGCCGCACGGCATCGAGCTGTTCGAGATCGCGCCCGGCATCGATCTGCAGAGCGACGTGCTGGACCAGATGGACTTCGTTCCGCGCCTTGCGCCCGAGCTCGCCGTGATGCCGGCCGACTGCTTCGCTGCGGCTCCGGCGGCGCGGCGGGAGGCCTGACGCCATGGAGATCGCATCGATGGATCGCTACGCCGTGATCGGCAACCCGATCAGCCACAGCAGCTCGCCGGCCATTCACCTGAGCTTTGCCCGCGCCACCGGCCAGACGCTCGACTACGTCGCCATCGAAGGGCCGCCGGGCCAATTCGCGGCGACGGTGGACGAGTTCCGGCGCGGCGGCGGCAAAGGGCTGAACATCACCGTGCCGTTCAAGCTCGACGCCTTCGCCTATGCCGACGAACGCTCGCCGCGCGCCGAACTGGCCGGCGCGGTGAACGCGATGAAGTTTGAAAACGGGCGCGCGCTGGGCGAGAACTTCGACGGCGTGGGCCTAGTGCGCGATGTGGTGCACAACCTGGGCGTCGCGCTGCGGGGCAAGCGCGTTCTGGTGCTCGGCGCGGGCGGCGCCACGCGCGGCGCGCTGCTGCCGTTGCTGGCGGAGAAGCCGGCGTTGCTGGTCATCGCCAACCGCACGCCAGAGAAGGCCCACACCCTGGCTGGCATCGGCGCGGCCCATGGCGACGTGCGCGGCAGCACCTACGCGGCGCTGCAGGACCAGGCCTTCGACGCGGTGTTCAACGCCACCTCCGCCAGCCTGTTCGCGCAATTGCCGCCTGTGCCGGCCGATGTGTTCGCCCCCGGCGCGCTGGCCTATGACATGGCCTACGGCAGAGGCCTCACGCCCTTCCTGCGTGTGGCCGGGCAAGCGGGCGCCGCCATGCTGGCCGACGGCGTCGGCATGCTGGCGGAACAGGCAGCTGAAGCCTTCGCTTGGTGGCGCGGTGTGCGTCCGGACACCAGCGAGGTGATTGCCGAGCGGAGCGTGCCGCTCGTTTGAGCCGGCACGCCGCGCAAGTTGCAAGGCTGACCAGGGCGGCCCCCGCAAGGGCTGCCCTGTCAGGCCTTACATCTTGCACAGCGGCGACGGCGCCGGGATGATCGAAGGCGGGAAGGTCTGCTCGATCACCGGGCGCAGCCCGCCGTCGGCCATCCTGGCGCGCGCGACGTAGTTGGGCAGCATGAGCTGGTTGTCGGCCGCGCGCATGGTGACCTTGCCGTAGACGGTGTCGAGCTGGGCGCCGCGCAGCGCCTTGCTGACGTCGCCGGGCTTGGCGCTCTTGGCCAGCTTGACGCCCTCGAACATGACCTGCGTGCCGTTGTAGGCCTGGCCTTCGTTGTCGGTCGGCAGGCGGTTGAACTTGGCCTTCCAGGCGGCGATGAAGCTCTTGTTGACCGGGCTGTCCAGGTCGGGCGTGTAGGCCGTGTTGCCCGGCGTGCCTTCCAGCGCCTTGCCTGTGCCGCTTATGATGAAGTTCAGGATCAGTGCGTGGCCGATCAGCCTCGTCCCGGGCGTGAGGCCGAATTCCTCGGCCTGCTTGACGAAGGCGATCGCGTCGCGGCCGGTCTCGGCAACCCAGACGGCGTCCACCTTGGCGGCCTTGAGTTGCGCGATGTAGGGCGAGAAGTCCTTGGTGCCCAGCGGCACGTACAGGGACAGCGGCACCTTCTTGCCTGAGGCCTCGACCGCCTTCTTGAACGATTCGCCCGAGTCGCGGCCCCAGACGTAGTCGGCGGCCAGCACGGCGAAGGTGTTTTCCTTCAGGCCCTTGACCCACTCGTTGACCATGGCGATGTCCATGGCGTCGGAGTGCACGGTGCGAAAGCTGCGCGGCTTGCAGGTGTCGCCGGTGAGCTTGTCGGACTTGCTGACCACGGCGAAGTAGGCGGCGTCCCAGCGGTCCAGGTTCTGCGCGATGGCCAGCGAGATCGACGACGGGATGGCGCCGATCAGCAGGTTGTAGCCTTCGCGCGAGAGCTTCTCGGCCACGCGGCGGCCGGCGTCGGGCGTGCCCTCGTCGTCGGCCTCGGCCACCTCGACCTTGCGGCCGTCCACGCCGCCCTTGGCATTGGCCTCGTCGATGGCAAACTTGACGGCGCGCATCACCTCCTCGCCCTGCTGTGCGAACACACCCGACTTGGACGACACGAGACCGACCTTGACCGGCTCCTTGCCCTGGGCCAGCGCCGCCAAAGGCAGGGCCGTCACCAGCGCAAGTCCGGCCAGCGCGCGCGGAAGGGTTTTCATCTTGAACATCGAATGTCTCCTGTATTGCAAATGCCGGAAGCGGTCCGGCAGCCGGGTCATGAAACCGTCAAACCATCACGTGGGCTTCGAGCTCGCGCAGGCCCTCGCGGGAGTTCTCCACCGCGCCTTGCGCCACCACCGAGCCCTTGGCCATGGCGCAGTAGCGTTCGGCCACGCGCACCACCAGGCTCATGTTCTGCTCGATCAGCAGCAGCGCCGTGCCCTGGTCGGCCACGCGGTTGAAGATCTCGGCGAGCTGGTCCACGATCACCGGGGCCAGGCCTTCGGTGGGTTCGTCCAGCAGGATCAGCGCGGGGTTGGCCATCAGCGCGCGGCCCACGGCCAGCATCTGCTGCTGCCCGCCCGACAGCGCCGTGCCCGGCGTGTGGGCGCGCTCCTGCAGGATGGGGAACAGCTTGTAGATTTCTGGCACGGTCCACGGCCCCTTGCGGCCGACGGCGGCGCCCAGCAGCAGGTTCTCCTCCACCGTCAGGTTGGCCACGATGCGCCGGCCCTGCGGCACCACCACCACGCCATGCTGGGCCGCGACGTAGGGGCGCGGCCGCGCCAGGTGGTGCGCGTCCAGGTGGATCTGGCCGCGGCGCAGCGCGGCCAGCCCCAGGATCGTGTTGACCACCGTGGTCTTGCCCACCCCGTTGCGCCCGATCAGCGCCACCCGCTCGCCGGCGTTCACCGACAGGCTCAGGTTGTGCAGGATGTGGGCCGAACCATAGAAGGCATTGACCTGGTCGAGTTTGAGCAGGGTGGTCATGCGGCGCTCCCAAGATAGGCCTCACGCACGCGCGGATCGGCGCGCACGGCGGCCGGCGCGCCATTGGCGATCACGCGGCCGAGTTCAAACACGGTGACGACATCCGAAATGCCGAACACCACATCCATGTCGTGCTCGACCAGCAGCACCGACACGTCCCAGCGCGAGGTCAGCGCCTTCAGATGCTTGGCCAGGTCCAGCGACTCCTTGACCGAGAGGCCGGCCATGGGTTCGTCCAGCAGCAGCACGCTGGGGCGGCCCACCAGCGCGAGCGCCAGGTCCAGCCGGCGCTGCTCGCCATAGCCCAGGTCCTCGGCCGTGACATCGGCCAGCGGCGTCAGGCCGAGCTCCTTGAGCACGGCATCGGCGTCGGCGTCGGAGTCCTTGACACCCATCTTGTGCGAGGCCAGCTCCACCTGTTTGCGCACCGCCATCTGGCCGAAGATGCTGGTGCGCTGGAAGCTGCGCGACAGGCCGCGCATGCGCCGCTCGGTCGTGCCCAGCTCACTCACGTCCTCGCCGCCCAGCATCACCTTGCCGCGCGTGAGGCGGGTGCGGCCGGTGATGGCGTCGATCACGGTCGATTTGCCGGCGCCGTTGGGGCCGATCAGGCCGTGGATCTGGCCGCGCTCCAGCGTGAGGGACACGCCGTCGACCGCCTTGACGCCGCCATAGTGGATGGCCACGTCCTGCGCTTGCAATACATAGTCGCTCATTGAAGCCTCCTCTCAGTGGCGGGCCGCGACTGCCCCGGCGGCGAGTACCGTCTTCCTGCCCTTGAACAGGCGCTGCAGCGCGCCGGCGATGCCGGTGGGCGAGAACACGATGACGGCGATCAGCGCGATACCGAAGATGGCCATCCAGTGGTTGGCGTAGTCGCCCAGCACGTCCCTGGCCAGGAAGTAGACGATGGCGCCCAGCGGCGGCCCCCACAATGCCTTGTAGCCGCCGACCACGACCATCATCAGACCCACGCCCGAGACGCTCCAGTGCAGGATTTCCGGCGACACGAAGCCGGTGTTGAGCGCCGACAGCAACCCGCCCACGCCGGCCACGGTGGCCGACAGGGCATAGACCGCGGCGCGCGGCATCAGCGTGCGAATGCCGATGAAGCGGGCGCGCTCCTCGTTGTCGCGCACGGCTTCGGTGATGGCGCCGAAGCGCCCGCGCAGCACCAGGACCAGCAGCAGCATGACCAGCACCAGCACACTCCAGCAGACCATGAACATGACGGCCGGCCTGGCCAGCAGCGACTGCGGCACGCCGAACAGCGTGGCCGGCCAGTCAATGTTCATGCCGTCGGCGCCGCCGGTCAGCCCGCGCGAACGCGACGCGGTGAGGAAAAACATCTGCCCGATGGCCAGCGTCAGCATGCTGAACGCGACGCCCGGCACGCGCACGATCACCAGGCCCACGGCGAAGGCCGCCAGGGCGATGCCAGCGAGCGTGACCAGCACGGCGAGTTCGGCCGGCATCAGCTTGAGCTGCAGGACGATGCCCACGGCATAGCCCGAGACCCCGAAGAACAGCGCGTGGCCGAAGCTGACCATGCCGTTTTGGCGCAGCAGCAGGGCGATGCCCGTGGCGAACACGGCGTAGATGACGGCCTGCGTCAGCAGGGACAGCACCGTGCCCGAGCTGACCAGCAGGGCGACCGCGGCACCCGCGGCCAGCGCCGCAGCGGTGCTCATTCCAACGCGAAGATTCGACATGTGATTTCTCCCACTCTCAGGTACGGCTGCCGGCCAGGCCCGAGGGCTTCCAGATCAGCACGGCGATCATGATCACGAACGGCAGCACGGCAGCCAGGTCGGGGATGTACACCGCCCCCAGCGCCTGCACCATGCCCAGCACCATCGCGGCGATGAAGGCGCCGGCGAGCGAACCCAGACCGCCGACCACCACTACCACGAATGAATCGATGATCACGTCGCTGCTCATCGACGGCGACAGCGACAGGAACGGCGCCGCCACCACCCCGGCCAGTCCGGCCAGCGCCGTGCCCAGGCCGACCACGCCCGCGCTCAGCGCATCGGTGTTCACCCCCTGCATGGCAGTGGTGGTGGGATCGGTGCTGGCGGCGCGCACGAACAGGCCGACCTTGGAGTAGCGCAGCCATAAGCTCAGGCCCAAGGCCACCATCGCACCCACCGCGATCACGGCGAGACGATAGGCCGGCACCGGCGTGCCCAGCAGGTCGACCGACATGTTCAGCGCCGCGGGCGCGGGGACCGACAGGTTGCTCTTGCCCCAGACGGTTTGCACGAAGTCTTCGATCACGAGCAACAGGCCGAACGTGACCAGCACCACGGTCAGCGGGTCGCGGTCCTGCAGCAGGCGAAAGCCGTAGCGGTCCAGCAGCACGCCCAGCGCCAGCATCACGGCCGGGGCGGCGACCAGGGCCACCCAGAAGTTGGTTTGCAGGGCGATCGAATAGCCGAGGTAGGCCCCCAGCATGTACAGCGAGCCGTGGGCGAAGTTCACCACGCGGCGCAGGCCGTAAATCAGCGCCAGTCCCGAGCACATCACGATCAGCAATGCGCCGTAGACCAGGCCGTTGAACAGGTTGATGGCCAACATCTGTTTGTCTCCCAGGTTGAAACGAAAGGGTCAGGCCGCGGCGCGCTCGGCCATGCGGCCGAGCGGCGTGCGGCGGGCGATGCCTTTGGCGTCGGGCCGCGGCGTGGCGCCGCGCACGACCGCGGACGCATTGGCGACGGCGCCGTCAGCCATGGCGCGGGACCGCCGTCGATCCGGTGGCGCTGTACTTTCTCATGCCTTGTCTCCTGGTCAGTTTCAGTGCGGGCCGCTCATGCCGGCCGCTGTCAGCAGGTGGTGGATTCTGGTTCGCAGAGCGTCCTGATTGACCGACGATTCGGGCGAGGAACAGGACATTTCATGCGCGCCCGGCCTGGTACTTTCCCTAGGGTGAATCGCTGGCTGGCAGACGCCGGCGCCCTGCCCTCAGGCCGGGCGGGACGGCTGGAGCAGGCGCAGGCTGGACATGTCCACCGCCTTGATCAGGCGCGTCTCCTGCGCCGTGATCAGGCGGCCCGAGGCCTGCAGGTAGGCCGGGAAGTCCGGGTGCGTGTCGCGCGCCTTGCAGCGCCGCTCGTAGTCGGCCAGGTCGTCATAGCCCCACAGGTGCACGAACTGGTTCTGCGGCCCGACCAGGCTGGCGTAGAAGCCCAGCGGGTGGCCCAGCGTCTGCAGCAGGATGGGCATGGCCAGCCGGTCGAACACCTCCAGGAACTCCGGCATCTTGCGCAGCGCAATCGTGTAGACGCGATGGTCGATCAGGGGTTTGGCGAGGTGGCTCATGCTCTTGCTCCCGCCTTGTCGGCAATGTGGTTGGCGGTGACGAAGCCGAACGTCATGTTGGGGCCGTGCGTAATGCCGGCGCCCGGGTAGTTGCCGCCCATCACGCTGGCACGGTCGTTGCCCACGGCGTACAGGCCCTCAATCGGCCTGCCGTCGCGCTTGAGCACCTCGCCCACCACGCTGGTCCTGATGCCATCGAAGGTGCCCAGGTCACCCATGACGACCTTGACGGCGTAGAACGGGCCCTTGGCGACCGGCGCCACGCAGGGGTTGGGATGGTGCTCGGGGTCGGCCAGATAGCGGTTGAATGAGGTGCTGCCGCGGCCGAACGCCGGGTCTTCGCCCCGCGCCGCTCCGACGTTGAACTCGCGCACGGTGGCCTCCAGGCCCGCCGGGTCGATGCCGGCTTCCCTGGCCAGCTCCGCCAGGGTGTCGCCCTGGATCAGGTAGCCGTTGCGCAGGAATTTGCCAATCGGCATCGGCGCGGGCTTGACGAAGCCCAGTCCGTATTTGCCAAGGGTGGTCTTGTCGCAGACCAGCCACATCGCCGTTTCCTTCTGGCCTTCGCAGGCGCGAATAAGGGCGGCGCCCACGTCGTGGTAGGAGTTGGATTCGTTGGTGAAGCGCCGGCCGTTGCGCAGCACGCCGATGACGCCGGGCTTGTAGCGGTCCAGCAAGTGCGGGAACACGCCGAACTCGCCATTGCCGCAGGGCACGCGTGACACCGGCATCCAGGCGGCCGAGTCCTTGAAGCGGATGCCGACCGACGCGCCTGCGGCCTCGGCCATGTTCACGCCATCGCCGGTGTTGCCGATGGGGGTGGGCGACAGGTGCTCGCCGCCGCGCTGCAGGTGAGGGTAGGCCCGGGCGATGCGCTTGACGTCCTGCGGGAAGCCGCCGCAGGCCAGCACCACGCCGTGGCGCGCGGTGATGCGCCGCTCGCCACCTTCGCCGCGGGCGCGCACGCCGATGGCCTTGCCGTCCTGCATCAACAGCTCGCGCACCGGACTGGCGGTGAGGATCGGAATGCCCAGGTCGAGCGCCGACTTGGCCAGGCGCGCGGCCAGCGCGTTGCCGCTGGTCACGTTGATGCCGCGGCGGTACAGCGCGAGCTCCTTCATGTGGGTCACCAGGCGCTTGGCCACATAGAGGAACGAGATCAGCGACTTGGTGGCCTGGAAGAAGTGCTTGAGATCGGCGTTGGACGAGTTGAACATCATGCCCATGAAGGTGATGGTCTTGAGCGGCGGCTTGAGCCTGGGCATGTCCTTGCCCAGGCCGCGGATATCGCAGGGCGCGGCCAGGATGGAGCGGCCGATGTCCACGCCGCCGGGCACGTCGGGGTGGTAGTCGGGGTAGAGCGTGGGAACGAATTTCACCTCCGTCTCGCGCTCGAAGAACTCGACCATCTTCGGGCCGTTGTCCAGGAACGCGTCAACTGCCGCCTCGTCGTAGAACGCGCCGGTTTCCTGCATCATGTAGGTGCGCACGGCCTCGCGCGTGTCGGCCGGGTTTTGCTGGCGGCCATGCGGGCCCAGCGGAATCCACAGCACGCCGCCCGACAGTGCGGTAGTGCCGCCGAACACGGGCTCCTTTTCCAGCACGACGACATCGAGGCCGCGCTTTTTCGCCGTGATGGCGGTGGCCAGGCCTGCGGCGCCGGAGCCAACGACGATCAGGTCGCATTCGAAGTTTTGGGACATGTTGCTCTCCAGGGGGATCCGGTCGGTCGGCCTCAGGCCTGCGCTGTCTGGTTGAAGCCGGGACGCGGCACCATGTCCATCAGCATCGACGTCATGCCGCCGTCCACGGAGATTTCGCCCCCGTTGACGTAGGCCGAGCGCGGGCTGGCCAGGAACAGCGCCACGTCGGCGATGTCCTGCGGCTCGCCGACGCGGCGGCTGGCGGTGACGGCGGCGCGCTTTTGCTCGAAGCCGGGTTCCTCATAGAACTTGGCCGACAACGCGGTGCGGATCATGCCGGGGCAGATCGCGTTGCTGCGGATGCCTTGCGGGCCCCATTCGACCGCCATCTGGCGCGACATCAGCAACACGCCCGCCTTGCTGGCGCTGTAGGCGCCGCTGTTGGTCTGCGGAAACAGCCCGGAGACCGAGGCCACGTTGACAATGCTGCCGCGTCCGGCGGCACGCATGGGCAGCGCGAAGGCGCGCGCGCACAGCAGGTAGCCGGTGAGGTTGATGGCCAGCACTGTGTTCCAGTCCTCCAGGCTCACGTCGGCCAGCCCGCCCGCGCGCAGCAGGCCGGCGTTGTTGATCAGCGCATGGCAGGGGCCGAGTTCGGCCTGCACGCGCTGCGCGGCGGCCTTGACGCTGGCCTCGCTGGCGATGTCGCAGGTCACGCACAGGGCCGTGGCGCCTTGGGCCGCGAGTTCGCCGGCCACCTTTTCGCAACCGGCGGCATCGCGGTCGAGCAAGCCCACCTTGGCGCCGGCCTGCGCCAGGCTGCGGGCGACGGCAGCACCGATGCCGCTGGCGGCGCCGGTGACGACGCAGACTTGGCCGCCCAGTTGCAGCCAATGATCGTGGCTATCAGACATGTCGTCTCCTTCACGCTCTAGGAATGCCGCATTGTTGGTGCGGCAACCTGCCGAAGGTTTGACGATTCATGCCAAGAACAGGACAATTCCTGCATGTTTGCAGGAGCGATATGTCGTGGCAAGGGTGATCCCAAATTACGCTCTGTACGGCGAGCAGGCCGGTCCAAGCTGGCGCGCCACGTTCGATTTCGAGTGGATTCCGCAGCGGTCGCGTCCATACAACTGGCACATCCGGCCGCACAAGCACGATGCCTTCGTTCACTTCCTGTACCTGATGCAGGGCGGCGGCGAAGTGCTGCTTGACGACGCCAAGCTGTCGGTCAAGGCGCCGTGCCTGCTGGTGATTCCGTCACAAACCGTGCATGGCTTCAACTTCTCCTCCGACGTGGACGGCCCCGTCGTCACGGCGGCGCAGCGACCGCTGGAGTCGCTGGCCGGCGTGGCCATGCCGGAGCTGCTGTCCATCATCCGCAAGCCCGCGGTGATCCCTCTGGCCGAATCAAGCCGCCATGCGGTAGTGCTGATGCCGCTGTTCCTGGCCATCGAGCGCGAAGCGCTGTCGAACGCGGTCGGCCATATGGCGGCGGGCATGTCGCTGCTGACCGCCTTGTGCGTGCAGGTCGCGCGACTCGCCAAGGTCACGGAGGTCGCCCCCGTGGCGGCCAGCTCGCGCAAGGCCGCGCAGATTGAGAAATTCCGGGCGCTGGTCGACGCCAACTTCACCCGGCATCTGCCGATCGCGACCTATGCGGAGCAGTTGGGCATCAGCGCAGGCCAACTCTCGCGCCTGTGCCGCGAGGTGCTGGGCATCTCCAGCCTGGACGTCATCAACGACCGCCTGATCCACGAAGCACAGCGCGACCTGATCTACACCACCAATACCGTCAAGCAACTGGCCGACGCCCTGGGCTTTGCCGACGAGGCGTACTTCGGCCGCTTTTTCCGCAAGCACACCGGCCTGAGTCCGCGCGAGTTCCGGGCGAAAGCGCTGGAGTCGATGCTCACGCCGGAAGACACCGGGCTGCGCGCCACGCCGCGAACACAGGCGGGCCCCCAGATCATCCTGAGCTGACGCAACGGGCTGGGGGCCGTTCGCCAAGTCGAGAAAGCCGAACTCATTGCAGGCGGGCGCACCTCGCTGCGGCGCAGCCTCTTGAGCTTTTGCTTGGGCCACAGTTGCAGGCCTCAACAGTCGTTGAGGTCGCAGGTCTGCGAGCGCACCATGAAGGGCCGGCCGATGCGGCCCGCCACCACGTCGGCATGGGCCTGCAGGTAGCTCGGGTCGAAGCGGCGCACGAAGCCGACCATGGCCACCAGGCCCGGATGCGCGCGCGCCACGGCCTCGACGCGCTCGCAGTCGGCCAGGTCGAGCGCGAGCGGCTTCTCGACGAACACATGCTTGCCGGCCTGCAAGGCGGCAATGGTCTGTTCGGCATGCAGCGAGGTCGGCGTGACCAGCACCACGGCGTCGATGCCGGGGTCGCGCACGAAGGCGTCGAAGTCCTCGTGCAGCCGCTGCAGGCCCAGCTCGCTGCGCGCCCAGTCGCGCTCGGCCGCGACCGGGCTGCAGGCGGCGACCAGCTCGCAGTGGCGGGTGCGCCAGGCCAGTTGCTCGGCGTGGCGCCGGCCCAGCCGGCCCAGGCCGGCAATGCCCACGCGCAGCGGGGCGGTATTGACGTCGGTCATGGTCTGTCTCCTATCGCCCCGGGCATGCGGCGTGGCCACCCGGGGTCTGTCATGCGAAGCGCTCGCGTCAGAACACCACGGGCTGGCCACTCTGGGCGCTTTGCGTGGCGGCGTCGGCCAGCTTTTGCGCCAGCACGCCATCGTGCACCGTGGTCTTGAAGGGCTTGCCGCTGTGCAGGCAGTCGAAGAAGTGTTCGATCTCCAGGCGGTAGGCGGCGGCGTAGCGCTGCAGGAAGAAGGCTTCGGGCTTGTCGGCCTTCACGCCTTGGGCGTCCCACTGCAGCACTTCGCTGGGCTTGTGGTTGCCGCACTGCAGCAGGCCCTTGGCGCCCAGCACCTCGAAGCGCTGGTCGTAGCCGTAGGCGGCGCGACGCGAGGTGTTGATCTGGCACAGGCGGCCCTTCTTCGTGCGTATGGTCACGGCCGTGCTGTCCCAGTCACCCGCCTCGCCCACGGCCGGATCGGTCAGCACCGAAGCGGTCGCGCTCAGCCAGGCGGCCTCGTCGCCATCGGCACAGAGGATCCAGCGGAACAGGTCCAGGTCGTGGATCAGCATGTCGCGGAAGATGCCGCCGGACGCCTTGATGTACGCCACCGGCGGCGCGCCGGGGTCCCGGCTGGTGATGACGAGCATCTCGGGGTTGCCGATCTCGCCAGCGTCCATGCGGCGGCGCGCTTCGCCGAAGGTCGGATCAAAGCGGCGCTGGAAGCCGATCATGCAGGCCACGCCGGCCTCGGACACGGCCCTGGCCACGGCCTCGGCGCGCGGCACGGAAAGGTCCACGGGCTTTTCGCAGAAGATGTGCTTGCCGGCAGCGGCGCAGCGCGCGATCAGGTCGCTGTGGGTGCTGGTGGGCGAGCAGATGGCCACGGCGTCGATGCGCTTGTCGGCCAGCACGGCGTCGATGTCGGAGACCTCGGCGCCCAGCGTCTGCGCCAGATCGGCCGCCGCGGCGGGCATGGCGTCGCACACGTACTTGAGCTTGACGCCCGACAGCGCGGCGAGGTTGGAAGCATGGATGCGGCCAATGCGGCCCGCACCGAACACGGCTACGTTTTTCATGGAAGTTCCTGTGTCTCCGAAGGACGAATTTGGCGCACTGGCGATGCGCGACATCGGAACTATAAAGACGTTTTGCGATTTTGGAACGTTTTTTCCAAATTATTTTGTTTATCGAATTATGTTTCGATCCAGCCTCGTTGACGGACCCATGAGGCCGTGCTTCAGGCCGAAGGCTGCTGCGCAGTCGTCGGGCGGTACGGCAACTCCAGGGCGTAGGCCAGAGCGATGAAGAGGCTCTGCGCCAGGCCCAAGGTGCTGGTGAGCGAGCGGAAACCGAAGGTGGAGTTGTCCTGCACCAGCAAGCTGGCCTTGGCCAGCTTGGCCAAAGGGCTCATGCGGCTGTCGGTGATGGCAATGAGCTCGGCGCCACGTTCCACCGCCAGGCCCACGGCGGCCAGCGTTTCCTCGGCATAGGGCGAAAAGGAAATCGCCAGCATCACATCGCCCGGGCGCACCGAGCGCATTTGCCCCAGGTGCATGCTTCCCAGGCCCGACATGAGGCACACCCGCTTGTCCGTGTGCTGCAGCGCATAGTCCAGGTACACCGCCACCGGGAAGGAACGGCGCGACGCCGCGATCCAGATGCAGTCGGTCTCGCGCAGCATGTCCACCGCCTTCTTGAACGCGGCTTCGTCGAGGCTGGCATCCAGCTCGTGCATGCCGACCTGGCTGCCGGCCAGGAACTCGCGTGCGATCTCGACACTGGACAGGCTGCCGGAACCCGACTCGATGATGTCGCGGATACGTGCCCGGTAGTTGCGGCTGGGCGCAAGCTGGCGTGTCAGCCCTTCGCGGAAGATGGCCTGCATCTCGGAAAACCCCGAGAAGCCGAAATGCTTGGCAAAGCGCACCACCGCAGAGGGTTGCACCTGGCACTGTGCGGCCAGCTGCTGAATGCCTTCGAGCCCGATGTGGTCGCGGTGCTGTTCCACGTACTTGGCAATGACCTTGAGCTGCCTGCTCAGCGTGTCGTATTCCGCCGTGATGCTGGCGATCAGCTGATCCACGCTTGTCGTGCCGCCCTTTTCTTCCGATGCCATGCTCGTCTTTCAAGTTGCCCGAGGAAACGCCCCAAGCTCACGCCCAACGCCCGGCTCATGCAAGAACAGGCCCCCGGATGGAAAAATCTTTCTTCATGCATTCTGATTGAAAACCGGATTTCTCATCACTGGGGCATTCCCTCAAGGTCCTGCGGCGCGTTCGGGCGGCCCATGCCGGTTCAACCCAGATAGGGTTGCTGCCCCATGTTCTCCGCGAAGTACAAGCGGAACTCCCCCGGCTTTTCGGGCATGCTGGCGGAGGGCGCCATGCCCAGCGCAGCGAGCACATGCTGCAGGGCACGGATCGCCTGCGTGTCCGGATCCTGGTCGGTCACCACGTCCAGCACGCCCTGCTGCATGTACTGCCGGTGATCGTCCGAAATCTCGTGCGTGACCCAGCACACCTTGTGCTTCGCAAAACGCTGCAAGGCCGCCATGATGCCGGGTGAACCGGCGCCCGTGTTGTAGAGGCCGACCACGGCGTCATGGCCCTGCAGTGCCCGGCTCACCGCCCAGTAGCACTTGTCGGCATCGTCATGGGTTTCGGTGACGTCCAGGTCGCACGAGAGGTGAGGGAACTGCTCGGCCAGCACCTCGCGGCTACCCCGGCTGCGCTCGATATGGCCCAGGTAGTCGCGACGGCTCGACAGAAGCAGCACGCGCCCCCCGCGGTGGCACAGGCGCCCCAGCAGGTAGCCGGCCGTGCGCCCGGCCGCGTGGTTGTCGATGCCCACGTAATCGGCCTGCGGCACCTCGTCCACCCGCGTCACCACCATCGTGACGTGCTCGCCGCGCGCCCTGGCCTCCTGAAGCGCACGGCGCACGGCAGGCGTGTCGGGGGCCGCCACGATCAGCGCCTGGCGCCGGTAGCGGCGCGGGCCCATGGCACGCACCAGGGCCATCTCGTCCTGCTCGGGCGTCCACAAGCGGTGCACCACCAGCCGCTTGTCCAGCATGGCCACCCCTCGCTGCAAGGCCAGGTTCAGCCGCTGGAAGAACGGCGTGCGGTTGTCGGGCAGCAGGATGTCGATGTGGGTCAGTCCATGGCGCGTCTCGGGCAGCACACGCGGAACCCCCAGCTGACGCGCCGCCTGCACCACCTTTTCCCGCGTCCTGACCGAGGCGGTGTCACGCTCGTTGAGCACGCGGTCCACAGTGGAAACGCTCACGCCCGCCAGCGCAGCGATCTCCGCGAAACGGGCGGTCTTCTTGCGGCGACTGGGGTTTACCATGATTTGACGATTTTTCGTCAATTATCTCTCCAGGTTTTCGCTGCCCGGAGCCTACATTGCGCTAGCCGCGCTGTCTTTGCGGCACCGTCACGACAAGGAGACACGCATGCGAATTGCCCTAGACCCCTTCATGCATCGGCACCTGAGCCTGGAAGAGCTTCCGGCCAAGGTGGCCGAGCTGGGCTACGAGTGGATTGAGCTGTCCCCGCGCGGGGATTTTTTGGAGTGGTTCAAGGCGCCGCGCGTCTTTCCCGAACGCATTCGCAGCTTCAAGCGCGCGCTCAAGGACAACGGCGTCAAGATCGCCTCCATCCTGCCCATGTACCGCTGGGCCTCCAACAACGAGATCGAGCGCCTGGCGGCCGTGCGCCACTGGCAGCGGGCGCTGGAGATCTGCGTGGAGATGGAGGTCGACACGATGAACTCCGAGTTCGGGCGCGGCCCCCACCCGGACAAAGGCTCCTGCTATTGCTGCCACACGGGCAGCATGATCGAGGCCTGCGAGGATGCCTGGTGGCGCTCGATGGAGACCCTGGTGCCGCTGTTCGAGAGGGAAGGCGTGAACCTGCACGTCGAGCCCCATCCCGAAGACTGGTGCGAGACCTTGCAGCCGGCCGTGGACATCATCCGCACCGTCAACAGCCCGCGCGTGAAGTTCCTGTACTGCGCACCGCACACCTTCTACTTCGGCGACGACACCAAGGCGATGCTGCGCGAGTGCAAGGACGTGCTGGCCCACGTGCACGTGGGCGACACCTTCAACCACAAGGCCTCCAGCGGGCTGCGCTACATCCTCAACCCGCCAGGCACCCAGGCACGGGTGCACCAGCACCTGAACATCGGGCAAGGCGAAGTGCCGTGGGACGACTTCTTCGGCACGCTCGCGGAAATCGGCTTCGACGGAATCATGACCGCCTGCGTCTTCGCCTGGGAAGACAAGGCCGACCAATCCGGCCGCTTCATGCGCGCCGAAATCCAACGCTACATCGACCAGTACTCGAAACCCCAAGGAGAATCCAGATGACTTTGAACATTGGTGTCATCGGCTGCGGCATGATCGGCCGCGACCACACGCGGCGCATCCAGCAGGTGCTCACCGGCGCCCAGGTGGTCGCCCTGTCCGACGTGAACCAGGCTTCGGCCGAAAGCGTTCGCGCCGACCTGGCGCCCCAGGCCAGGGTGTACGACACCGGCGAAGCCTTGATTGCCGCGCCGGAAGTGGACGCGGTGCTGGTGACCTCCTGGGGTGCCACGCACGAGCCCTATGTGCTGGCCGCGCTGGCCGCCGGCAAGCCGGTGTTCTGCGAAAAGCCCCTGGCCACCACAGCAGCGGGCGCGCGCCGCATCGTCGATGCCGAGGTCGCCCTGGGCAAGCGCCTGGTGCAGGTCGGCTTCATGCGCCGCTACGACGCGGGCTACGTGGCCCTCAAGGCCGCCGTGCAGCAGCACACGGGCGCCCCCATCCTGCTTCACGCCGCGCACCGCAACCCCGCCGTGTCCGAGGCCTATGTCACCCCCATGGCCATCCACGACACCATGATCCATGAGATCGACGTGCTGCGCTGGCTGCTGGACGACGACTACGTGTCAGCCCGCGTGCTCTACCCGCGCAACGCCGCGCGCAGCCATGCCAAGTTGCGCGACCCGCAGGTGGTGGTGCTGGAGACGAAGAAGGGCGTGCTGATCGACGTGGAGATCTTCGTCAACTGCCAGTACGGCTACGACATCCAGTGCGAGGTGGTGGGCGAGGACGGCACGGCACGCCTGCCCGAACCCATGGCCGTGGCCATGCGGCTCGACGCCAAGCGGCAAAGCCGCATCCTCACCGACTGGAAAGACCGCTTCGTCGCCAGCTACGACGGGGAGCTGCAGGACTACATCAATGCCGCCGCCAAGGGCGGCGCCACCGGCCCCAGCGCCTGGGACGGCTATGCCGCGGCGGTCACCTCGGACGCCTGCGTGCAGGCCCAGGAAAGCGCAGGTCAGGCCGTGGCGATCGAACTGCCCGCACGGCCCGCGCTGTACGACTGACCCTCAAGCCCACCTCCATCGAAAGAGATCCCATGCGTTTTTCCCTGAGCCACATCCTGGCCCCCCGCCACTCGCCCGCGCAGTTCTTCGCCATGGCCCGCGCCCTGGGCTGCACCGACGTCGAGATCCGCAACGACACGCCCAACGTCGTCGGCACCGTACCGGCCGCCGAGGTCAAGGCGGCCGCGCGGGCCGCCGGTGTCAACCTGCTGTCCATCAACGCGCTGTACCCGTTCAACGTCTGGAACGACGAGCGCCGCGCACAGACCGAGGCCCTGGCCGACTATGCCGCGAACTGCGGCGCCAAGGCCCTGGTCATGTGCCCGCTCAACGAGGGCAAGCCGGTCGCGCAGGCCGATCTGGTCGCCGCGCTCAAGGCCATCAAGCCCATCCTCGTCGAGCGGGGCATCGAGGGCCTGGTGGAGCCGCTGGGCTTTCCCGTGTCGTCGCTGCGCCGCAAGGCCGATGCCATCGCCGCCATCCGGGCAGCGGGCGGCGAGGGCCTGTTCAAGCTGGTGCACGACACCTTCCACCACCACCTGGCCGGCGAAACGGAATTCTTCCCCGAGTGGACCGGCCTGGTCCACATCTCCGGTGTGGCCGACCCGGAGGTGGCGGTGGACAACATGCTCGACGCCCACCGCGTGCTGGTGGACCAGCGCGACCGCCTGGGCAACGTGGCACAGATCCGCGCCCTGCGCGCGGCGGGCTACAAGGGCCCATTCAGCTTCGAACCCTTTGCCGCCGAGGTGCAGGCGCTGGCCGATCCGCAACAAGCGCTGGCGGAAAGCATGGCCTGGTTGCGGGAACAAGTGGGCGAGTGACGCGCCGCAGGGGGGCAAGCCCCTGCAAAGGCACGTATAGGCAGGCATACGCACTGCTTTCAGACCTTGCACCTCCACCCACACCGCGCCCTGCTCGGCCGAGCGCACGCAGTTCTCCACCCAGCGCACCCCTTCCACCCCGGTGTGGATGTCGGGGTAGCGGATGGCCTGCAGCGCCGCCTGGTCGCCCCGGTCGCTCGCGTCCATCGCCTGGGCGAAGCGGTAGTACAGGTTGGACCAGGCCTCGAACAGCCCCTCCGGGTGTCCTTGAAGTGCACGTAGTCGATGCGCCCGGCGTGCCGGCGCAGCCAGGTCTCGGGGTCCATGCCCGCGTAGTAGAGGTGGCCGGTGCCCAGGCACAGGCCAGCGGTCTCGCAGGGGATGTCCTCGACGATCTGGTCGATCTCGTCGGCAAACTCGATGTAGCCCCCGGCATGCGGGTGGACCACCGCGCGAATGCCGTACTCGCGCCAGGCCAGCTGCGCGATCTGCTTGACGTGCTCGACCATGCCTTGCCAGCGCCCGGGCGACAGGCGCGGTGCGCGGTCGCCGTGGCCGGCCGCGTAGTCGCGTTCCTCGTGGCCCCAGTCCATCACCACCAGGTAGGGCGCGGCGAACTTCTGGCCGGGCTCCAGGGGCAGCCTGGGCAGGCGGCTGAGCAGGCTGCAGATCTCGTGGGTCTGGCGGATCAGGCTCGCCGCGTTCGCGGGGGCACCAGGTCGTCGAAGATGGTGCCGGCGACGATGCTCAGCCCGTCTTCGACAGCTCCTGTTCCACCGTCTGGATGTCCAGCGGCATGTAGCCGTAGGGCCCGAGCTCTATGCCCTTGTAGCCGGCCTGGCCGGCCTCCTTCAGGACCTGCTTCCAGCTCGGCAGGTGCGGGTTCTTGACGTCGTCGACGCCCCCAGCAGCAAGGGGCGCTGGTGATATGGATGCTCATGAATGGTCCAAGGAATGGGTGAGCGCCTTGGAGCCGATGTTCTTGACGATGTCGGCCGCCGGCTGCAGCTGCTCGACCCAGTCCTCGGGATGGGGCTCGACCGAGAGGGTGATGCCCTCGCGCTCGAAGATCGGCAGCAGCTCGTCCATGGAGCGGAACCAGGCGGCCTCGCACATCTCCTTGGTGTTGGCGCCGGGTCGCTCGCCCAGACCGCCCAGTACAGAGCGCTCGGGCGAAGCGCCGCGCCCGAACTCGCTGATCATCAGCGGGCATCCATCTCGACGGCCACCTCAATCGCGCGCCTCCAGCAGCGCACGGCCCATTGCCGCTCGTCCTCGAAGGGGCTGGCCCAGCGGTACATGGGCTGCAGCGTGGCCAGGCCCACACCGTGCGCGCGCAGCGCCTGCTTGAAGGCGGCCATGCGCTCGCGCGTGGCGCGCGGCATCACCCACCAGTCCAGGAAGTCCGCGCGCGGCGAGAGCTCGACCGCGTCGTAGCCGAGCTCGGCGGTCAGCCGCGCGATCTCGGGCAGCGGCAGGTGCCGGTGCATGTAGGGGTCCAGGGCAATCTTCATGCGGTCTCCAAATGTCGAATCGGGGTCGCGGCGCCGGGCACAGAGGCCGAACAGATCAAAAATGATGTTCTATCAATCAAAAAGGCCGCGGAAGAAATCATCATCAGCAGCGCTGCTCGCCTCAATGCGAAAGCAAATCGGCTATCAATACAAATCATCATCGTCCCTCCAATTTTTGATAGATTCATCAACCATGCCCAGCATCGAGACCCGGGAAACGACCATGCTCGACGTGGCCCACGCGGCCGGCGTGGGGGTCGCGACCGTCGATCGCGTGCTCAACGGGCGCGCCAAGGTGCGCCCCGAAACCGCGCAGCGCGTGCTGGACGCGGCCGAGCGCCTGGGCTTTCGCCGCGCCGGCCTGATCCGCCGGCGCATCAGCGATCAGGCCCGGCAGCTGCGGCTGGGCTTCGTCCTGCAGAAGAAGGCCTCGCCCTTCTACCAGGAGGTCGGGCGCGCGCTGCGCGAGGCGGCCGAGGCGCAGCAGGTGCCGCGCGTCAGCGCGCGGGTCGAATACCTCGAGGAGCTGACGCCCAGATCAGCTTCCGCAGCTACCTGCGCGAATGCGCGCCCGAGTTCCAGCTGCTGGAAACCCTGGTCAGCCTGGAGGACAACACCTTGGCGCAGGAGGCGACGCTGGAGCTGCTCCAGCAGCACCCCGACCTGGTCGGGGTGTATGTCGCCGGCGGCGGCGTCGAGGGCGTGATCGAGGGCCTGCAAGCGAGCGGCCCGCCCGGCCTGGTGACGGTCTGCCACGACCTGACCGAGGTCACGCGCCAGGCGCTGATCGACGGCGTGGTGACGCTCGCGATCTCTCACCCCTACGCCTGGATGGCCAGGCGCCTGTGCCAGCTGATGTCGGACCGGCCGCAGGCCAGGGCCGACCGGGGCAAGGCACAGGAGCTGCTGCCCTTCGTCACCTACACCGCGGCCAACGTCTGACGCGGTACCAAGCCGGGAAAGGCCAAGGGCCGCCCCTGGGGCGGCCCTTGCGTGTGGCCGGCGCGAGGCTCAGCGCTTTTTCTTGTTGCGGTACTGATCCGCGATCACCGCGGCCACAATGATGGCGCCCTTGACCATCTCCTGGTAGTAGGCGTCGATGCGGATGAAGGTGAAGCCCGAGGTCATCACGCCCAGGATCAGCACGCCGATCACGGTGCCCGTGATGCGGCCCTTGCCGCCGACCAGGGAGGTGCCGCCGATCACGACCGCCGCGATGGCGTCGAGCTCGTACATCACGCCCATGCCGGACTGGCCTGAGATGGCGCGCGCAGCGGTCACGGTGCCGGCGATGCCCGCCAGCAAGCCGGCGATGGTGTAGATCCAGATCAGGTGGCGGTTGACGTTGATGCCCGAGACCAGGGCCGCCTGGCGGTTGGCGCCAATGGCATAGGTGAACTTGCCAAAGCGGGTGTAGCGCAGCACGATGTGGAAGATCAGCGCCATCGCGAGGAAAATCACCACCGGGTTGGCGCCGGAGCCGATCCAGGCGAAGTCGTCGTTCAGCATGCTCACCGGCATGCCGCCCGTGAACCACTTGGCGAAGCCGCGCGCGGCCACCATGGTGCCCAGGGTCGCGATGAAGGGCGGGATGGCCGTGTAGGCGATCAGCGAGCCGTTGATCAGGCCGATGACCAGGCCGGTGAAGGCGCCGGCCAGCAGCGGCCAGATCACGGGAAGATCGGTCAACGACGGGAACACCGCGCGCGGGAAGTCCGAGACCTGCGCCAGGCTTGCGGCAACCACCGCCGAGGCCGCGACCACCGAACCCGAGGACAGGTCGATGCCGCTGGTGATGATCACCATGTTGACGCCGACGGCGATGATGCCGATCACCGCCATCTGCAGGATGATGATCTTCAGGCGCTCCAGGTTGAACAGGAAGCTCTGGTCGTTGAGGTACCAGCCCAGCGCCTCGAAGAACAGGCCGATCCCGACAAGAACCAGAAAAATACTGGCCTCTTGAGGAAGCTTGAAGCTTGACTTGGAAGGGGTCATGGTGCGGGTGGCAGTGTAGGTGCTCATCGGTATTCTCCGGGAATTATTTGGCGGCCAGATCCATGATCCTGGCCTGATCGGCCTCGGACCGGTCCAGGATGCCGGTGAGATGCCCTTCGTGCATGACGGCGATGCGGTCGCTCATGCCCAGGACTTCCGGCATTTCGGAGGAAATCATCAGGATCGCGACGCCCTGCCCCGCCAGCTCGGACACCAGGCGGTGGATTTCCGCCTTGGCGCCCACGTCGATGCCGCGGGTCGGTTCGTCGAGGATCAGGATCTTCGGGTTGGTCAGCAGCCAGCGGCCCACCAGCACCTTCTGCTGGTTGCCGCCGGACAGGTTCTGGATGATCTCCTGCATGTTCGGCGTCTTCACGCGAAGACGTGCCGACATATTGCGGCAGTCCGCGGCGAGTTGGCCGCGCTGCACGAAACCCAGCCGGTTGACGTAGCGCTGGCTCAGCACCGCGAGCTCCATGTTGTCCTGAATGTCCAGGCACAGAAAGCAGCCGGTGTCCTTGCGGTCCTCGGTCAGGAAGGCCATGCCGGCGGCCATGGCCTTGGCGGGCGAATCGACAGCCATTTCCTGGCCATTGATCGCGATGGTCCCCGAGGTCGCCGGCGTCACGCCGAACAGGGTTTCCGCGACGTTCGAGCGGCCGGAGCCGACCAGGCCGGCAAGGCCCAGGATCTCGCCCGCGCGGATGTCGAAGGACACGTCGTGGAACACGCCCTCCAGCGTCAGGTTCCTGACCGAGAGCACCACCTCCCCGATGGGCACAGTCTGCTTGGGGAACATCTGAGTGATCTCGCGCCCGACCATCATGCGGATGATGTCGTCGCGCGTCACGTCGGACGCGGCGCAGGTCGCGATGTACTTGCCGTCGCGGAACACCGAGAACTCGTCGGCGATCTCGAACAGCTCGTTCATCTTGTGGGTGATGTAGATGATGCCCTTGCCCTGCTCGCGCAGGTGGCGAATGATCTCGAACAGGTGCGCCACCTCCTTCTCCGTCAGCGCGGAGGTGGGCTCGTCCATGATCAGCACGTCGGAGTCGTAGGACACCGCCTTGGCGATCTCCACCATCTGGCGGCTGGCCACCGACAGGGTCTGTATCTCGGCCCTGGGGTCGACGTCGATGTTGAGGCGGTCGAACAGCTCCTGGGTGCGCCGGCGCAGCTCGCGGTGGTCCACCAGGCCCAGCGCATTGCGCGGCTCGCGCGTGATCCAGACGTTCTCGGCCACCGTCATGTGCGGCATCAGGTTGAGTTCCTGATGGATCATCGCGATGCCGTGGTTCAGCGCGTCGATGGGCGCCGCCATCTTCACCGGGCGTCCATTCAGGCGTATCTCGCCCTGGTCGGGCACGTAGACACCTGCGATGATCTTCATCAGGGTCGACTTGCCGGCACCGTTCTCGCCCATCAGCGCGTGCACGGTACCGGCCTTCAGCGTGAAGGACACGTTGTCCAGCGCCAGCACCCCGGGAAAGGCCTTGCGTATGCCTCGGATCTCGAGCAAGGGGGCGGCGGCTTCGGGCGGCCGGGGGGCCGGCGGACGCTCCAGCATGGCGGTGTCTGACATCGTGCAACTCACTTCAAAGGGACGGTGGATCGGCAGGGGGCACCGGGACCGGCGCCCCCCGGGCCAGCGATCAGTTCTTGCCCGCGTACTTGCCCAGGTTTTCCGGGGTCACGAGCTCGAACGGCACGTTGACGAAGCGATCCACCGGCTGCTTCTTGATCAGCTTGAGCGCGGCTTCGACCGAGCCGGCACCCTGACCGGCGGCGTTCTGGAACACCGTGACCTTGAGTTCACCGGCCTTCATCGAGGCCAGGGCGTCCGGCGTCGCGTCGATGCCGGCGACGATGGTGCTGGGGCTCCACTTCGTGGCCGCCTTCAGCGCGTTGATCGCGCCTATGGCCATCTCGTCGTTGTTGGCGACGATGGCGTCGAACTTCAGCCCCGAGGACAGCCAGTTGGTCGTGATGTCCTGTGCGCTGGTGCGGCTCCACTTGCCTTCGCGCTTGTCGACGATCTTCAGGCCCGCGCATTCCTTGGTCTTGACCACGTCCTCGATGTCCTTGGTGCGGGTGCGCGCGGCCTCGTTGGACAGCTCGCCCATCAGCACCAGGATGTCGCCCTTGCCCTTGAGCAGCTTGCACACCTGCTGGGTCTGCAGGGTGCCGGAGACCTTCTCGTCGGATGCCACGAAGGCCACGCCGGCGGGCAGCTTCTCGAAATCGACCGGCTTGCGGTTCACGTAGATCAGCGGGATCTTCGCGTCGCTGACCATCTTGGTGATCTTGGGCGAGACGTCGGTGTCAACCGGGTTGACGATGATCGCGTCGACCTTCTGGGCGATCATGTTCTGGATCTGGCTGAGCTGGGTCGCCACATCGTTCCTGCCGTCCTCGATCTGCACGCTGGCCCCCGCCTTCTTGGCCGAGTCCTGGATGCCATTGCGCAGAATGGTCAGGAAGGTGTCGTCGAACAACGCCATCGTCACGCCAATCTTCTGGGCCTGCGCAGCGAAGGGCGCCAGCAGGGCCGTGGACATGGCGGCGGTGACAAAAAGCTTCTTCATGAATGTCTCCGAAAGTTTGTGAGGGTTGAGGCCAGAAACCAATGCCGCCCAGCTCACGACTTGCGTGGCACGGCCCGAGTTCTCGGCTGACTGAATGATAGACAAGGCCGTGGAAATTTGGAAAGTTTTTTCTAAGTGATTACACCTATGGAAAAACATTTCCCTGGCTCCTACACTACGTTCAAACCGGGCACGACCGCCCCGGCCCACATGCATCCCAACCACTTTAGCCGCCCGCCAAGGCCCGACCGAACGATGAGCAAGTTAACGTTTCCCCCCAACCGGCGACATGACCTGGCCTGCCTGGGCCGCCTCGCCGTGGACCTTTACGCCCAGCAATTCGGCAGCCGCCTCGAAGACGCGCGCAGCCTGGCCATGTACCTGGGCGGCAGCTCGGCCAACCTGGCCTTCGGCGTGGCCCGCCTGGGCTGCAAGAGCGCGATGATCTCGCGCGTCGGCAACGAGCAGATGGGCCGCTTTCTCACCGAGACCCTGCAGCGCGAAGGCTGCGACACCAGCCAGGTGCAGGTCGACCCCGAGCGCCTAACCGGCCTGGTGCTGCTGGGCCTCAAGGACCGCGACACCTTTCCGCTGCTGTTCGTGCGCGAGAACTGCGCCGACATGGCCGTGGACGCCGGCGCGATCGACGAGGGCTTCATCGCCGAATGCCGGGCGCTCGCCATCACGGGCACCCACCTGTCGACCGAGGGCACGCGGGAGGCGGCCCACCGGGCGCTTGAATTCGCCCGCCGGCATGGCACGGCCACCGTGCTCGACATCGACTACCGGCCCGTGCTCTGGGGCCTGACGGCGCGCGGCGCCGGCGAGAACCGCTACGTGGCCGACGCGGGCGTCACCCGCCAGCTGCAGGCCTCGCTGCCCCTGTTCGACCTGCTGGTCGGCACCGAGGAGGAGTTCTTCATCGCGGGCGGTGTGGCGGACGACCTGATCGCCAGCCTGCGCGCCGTGCGCGCGCTCTGCCCCGAGGCCACCCTGGTGGTCAAGCGCGGCGCCCTGGGCTGCTGCGTGATCGAGGGCGCCATCCCCGACGACATCGACGCCGCGCCCACCTACCGCGGCGAGCGCGTCGAGGTGCTCAACGTGCTCGGCGCCGGCGATGCCTTCCTGTCCGGGCTGATGGCCAGCCTGCTGCAGGGCAAGGACTGGGCCGAATCGACCCGCGTGGCCAACGCCTGCGGCGCCATCGTGGTCTCGCGCCACGCCTGCTCGGCCGCCATGCCCACGCCGGCCGAGCTGGCCCACTGGTTCAGCGGCAGCCGCAATCCCAAGGTCGACGCCGACCAGCAGCTGGCGCACCTGCACCGCGTCAGCGCCGCCCGCCCGGACTGGAACGAGCTGTGCGTGATGGCCTTCGACCACCGCAGCCAGTTCTACGACATCGCGCGCGAAGCCGGCGCCAGCGAGGCGCGCATTCCCGCACTCAAGAAGCTGCTGGTGCAGGCCGCCGAGCAGATCGAGCGCAGCCGCCAGCTGCAAGGCCATGTGGGCGTGCTGATCGACGGCGGCGACTACGGCACCGAGGCCCTGGCCAGCGCCACCGGCCGCGGCTGGTGGGTGGGCCGCCCGGTGGAGCTGCCGGGCTCGCGCCCGCTGCGCTTCGACGGCACGCGCTCCGTCGGCAGCACGCTGGTCCACTGGCCCACTGAACAGGTCGTCAAGTGCCTGGTGCACTACCACCCCGACGACGCCTACGAGCTGCGCCTCGCGCAGGAGCAGAAGGTGCTCGAGCTCTGGGAGGCCACGCGCGAGAGCGGCAACGAGCTGCTGCTCGAGATCATTCCGCCCAAGGCCATGACCCCGGCCGGCACCGAAGACGCCGCCGTGCTGCGCGCCGTCAAGCGTTTCTACAACCTGGGCGTCAAGCCCGAATGGTGGAAGCTCGCCCCCTTGCAGGCCGAGGGCTGGCGCGAGCTGCAGGCCCTGCTGGCCGAGCGCGACCCGTATTGCCGCGGCGCCGTGATCCTGGGGCTCAACCAGCCGCTGCAGTACCTGGCGGACAGCTTCAGGCACGCCAGCAACCCGGTGGTCAAGGGCTTCATGGTGGGCCGCACCCTGTGGGCCGACGCTTCGCTCAAATGGTTCAAGGGCGAGCTCGATGACGCAGAATTGGTCAACGAGGTGGCGCGCAATTTCGCCACCCTGGTCGACGCCTGGCGCAACCGCCTGGCTGCCGTGCGCGCCGTAGCCTGAATGCGAGGTCCCATGCAAACCCAAAGACTCACGATGGCGCAGGCCCTGGTCAAGCACCTGGCGGCCCTGCGCGTGGAAGTGCAAAGTCCCGGCGGCGGCACCGAGGTGCTGCCCTACTGCGGCGGCGTGTTCTCCATCTTCGGGCACGGCAACGTGGCCGGGCTGGGCGAGGCCCTGGTGGCCGAGCGCCGGCAGTTACAGACCTTCCGCGCCCACAACGAGCAGGGCATGGCGCACGCCGCCATCGCCTACGCCAAGGCGCAGTTCCGCCAGCGCATCATGGCCGTGACCTCGAGCATAGGCCCGGGCGCGACCAACATGGTCACGGCCGCCGCCGTCGCGCATGTCAACCGCCTGCCCGTGCTGCTGCTGCCGGGCGACACCTTCGCCACCCGGCGCCCGGACCCGGTGCTGCAGCAGATCGAGAACTTCGCCCAGGGCGACACCAGCGCCAGCGACTGCTTCCGCCCCGTCACGCGCTATTTCGACCGCATCACCCGCCCCGAGCAGATCCTCACGGCCCTGCCGCGCGCGATCCAGGTGATGACCGACCCCGCCGCCTGCGGGCCGGCCTGCCTCTCGCTGCCGCAGGATGTGCAGGCCATGGCCTTCGACTGCCCCGAGAGCTTCCTGCATCCCGAACTGATCCGCTTGCGCCGCCCGCCGGCCGACGCGCGCGAGCTCGCCGAGGCCACCGCCCTGCTGCAGCGCGCCCGGCGGCCGCTGATCGTGGCCGGCGGCGGCGTGCTCTACAGCCAGGCCTGGGACGCGCTGCGCGCCCTCGCCGAGGCGCATGGCGTGCCGGTCGTCGAGTCGCATGGCGGCAAGAGCAGCCTGCCCTGGCACCACCCGCTGAACCTGGGCGCGATCGGCGTGGACGGCGTCTCCGCCGCCAACGAGCTGGCGCGCGAGGCCGACCTGGTGTTCGCGGTCGGCACCCGGCTGCAGGACTTCACCACCGGCTCGCACGCGCTGTTCCCCAAGGCCAGGCTGCTGAGCCTGAACGTCCAGCCCTACGACGCCGCCAAGTGGAGCGGTGCCGCGCTGGTGGCCGATGCCCGCGTGGGCCTGGAGCAACTCGAGGCCGGCCTGCTCGACTGGCACGCCGACGGCGCCTGGACGGCGCGCGCGCGGCAGCTCGCCGCCGCCAGCAATACCCGCATCACCGAGATCACCTCGGCCCAGCCCCAGGGCGTGCTGCCCTACGACGCCGAGGTCATCGGCGCGGTGCGCGACTCGCTCAACCACCAGGGTGGCGACAGCGGCGCGCAGGACGTGGTGGTCTGCGCCGCCGGCACCCTGCCCGCCGAGCTGCACAAGCTCTGGCGCGCCAGCCGCCCCGGCAACTACCACATGGAGTACGGCTACTCCTGCATGGGCTACGAGATCGCGGGCGGACTGGGCATCAAGATGGCGCGGCCTGAGCAAGAGACCATCGTGATGGTCGGCGACGGCTCCTACATGATGATGAATTCCGAGCTGGCCACCTCGGTCATGCTGGGACACAAGCTCATCGTCGTGGTGCTGGACAACCGCGGCTACGGCTGCATCGAGCGCCTGCAGCTCAAGTCCGGCAGCCCGAGCTTCAACAACATGCTCGACGACTGCGTGCCCGAGGGCGGCGAGCCCAGCCGCATCGACTTCGCGGCCCACGCGCGCGCCATGGGCGCCGACGCCCAGCATGTGAAGAACCTGGCCGAGCTCAAGACCGCCATGGTCCAGGCCCGCGCCGCGCGGCGCACCCAGGTGCTGGTCATAGACACCACCCACACCCGCATCACCGACGGCGGCTGCTGGTGGGAGGTGGCCATCCCCGAGGTATCGACCCGCGCCGAGGTCAACGAGGCCCATTCCCGCTACGCCGAGGCGCAGCAGCAGCAGCGCCTGTGAGCGCCGCCGCCCGCCCCTCAGAACATCACCCCCTACACGGATACACGCAATGACCTGGAACGTCCGCATCGGCATCAACCCCCTGTCGTGGATGAACGACGACCTGCCCTCGCTGGGCGGTGAAACCCCGCTCGAGACCGCGCTGCGCGAGGGCAAGGAAATCGGCTACGAGGGCTTCGAGCTCGGCAACAAGTTCCCCAAGGACGGCCCCGGCCTCAAGGCCAAGCTGGACGAATTCGGCCTGGCCTGCGTCTCGGGCTGGTACTCGGGCTTCCTGGCCGAGGTGCCCCCCGGCCAGACCGACGCCCAGGCCGTGGCCGCCGAGATCGAGCGCTGCCAGGCCCACATGAGCCGGCTGCAGTACAACGGCGTCAAGGTCGTGGTCTACGGCGAATGCGCGGGCACCGTCCAGGGCCAGATCGACACGCCCGTGGCCAAGCGCCCCCGCTTCACCAGCGAGGCGCAGTGGAAGGCCTATGCCGAGCGCCTGAACGCCTTCGGCGAGCACCTGCTCAAGACCTACGGCATCAAGCTCGCCTACCACCACCACATGGGCGCCTATGTCGAGTCGCCCGCCGACGTGGACAAGCTCATGGCCCTGACCGACCCGGCCAAGGTGTTCCTGCTGTTCGACACCGGCCATGCCTACTTCGGCGGCGCCGCCGACCCCGTGGCCCTGCTGAAGAAGCATGTGCAGCGCGTGGTCCACGTGCACTGCAAGGACGTGCGCCCGCCCGTCATCGCCCAGGCCCGCAACGACGGCTGGAGCTTCCTGGACGGCGTGATCAACGGCACCTTCACCGTGCCCGGCGACGGCAGCATCGACTACCGCGCGGTGCTGAGCACGCTGAAGGACGCCGGCTACGAAGGCTGGCTGGTGGTCGAGGCCGAACAGGACCCGGCCGTGGCGCCCAGCTACGCCTACGCCAAGAAGGGCTACCAGACCCTGCGCGGCCTGGTCGACAGCCTGCAGTGAGGAGCGCACCATGGTCAGCCCCCTGCTTGTGAAGGCCGCGCCCCAGGGGCGCGAGATCGTCAACGTCACGCCCGAGCGCGCGGGCTGGACCCATGTGGGTTTCCGCGCCGTTCGCCTGGCCGCGGGCGAGAGCGAAACCGTCGAGACCGGCGCGCGCGAGCTCTGCCTGGTCGTGCTGACCGGCACCGTGGACGTGACCGTCGACGGCCAGACCCACGCCGGCCTGGGCCGGCGCGACAGCGTGTTCGAGGAGACCTCGCCGGCCGCCGTCTACGTGCCCGCCGGCAAGGCCGTGCAGGTGCGCGCCGCGCGCGACGCCGAGGTCGCCCTGTGCAGCGCGCCCGGCGACAGCCAGGTGCGCCCCGTGCGCGTGATCGACCCCGCCAGCATGCGCCGCAGCGTGCGCGGCCAGGGCAGCAACACCCGCTACATCTGCGACATCCTGCCGCACGACGACCCCACGGCCGCCCACCTGCTGGTGGTCGAGGTCGTGACGCCGGCCGGCCACTCGTCGAGCTACCCCCCGCACAAGCACGACATCGAGCAGCCGCCCCTGGAGACCCAGCTCGAGGAAACCTACTACCACCGCCTGAACCCGCCGCAGGGCTTCGCCTTCCAGCGCGTCTACACCGACGACCGCAGCCTGGACGAGGCCTGCGCGGTCGAAAACCACGACGTGGTGATGGTGCCGCGCGGCTACCACCCGGTGGTGGCGCCGCATGGCTACGACCTCTACTACCTCAACGTGATGGCCGGGCCCAACCGCTTCTGGGTGTTCAAGAACGACCCGGCCCACGAGTGGATGCTGGCGGCGCGCTGAAGACAAGCCAGTCTGCAGCCAGTCTGCAGGATTTACCTGGTTGCGCCGGCGGGGTTTGGCCTCGCCGGCGTTTTTTTATGGGCGGAGCACGGTCGTACGAGGCGACATGGTGTGGTGATAGGTGAATCTGAGTGGGTGCAATCGGCCATGGTGCCGGCCTGCGAACTGGCGATCCCGACCCGATCCTGCCGCTCGCAGCCAAGAGGACCGGCTGTTCGTCTTTGCGAGGGAACGGCCATAGAGTAGACATCCGTCTCGCCTGGGCGCCTGGCCAGGCCAGCAATGCGGGGCGTCGGGCAAGGTCTCACACACAGTTGAGCCAGGGCCTCACCTCGTCGAGAATGACCGCTCGAAGTCTTTTCCAAATGAGGTTTGAGCCTGGAGCGGCCTGAGATCGGCGACGCGAAGCGAGTCGATCCGTTGTTGACGGCTGCCAGTGTAGTGGAGGGGGTGGCTGCTTCTGGCTTGTTTTGATG